>SKEO01003166.1_pt1 | contig 10422 bp, 8 predicted proteins | sample 4826801 | NCBI WGS metagenome assembly SKEO01 (sample SAMN11008807, study PRJNA524170) | human gut metagenome | biome: Human fecal sample; material: Feces; isolation source: fecal sample from pouch patient p3 | host: Homo sapiens | place: Israel: Tel-Aviv | collected 2016-02-25
TATTGCCGCCGTACTCCTGAATCTTGCACTTCTTGCGCAGCTCAGTATTGCTCCAGCTTTTCGTGTTTCTTACAATCAGGTGTACGCCCTCCACGCTGGCTGCTGTCACCTTCTCCTTGGTGTCCTCCGCCTTGGAGCTCATACCGATGGAGAACAATCCGAGGTCAGAGAGCCGCACGCTCTTGCCGTCGAGAATCAGCTCCTGCAGATGGTCGAGTGCATCCATCAGCACACCGTGGATAGTACCACGAGAGTAAGGCGAGCCGTGGTCAGAGATATGCGATACGAATCCCTCGAAGTCCACTTCGCGGTCAGTTACCGCAGCCGCATACCACTTCTTCTTACCTGCGTTTTCACCAGTCTGAGGTGTGCGCTGTACTTTACGATATTTCAATGTTCCTTTTACTTCCATAATCTTAATTTTTTAAAGGGTTAATAAATTGTTAACTTTGTGGGTTACGCTTTGTCGAGTGCTGCCTTTCTTCGAACGACGATGCAAAGATACTGCAATTTCCCGATGCCACCAAATTTCAGCGTGTGATAAGGCGCGATTTTCAGCACGCTTTCAATCCGAAACCTGTTAAACAATCTAACTTGCCGTTTTGCGCCCCGCAACTCATACTTTTTCAGAGAGGAAAATATAGAGTTGCGCACTTAAATACTTTGTTTACAATAAAATAGAAAGATACAAAATGGCATAAGAAATCTCCCTCAGTTCCTCAGTACTCAGTTCCTCAGTTTTTCTCTGACCCTTCACTTTTATCTTAATTTAGAAGCTTATTATATATATAATATATATTATATATATAATAAAATATAATTACTTATAATTTGTAACCATAAAGTATACCCCCTAGAACAAAACTGAGGAACTGAGTTCTGAGGAACTGAGTCATTATCGCCGGTAAAAAGATACTGTTTTCCTATCCCTTACGTCGCGTTTCACGATATCCCTTATCTTTTTACGGTAGCTCCTTGCAATACTCCCGTTCTCCAGTTCTATCCTTCTCCTGATTTTATTGACAACTTGCCCATTTTTTCAATTTTTAGTACAAAATCTTTCTCTAATTAATGATAAGAACCATTTGATAGTCTCCAGAACTCCATTTTATGTATAGCGGTAAATGTCTCCCAAAACCTATATACATAAATGTAATAAAATTTAAGAAGAGCCAACGCAGCAAAATATATTTGTCTGCATGGGTATTTAGTACACACTACCTAAAACATTGAGAATGAGTGTATCTTGCAATAAATAGTGCAGCTATTTCATAAAAACCACTAAAAGTCTTAGGTATCACTTGTAACACTTCTGTTGAAAATCAACCAGTTTGATATTCTATGTGAAGTTTTTGTAAGCTCTAAACGCCTATACAGATATATTTGAATGTTTTTTATCCAGCAATCGTCCCTACGTATGCGTGATTTAAATTTAAACCTGTTGGCGAGTAAGAAATCGTCAACAGGTTTATATCATTTGTTCAGCAATGTAAAATCTATAGCTTGTACAAATCTATAATGTTCTTGAGTATTTGTATCTTCAAAAGAAAAAAGTTGATTTTTTATAATTTGCTCTAAATTAAAAATTTCCTTTTCTGTAATATCAGGTGCAAAAGTCAGAGAAAAACTGACTTCTTCTATTTTTCCACTTTGACCATCAAATACAGTTAAGCAAATGATTTTTTCATTTCTTTCGGCTAGATACTTTATACGTTCTTTTGAGAATACTTGTCTGACTATAGAATCTACAGGGATACATTTGTTGATTTTTAAAGTACTAGATACAGCAATATTGGCAAAAGAGATTTTGTTTTGTGCATTTTTGATAATGTTCTCTTTTACTATAAATGTTTTTCCTTTATATTTGAAACTTTGGGGTAAGATTGTACTGTTTTTTGAACTAGCCAAAGCGATACTTTTTGTATTTTTGCCAAAATTATTCCCTATAATATCTATAAGTTTTGCTACAAGCACATTGCTCATAACGTAATCTTTGTAAGGAGAAGGAGAACTTTCCTTGAAGTCCTGAGCAAATTGCCACCAAGAAATATTGTTATAACCAGATTCTACTGCGGTAAAATTTGGAAATGAAGATGTTGGATTAAATGAATACATCCAATTGATATATGAATTGTAATACTTATTGCCAGAACCAACTAACTGTGTTCCATAAGGCGCATGAATAACATCTTGAATGAATTTTGATTCGAACTCTATATTTAGCATGGCAGTTTTTTCATATGTGCCAATTCCTCCAAAATACACATTATCTTGGTTCATATGTATGAACTCTTCTGGATAAGTTGTGTTATTTATAGCATTGCTTGTTAAAAATGACAGGATTTTTGTACTATGGTCATAGGCAGCAGGATTCCCATTCATGCCTTTAGATGTAATATTTACATCTGAAAAATTGTATTTTTTATCTTTTGCATAATTATGTAGCCACTTAATAACAGGATAGTCGTTACAGCAATTTGTTATTACTGAGTTTAATTTGGTTGTGGAAGCCGATGGTAATGACACCTTTTTAGCAATCTGATAGATGTTGTAGTTTCCGGTGTAAATAGACAAAGCACGATTTTGCTGAGTCTCAAAATCATGAGCGAGAAAGCTGTCATCATTAGTGCAACTGAGTAATGATGAACAGAATGACACTATAAGAAAAAAATATAAATGTTTCATAACTATTGAAAATTAAATGTTTATTTTGCAAAGATAGAGTAAAAATGTTATCATTGTACTTTAATCCTATAAAATTTAACGTAAATTATACGCAAAACAAAAAATGCTCTTCTTTCGAAAAACTTAACCATTAAACATACTTTGCATCCAAATAATTACAAGACAAGAGAAGTAGTTGTGTATAAAAACAAACAAAGATAGATTGTTAAAAAGGATAAATAATTTTAATTTTTCAACACTTAAAATATTTTTTTTGTAAATTTGCAAAAAAATATAGAATCTTGTAGGTTTAAAAATGGTTGCTACAAGTGCAAGAATTGAATGACGAAACCATTTGGAAAGGAAAATGTATATGAAGATAAAACATTTGTTATTTTTTATTCCTGTGACTTTTTTGGTCGCATGTGAAGGGACTGATTTAATCGAGCCAGACAATGTGTCGAAAGAACAGATTTCCACTCAAATAATTTATAACCCGACAAAATATTCAAAACAAAAAGGTGATGTCTTTGTCAAAAGTAGTTTGCCAACAACAATGGCAAAGCAAATACCTAATGCCTGCGTAACATCAATTATGGAGTATGCAAACAATAAAGTTTTTGGTGGAACAGTAAATGAGGGAGCGTATATTCTATATTATACACAAACATATAATTCAAATCCTTTGATTGATGGTGTTTCTTTGGATTATATCGAGCCTTTTGTAACACATTTCTTTAAAACTCAAACATTTACAAATTATAAGTCTGCAATAGATGCCAAGCATCCCGTCATGACTGATGTAAATAGCCAAATAGAAAGCTCTGCCCATAATGTGTTATGTGTAGGATATAACTCCAATACGGGTGCTGCTATTTATATGGACCCTGAGCTTGCTTGTATGTACTCAGTTAATGCTGGGTATTTTTTACAAGATTATAATATAGTATTAACAGGTATAAAGTAATTAAATAAATATGAAGTTAATTTTTAAATATTTTTTTATTTCTCTATTGTTCCTAAATGGGCAATTAGTTCATGCACAATCATTTAAAATCGACAGCTTAAAAGGTAAAAAATGGGAGTTGCAATTGCCAAAAGGAAAGTCTTATACTTCGAATCTTATATTCAAAGATACGACATACACAACTAGTTTCTCCTTTAATGGACAGACTCATACTATAGAGAAGCCATACTTAATACAGCAGGAAAACGTAGAAACATTTTATGTTATTTTTCCATCAGAAGGAAAGGGTACAAAAACTTTCCCTGTTAAGTTTAAAGTTTTAGAATTTACCGACAAGTTGCTAAAATTGCAAAATACAACAACAAATGTTGTAAATACGTATTTCGCAAAATAAACAACTAGTAGATTGTAAAGTCTAAAAGTTTAGTAAGGCACGTGTGATATTTCATCAATCATCAGTATGTGACGAACGACGTTTTACTCAACTTTTAGACTTTACAGACTACTAGTAAGACCGTGCTTTTTGCAACATATTACTCTGTTTGATATTTTTTGTTTAATAAAATTCTTAGATTCATTATTTTTTTTGTATTTTTGCAGCCGAAAAGAGTTGTTAGGCAGCAAACGTATGCAGATTGCAGAATTTAGAACTGTTGCTAAATCATTACCTCTGTTGAGGTGAAAAACTCATAAATAGTTCATTTTTAGCTATTCGGCTGATTTTAGCGTAATTTTATCAGAAAACTCTTGCAGGTATGAAAAAAAATCGTAACTTTGCAGCGAGGAATAAAAACTTAAAGAATAAACAACATAAAAAATGAACTTATGAAGAAAATCTCGTTGATAGTGATGAGCTGCATGATAGCTTGCGGACTGCTCGCCAACCATGGCATCGTGAAGGGCGGAGAAATGTCGCCTAAGGTAGAGGACACGGTATCGATTGACAAGAAAATCGCTGATAGTCAATGGCTATCGAACAACTCCGACACGTTGGAAGTGGACACAGCTGGCGAAGATTCGGTGGTGAATGTGGTGGCCTACTTCTGCAAGGGCGACACCTGCGAATACTGGATATATGAGAATGAGTGGAAGGTGAACGGCAAGGACACGGTGAAGACGCTCGGCGTATCCACCCAGGTGCGCCTCGTGGTAAACGATTCCACCAGCAAGGGCTATAAGATGAGCTACACCTTCCTGGACGTAAAGGCCGATTCGGTGGGCGACAACTTCCGGGACAAGATGATGGCCATGGTAGCGGAGCGCACCGCCAAGAGCGTGATAGGCACCACCGTCAACTTTGAAACCGATGAATACGGTCGCATCACCAAGATTACCAATCTCTCGAAAATCAAGAAGCAGGCAAAGGCTCTCTTCAAGGCGAGCATGAAGGACATCGCCGCCATGCCCATCATGCAGGCAATGAAGAAGGCGATAGGTCTTGACTTCATGAAGATAGGCAACCAGGCTAACACCGACGAGTTGGTGGAGGGCTACCTGGAGGAGCTGAAACTGCTCTTCGCCTGTCACGGAAGCCAATATGCCGTGGGCGAGCATCACGAGCACGAGGATGCCACCAAGGATAGCTACGCCAACGACACTTATATCAATGCCAGCCTAGAGAAGAATGGCAACTACACAATCTCCTGCGAGGTGGTCAGCGTGATACCAAAGGAGACCGTGAAGGAGGTGATGGGCGGACTGATGGGTGCCATCACGGAAGGACTGAAGGGCAAGAAGACCGAGGACGGCAAGGATCATGATGGCATCATCAACGACTTGGACGACGAGTTTAAGAAGGAGATAGACAAGGCAGTTGACCAAGATGCCCAGACCTCGGAGTATCTCTGTGTGACCTGCTTCGAGGATGGCTGGCCTAGCAGCGTGTTGAAGCAAAATAAAAATGTGATGGCTGGCCGTGGCAAGCTGAAGCAGAAACTCATCGAGGCTTGCCGATTCGCACAGCGCGAGAAATGATGAACTATTTCGACCTGTACAGATTGAAAGTATTCTGACTGTACGGTTGAAACGGGCTGAAGGCCCAAAAACTCCTAGCCCAAGGCGTGTGGGGCTTACATGCGAAACTTGGATTACTTATCATTAACAGGTTTGGTATACATTGCACCTCACGGGAAACGACAAGGGTCTATATGCCACGATGAAAAGGTGGCGTATAGACCCTTGATTATATGGTAATTTTTGTCATCAATATCTCCGCTATTATATTTTTTATGTATTGTTCAGATTCTTAATGATTTCCAAAGGTAGCTGGGTAGCTTTGGCAACCTGTTCGGCAGAAATTCCCATTGCCAACAAACGTTGTGCAGTTTCTGTGTTAGCCTCATGTTTGCCTTCAGCTCTGCCTTTTTCCATACCTTCTTCCATTCCTTTCTGGTACCTGTCATCCAGAAGGGTTCTTTCAACACTTACCGAATCCCAAAACTTGTCGTAGGCTCTGAGTTCGGCATCTGTAAAGCCGGAAACTTCAAGATCTTCTACAGCTTTTCCAATCTCTGGGTCATTGAGCAGGTCGGCAGGAATCTCCTTCGTGTTGGAATTGATTTCTGTCAGGAAACGGAGCCACAAGACCATCATGCGCTTATCGGCAATGGAATGAGGAGTGAACTTAGGGAGTTCTATGAAGGTGAAATGCAAGCCCTCGATGACCTTATTGCTGTCCTTATCGTGCACGATGCGGTAGTTGTGGATGAAATCCGGAGTATCATGCGTAAAGATATCATTCACAAGATTCAGGGAATATACGGGTTGAAGTTCGCTGTATTTTCCTCCTTTTTTAGCCTGACTCACATAGAGTTTGGATGCATTGAACAGTACTCGCTGCTGGAATGCGTCAGACCATTCCATCTGCATTTCCACGCAGAACTTCCTGCCTCTGACATCTGTGCAGAGAACATCCACTATGGTGTTCTTGCCCCCTTCAAGCTGGGGCACAAGTTCTGTAGGCAGATACTTGATTTTGCGTATCTGCTCCTCGTCGCTGAGTGGCAGGAGAGCGTTCAGAAGACTGATCAGTCTTGCGGGATGATTGCCGAATATCTTCTTGAACGTAAGGTCTGCCTTAGGATCTAAGTACTTCATAACCATCTGTTTTTAAATTCTATAGCGCAAAGTTACGGTTTTATTTTCATATCTGCAAGAGTTTTATGGGATTTTTAAAGGTAAAAAAGTAAAAAAGTAAAGATTTTGCTATCCCCAATACTATCTGATAACTTTTTCTAAAACTTTTCTATGAATTCCTTGCGTGTTTCAAAATAAAGTCGTAAATTTGCTCACATAAACGAAACAATAATATCTACGGATTATGAAGCAGGTAGAAGAAAGATATATCAGTTTGCTGACCGATTTCGGTTTCAAGCGAATTTTTGGATCAGCTCCCAACAAGGATTTGCTGATCTGTTTCCTCAACAGCTTGTTCAATGGAAGACAGGTTGTTAAGGACGTGAAGTATCTGAACCCGGAGCACGTGGGCGACATCTATACCGACCGCAAGGCCATCTTTGACGTATATTGCGAAGGAGAAAACGGCGAGAAGTTTATCGTGGAAATGCAGAATGCATACCAGACATACTTCAAGGACCGTGCCCTGTTCTATTCCACTTTTCCGATTCGTGAGCAGGCTCCTAAGGGTAGTGAATGGGACTTCAAGCTCAACCATGTTTACACAATTGCTCTGCTCAACTTTAACATGAACGAGGAAGCCTTCAATAAGGAAGAAATCCGCCATCATGTGCAGTTGTGCGATACTGCCACGCACAAGATTTTCTACGATAAGCTGGAATTTATCTACGTGGAAATCGCCAAGTTCAACAAGTCGCTTGATGAGTTGGAAACGCTCTACGACAAGTGGCTCTATGCCCTGAAGAACCTCTACAAGCTTACTCAGCGCCCTAAGGCGTTATGCGACAAGGTCTTCGATCGCCTCTTCGAAGAAGCCGAGATTGCAAAATTCACTCCGCAGGAGCAGCGGGAGTATGAAGCCAGCAAGATGGCATATCGTGATATCAAGAATTCGATTGATACCGCCAAGCGAGAAGGTAAAGAAGAGGGCCTGGCTGAAGGCATGGAGAAGGGACTGGCTGAAGGAATGAAAAAGGGCATGAACAAGCGAAGCCTGGAAATTGCCAGAAAGATGCTGGCGAATGGTATGGATGCTGCCACGGTGATGAAAATAACAGGATTGTCGGAGAGTCAGTTACAGCAGCTGAAAGGATAAGGAACTGCCTGGAGAAACGAATGATCTCCGTGGCTGCATCTTTGACATCTATTGTGTTACCGACGATGATAAACATTTCATCGTTGAGATGCAGAACAGATGGGTACCTTTCTTTGCGGCTGCTCCCTTTCGGCTTGCCCCACACGCCCTGAAAGGGCAGAAGCTCCTAGCCCAGGGCAACACCCTGGGTATTAATGAAATATAAACCAACGCCCTGTAAGGGCAAAAGCTTTAAAAATATTCGAATTTTAAACTATAGGCTTATGGTACATGTAAATGAAACAATAGTTATAAAGAGCTCTTCTCCCAAGCTGGCAGAATGGGTGAAGAGGTTGAAGGCTCATAAGGCTGAGCAACTGGAGAAGTTGCGCAACGTAGAAAAGTGTGACTTTGAATTTCAGTTCTGATGCGAGCCAATATGTGATACCAGCCTCCCCTAATACTTCCTGATAACTTTTTCTAAACTTTTTCCCGATTTTCTTGCGTGTTTCGAAATATTGTTGTACTTTTGAAGGAGAATATAGAAAAGAAGAATTTTTGCCCGAAGAGACAAAATTTGAAGCCATTCCTAAAATAGGGGAAGGATATTTCTAAAATGATATAGTAGTTGAGGCTTTGCCTCTTATATATATAGAAAGTGTAATTTAAAATGTAAGATTATGAGAAATTTTACTTTAAGAAAAGGGTTCTTGGGAAGTAAATGTGGAACCCGCAGCTCTTTTAAGGGCTTTATTATGTTGGTAGTTCTGATGCTCATGATGGCAAGTTCTGCGATGGCACAAGAAGCCAAATCTGAAGTGATTGGTGGGCTTCGCTATTTGTTGGATACTGGTGCTAAGACAGCAACTCTTATGCCTAAAACTGATAGTAAATATTCCGGTGATATAGTTGTTCCAGAAAAAGTTAATAGTAGTGATGGAATGGAGTATGTTGTTACTTCATTCGAGGAAAAGTGTTTCTATGATTGCAGTGGTATAAAATCTATCACCATCCCTTCCTCTGTTACTTCATTGGGGAAGTCTTGCTTCTCTTGTTGCTATAGTTTGACCTCAATCACCATCCCTTCCTCTGTTACTTTGTTGGGTGATGATTGCTTTGGAAGTTGCATTGGCTTGACCTCAATCACTATCCCTTCCTCTGTTACTTCATTGGGTGAAAGTTGCTTCTCTGGTTGCAGTGGTTTGACCTCAATCACCATCCCTTCCTCTGTTACTTTGTTGGGTAATGGTTGCTTCTCTTATTGCAGAGGCTTGACCTCTATCACCATTCCTTCTTCTGTTACTTCATTGGGTAGTAGTTGCTTCTGGAATTGCAGTGGTTTGACCTCTATCACCATCCCTTCTTCTGTTACTTCATTGGGTAGTGGTTGCTTCTATGGCTGCAAAAGTTTGACCTCAATCACCCTCCCTTCTTCTGTTACTTCATTGAGTAGTGGTTGCTTCTATGGTTGCAACAAATTGACCTCTATTACCCTCCCTTCTTCTGTTCCTTCATTGGGTAATTTTTGCTTCTATGGTTGCAGTGGTTTGACTTCAATCACCATCCCTTCTTCTGTTACTTCATTGGGTGATTATTGCTTCGAAGGTTGCAGTAATTTGGCCTCCATCACCATCCCCTCTTCTATTGCTTCATTGAATTTTGATTGCTTCAAAGATTGCAGTGGTCTTGAAACTATTTATTTTAAAGGTAAAGTGCCAAAGTATACATCTCTATCATATATACCAATTACAACTATTATCAAAGTCCCAACAGAATATCTCCAGAATTATAAAAATGCTTTTGGATCCAGTTATAAATATATTTATGCCTGGAATCCTGATGGATCTGGTGATGATACAAAACCGGTTACTCAATGTGCCACTCCATCCATTTCTTACGAATCCGGCAAATTGAAGTTTGCTTGCGAAACAGCAGGAGCTGAGTATCATTATACAATAACTGATACAGATATAACATCTGATGCGCTGAGCGAAAATGGGGAAGTATCTCTTTCTGCAGCCTATCATATTTCTGTTTGTGCTATAGCAGATGGATATAAAGCATCTGATAAGGCGGAGGCAACTCTGTATTGGATTAATGCTAACCTGGATAATGGTACCAACATCAACCAGGTAAGAACACGGGGCGTGGTGGCATCGGCTCATGATGGCATCATCAGCCTCTCTGGTCTTGACGATGGCGAGGTGGTGAAGTTCTTCGCTGCTGACGGCAAGTATCTCGGCTCAATGGTTGCAGCCAACGGTGCTGCCTCTTATGCCGTTTCCGAGTCTTTGGTTATCGCCAAAGTGGGTAAGGATTCTATCAAGATTGCGATGAAATAAGGATTGTGCAGAGCGATGCACCTACCGTAAAATCATAAAAAGTAAGGGGAAGAAGGCGAGTAACGTAAATTGCTCACTTTTTTTCCTTTTTTTCTTGTTATTCTATAGTAAAATATAGTTTAAATATTAATGTTTTTGAAAAGTATATCCGGCTATTCATGATAGCTGGGGAGTCGGCTTTGCTGTTCAAATAATTAGTTGTAAATTCGCTAAATTTACACTATTATGTTGGATATTGC
>SKEO01003178.1_pt1 | contig 10389 bp, 9 predicted proteins | sample 4826801 | NCBI WGS metagenome assembly SKEO01 (sample SAMN11008807, study PRJNA524170) | human gut metagenome | biome: Human fecal sample; material: Feces; isolation source: fecal sample from pouch patient p3 | host: Homo sapiens | place: Israel: Tel-Aviv | collected 2016-02-25
TTTTATAGGCGGGGCAGGGGAGAGGACGGGAGCGCGGGGGTATTTCTCACAGTCTTTTCCGTCATATTTGTCCGACTCGGGGGTGACAGGCTCGCGCAACCCTGACACAGTTTAGAAGGGGCTGTTGATGTCTGCCGGGAAGGCACTTTGTGAAAATTCAAAAGCCTATTGACAAAGCACCAAGGTTGTGTTTTACTATATAAAAATTTAAGAGTTTAAACCGATGAAGCGGAAATAACGGTGTGCAATGCCCATACAGAGAGCCTGCGGTGCTGAGAATCAGGCTGGAGACAACACATCAAATGGACCGCCGAGGGTGCAGTCAAATGCGGGGGAAACCCGCAGAGTATTCTGCAACGCAGGGTATGCGTCAGTTGCCGGGGACTTTTTGTATGGATTTGAACGCACAGGAGGGACGGAAAATGAACTTTACACCGCAGCTTTCCGAAGTGCGAGCGATTGCCGCTGAGAAAAAGTACGCAGTAGTGCCCATCAGCTGTGAAATATTGTCGGATATCTGCACCCCAATCTTGACCGATCTCGTGGATGCAGTTCTTGTGGGCGATGAGCTTGCGCTTGACGTCCTCACGCTTCAGCGGGCGGCGCAGCAGGGGGGAATCCGGCAGATAGAGCTGACCGGCTGCCGGATAGCTGCTGGCACGCCGGTAAGCGTCAATCTTCTGCGATCCTTGCTGATTCATACGCAACTCTTCTTTACCTTCCCTTATTATTATGCAAACGGATTTTCTGTGGGATACGGCAGGCTCTTGGGCTGGTTGTAGGCAATGTCCGCAATGCCGAGGAACTTGAACACTTCAAACAGCGTCTTGCCATAGTGACCGAAGGCAACGGCACCGTGGTGCGGGTAGCGCTTCTGAATCAGGACATGGCGGTAGAAACGGCCCATCTCGGGAATGGCGAAGATGGCGATGCCGCCGAAAGACCGCGTTGCAACAGGCAAAATTTCACCCTGAGCGATGTAGGCGCGCAGCTGGCCTTCGCTGTCGCACTGCAAACGGTAGAACGTGATGTCGGACGGTGCAATGTCGCCTTCCAACGTGCCGCGGGTGAAATCGGGGTCGCTGCCGGCGGGCTCCAGCAGGCGGTGCTGGATGAGCTGGTACTTGACGGCGCGGTCACTGCACATCTTGCAGGATGGCGTGTTGCCGCAGTGGAAGCCCATGAAGGTATCGGTCAGCTTGTAATTGAACTTGCCGGTGATGTCCTCATCATAAATGTACTTGGGCACACTGTTGTTGATGTCCAGCAGGGTGACGGTGTCGCCGGAGGCGCACATACCGATGTACTCGGACAGGGCACCGTAAATATCGACCTCGCAGGCCACGGGGATGCCGCGGCTGGCAAGGCGGGAGTTGACGTAGCAAGGCTCAAACCCGAACTGCGACGGGAAAGCGGGCCAGCACTTATCGGCAAAAGCAACATACTTTTTGCTGCCCTTGTGGTTCTCGGCCCAGTCGAGCAGGGTCAGCTCAAACTGCGCCATGCGGGTCAGCAGGTCGGGGTAATAGTGCCCCTCGCCCATCTCGGCGGCCATGTCCTTGCAGATGTCCGCGATGCGCGGGTCGCCCGCATGCTCTTTGTAGGAAACGAGCAGGTCCAGCTCGGAGTTTTCCTCGATCTCAACACCCAGCTCATACAGGCCCTTGATGGGGGCATTGCAGGCGAAGAAGTCCTGCGGGCGCGGGCCGAAGGTGATGATTTTCAAATCACACACGCCCAGAATGGTGCGGGCAATCGGCACAAACTCGGCGATTTTGTCGGCAATTTCCTCCGCCGTGCCGACGGGATACTCGGGAATATAGCCCTTCAGATGGCGCATGCCGAGATTGTAGGAGCAGTTCAGCATACCACAGTACGCATCTCCGCGGCCATTGATCATATCGCCGTCGCCCTCGGCTGCCGCTACGAACATGCAGGGGCCGTCAAAGTACTTGGCAATCAGCGTTTCGGGCGTTTCGGGGCCGAAGTTGCCGAGGAATACAGTCAGCGCGTTGCAGCCTGCGGCGGTGACTTCGGCCACGGCTTTTTGCATGTCGTGCTCGTTCTCGACAGTGGTCTTGCACTCGTACAGGTCAGTGCCCTTGGCGGCGCAGGCGGCAGAGATGGCAGCGCGGCGCTTCTCGCTCAGGGCGATGGGAAAACAGTCGCGGCTGACGGCAATGATGCCGAGCTTGACCTCGGGGATGTTGGATGATTTCATGGTGGTTTCCTCCTTTTATGTGATGCTCTGTAGGGGGCGGGCATGCCCGCCCCGCAGCATTGCGTTTGCTGCCCGTGAATGGGTTGTGGTTTGTATGTACAGGGCCGGACATGTCCGGCCCCTACGGCGCGGCAAGAATCAAATGTGGATATTTTCCCCCACCAATCCGACATACGCCCCGGCCTTGGCCTCGGCGCTGTCGGGATGGGCGAGCAGCCACTTGTTGCAGGCCCACAGCTGCGGGTCATCGCCGCCGTCATTCCTAATGACGGGCTTTGCGGTATTGGTGCCTTTGGGCAGGGCGACCAACACGCGGAAGCCCTTGGCTGCGTCCACATGGCAGGGCGCGTAGTGCAGCGTTGTGGCGTAGACTTCCACCAGTGTGCCTGCCGGGACGCGGAACGCCTTGACCTTGGCGGTGTCCAGCTTGCCGCCCGCGATTTCCTCCTGCCTGGCAAGCAACAGCACAAAATCTTCGGTCCCCAGATTGAACTCGCTGTCGCGGTGGTATTCCAGGCAGTTCAAATAGGTGTTGTGACCGTTGCACCAGCCCAGTTGGCAGGGCATGCCGCCGAAAAGATGCTCCGACACTTCGACGGCGGCGGGCAGTTCCTGCAGGGCTGCGTCCTCGGCCACATAATCCGTAGCTGCGGGCAGCGGGGTGTTTGCCAAGGCGACCAAAATTTCCGCTTTGGCGGTATCCAGCCCGGTCACAACGCGGCCATAGGGTTTGAATTCCGGGTCGGTTACAGAAAAAATCTTCATTGCAGTGCCTCCATTTCCGCAAAGGATACTTTCAGTGCCGGGTACAGCTTGTGCCACACGGCGTAGCGCGCGTTGTATTTTTCGACGAGCACGGCGTCCGGCTGGGTTGTGCTCTTGGCGTGGACGAGCGCCTCGGCGCAGGCCTGCACGCTGGGGTATGCCCCGCAGGCCACCGCCGCCAGCATCGCGCCGCCGTAGCCGGGGCCTTGCTCGGTCTGGGGCAGCGTCAGCGGGATGCCCAGCACGTTCGCCAAAATCTCCCGCCACAGTGGGCTTTTGGCGCCGCCGCCGCAGAGCGTGCTGGCTTTAATCTTCGCGCCTTGTGCCCGCGCAATCTCCACACAATCGCGAATCGCAAACGCCACACCTTCCAGCACCGCCTGGGTCAGTGCGGCACGCGGGGTGTCCATCCGCAGCCCGACGAACGCACCGCGCGAGGCAGGATCGTTGTGGGGGCTGCGTTCGCCCATCAGGTAGGGCAGGAAGTAGACGTCGTTCGCGCCCAGCTTGTCCGCCGTAATGGGTGTCTGCTCGGCAGCGTAGTCAGTGGTGTGCAGCACTTCTTCGCTCCACCACTTGTTGCAGGACGCAGCCGAGAGGATGCAGCCCATCAAATGATACCCTCCGTCCGCGTGGGCGAAGCTGTGCAGGGCGTTCTGCTTATCGACGCCGAACGTATCGCTGGTGATGAACACCGTGCCCGATGTGCCCAAGGAAATATTGCACTTACCGTCGCCCACCGCGCCGCAGCCGACAGCCGCAGCGGCGTTATCGCCCGCGCCCGCGCAAACGACCACATCCGCAGGCAGGCCCAGCGTTTGGGCAGCTTCAGCAGTCAGCGTGCCGACGGGCTGCCAGCTCTCAAACAGCTTCGGCAGCTGGGATCCCTGCACGCCGCAGATGTCCAGCATTTCCTTGCTCCAGCATTTGTGCTCGACGTCCAGCAGCAGCATGCCCGATGCGTCGGAATAGTCGGTGCAGTGGACGCCGGTCAGCTTATAGTTGATGTAATCCTTCGGCAGCATGATTTTTTCGATGCGGGCGAAGTTGTCCGGCTCCTTCTCCCGCATCCAAAGCAGTTTGGGTGCGGTGAAGCCTGCAAAGGCAATGTTCGCGGTGTAACGGCTCAGCTTGTCTTTGCCGATAACGCCGTTTAAGTAGTCGACCTGCCTTTGGGTGCGGCCATCGTTCCAAAGAATGCAGGGGCGGATAACCGCGTCATTTTTGTCCAGCACCACCAGCCCGTGCATCTGGCCGCCCGCGCCGATGCCCTTGACCTGAGACGCATCAAACCCGTCCAGCAGCGCGGGGATGCCGTCGCAGACCGCCGCCCCCCAATCGGCGGGGTCCTGCTCGCTCCAACCGGGATGCGGGAAGGCAATCGGGTATTCCCGGCTGACGATGTTGGCAATGCTGCCCGTTTCGTCCATCAGCAGCAGCTTCACTGCAGAGGTGCCGAGGTCGATTCCAATATAGTACATATCTTTGTCTCCTCCTTACGGAAGATTTATCCGTTGACGCCAAAAACTTTTGTATAGTCGGCCTTGAACTTCTCAATGCCGGCATCGGTCAGCGGATGGTGAAGCATCTGCTCAATGACCTTGTACGGCACCGTGGCAATGTCGGCACCGGCCAGGGCACAGTCGGTCACATGGATAGGATTGCGCACGCTGGCGGCAATGATTTGAGTCTCGATGTCCGGATAGTTCAGGAATATATCATGGATAGTCTCGATCAGATCAATGCCCGGCTGGCCGATGTCATCGAGACGCCCCAAAAACGGGCTGACATACGTGGCGCCCGCGCGGGCTGCCAGCAGCGCCTGGTTGGCGCTGAAAATCAGCGTGCAGTTCGTAGGGATGCCCTCGCCGGACAGCACCTTGATGGCCTTTAACCCATCGGCGGTCATGGGGATTTTGACCACCATGTGCTTCGGGTCCAGCGCGTAGATGGCGCGGCCCTCGGCGATCATGTCCTCGGCATCGGTTGTGGTCGCCTTGACCTCGCCGGAGATGGGGCCGTCCACGATGGTGGCAATCTCTTTCAACGTTTCGGCGTAGTCGCGGCCCTCTTTGGCAATCAGGCTGGGGTTTGTGGTGACACCGGCAATAATGCCCATGTCGTTGGCACGGCGGATCTCGTCGACGTTGGCGGTATCAATGTAAAATTTCATACGGTAAAACCTCCTTATTTCTGGCCGTAATAGGCGTTGGGTCCGTGTTTTCTCATAAAATGCTTGTCCAAAACATGCTGTGGGGCAGGCTGTGCATCGGGGTCAATGGTCAGGGTCAAAATTGCCATCTTTGCGACTTCTTCCAGCACAACAGCGTGGTAGACAGCCTGTGCCGCGTCTTTGCCCCAGGTAAAGGGACCGTGGCTGGCACAGAGAACACCGGGTACATGCACCGGGTCAATGCCGCGGTTTTGGAACGTCTCGATGATGACCTTGCCGGTGTTCTTCTCGTAGTCCTCGTCAATCTCTCCAGGCGTCAGCTCCCGCGTGCAGGGGACAGGGCCGTAAAAATAGTCGGCGTGGGTCGTGCCAAAGGCGGGCAGGTCGCGCTGCGCCTGGGCAAAGGCCACTGCGTGGGTCGAGTGGGTGTGTACGATGCCGCCCAGCGCCGAGAACGCCTTGTACAGTTCCAGATGCGTTTTCGTGTCGCTGCTGGGCTTCAGCTCGCCCTCAATCTTGTTGCCGTTCAAATCCATGACAACGAGCATTTCCGGTGTAAGTTCGTCGTATTCCACGCCGGACGGCTTGATGACAAACAGGCCCTTCTCGCGGTCAATGCCCGAGACATTGCCCCAGGTGTAGGTTACAAGTCCTCGGCGGGGCAATTCCATGTTGGCTTCATAAACTTGCTGCTTCAATGCTTCCAGCATAGGTTATCCTTTCCGCTTTAACGCTAAATCGTTCAAGAACAGCTGCTGCTCCGGCCTTTCCGCCGCTGGCTGGCGTTGCCAGGCAGCCGACGCATACAAGCCCTTAGGCAATACCGCATAATTCCCGCCTTACGGCTTAAGCACCGCTCCGGCGGCTGCCGTACCTCGCTCGCCGTGTCGGCACTTAGAATTATGCGGTATTGCCCCTATTTTACAACGGCACGCTCGGCTTTCAGCGCGGTTTGGTATTGGGTCAAAAAGGCGGCAAACCCGGCCTGGTCGGCGGGGTCGGGGAACAGGGTCGTGCTTTGGGCGTCGGCAAAAACGCAGCGGTTCAAATACGCGGCCAGCGCTTCGTCGTCGGCGCGGTGCAGACGATACGCAGCCAGCAGGGCCATGCCATAGGAACCGCCCTCACCGGCTGTTTCCATGCAGGTCACAGGTGCACCCGCCGCCGCAGCCAGATACCGCTGGGCCACGCCCGGCGTTTTGAAGATGCCGCCGTGGCCGAGCAGGGTATTCACAGCCACATTTTCTTTGCGCAGAATTTCCAGCCCCATCGCCAACGTGGCAAAGGCAGAATAGATGTTGGCGCGCATAAAGTTGGCCAGCGTAAACGCACTGTCCGGGCGGCGCAGCAGCAGGGGGACGCCCGCGTCCAAGTGGGTGACGCTCTCACCGGAAATGTAGTTGACGGGCGTGATGCCGCCGCAGTCAGGCGCACCGTGCAGCGATTCGTTAAACAGGAGGGTAAACAACGCACCTTTGTCGATGTTTGCTCCGCACAGTGCCGCGCTCTTGGCCAGCAGATCGACCCAGGCGTTCAAATCGCTGGTGCAGTTGTTGCAGTGGACCATGGCGACCGCCGCGCCGTCGGGGGTCGTGACCATGTCGATTTCCGGGTAGACCTTGGACAGCGGCTTTTCCAGGACGACCATGGCAAAAATGCTGGTGCCTGCGCTGACATTGCCGGTGCGCGGGGCGACACTGTTTGTTGCCACCATGCCGGTGCCGGCGTCGCCCTCCGGTGGGCAGAACGGTATGCCGGGCTGCAGCGTGCCGGTTGGGTCGAGCCGCTTCGCCCCCTCGACGGTCAGCATACCGGCGTCCTCGCCTGCGGGCAAAACGGTAGGCAGCAGCTTGACAAGATCCACGGGGCAGCCTTGCTTGTCTGCCAGTGCGTTAAATTTTGTGAGCATTGCGGCATCATACCCGCCGGTGGTGCTGTCAATCGGGAACATGCCGCTGGCATCGCCTTCGCCCAGCACCTTGCGCCCGGTCAGCTGCCAGTGTACATAGCCTGCCAGCGTGGTGAAAAAGTCCAGATGCGGCAGGTGTGGCTCGCGGTTCAGCATGGCTTGGTACAGGTGTGCTGCGCTCCACCGCTGCGGGATGTTGAACCCGAACGCCGAGGTCAACTCTTCTGCTGCCGCGCCGGTCATCGTGTTGCGCCATGTGCGGAACGGTACCAGCAGTTTGCCCGCAGCATCAAACGCCAGATACCCATGCATCATAGCCGAAACGCCAATGCACCCCACTGTGGTCAGCGGCTGGCCACACTTGGCCAGCACATCCGCAGCCAATGCCGCGTAGGCAGCCTGCACACCCTGCCAGACTTCCTCCAGCGGGTAGGTCCAGATGCCATTTTCCAGCCGGTTCTCCCAGGTAAAGTCGCCCTGGGCCACAGGCTTGCAGGTATCGCCCACCAGCACAGCTTTGATGCGGGTGGAACCCAACTCAATGCCGAGAGAACACTGCTTTAAGTCAATCATAGGGATCCTCCTTGACAAAATAAAGGATGGTCTTTATCATAAAACTATCTAAGGCAATACCGCATAATTCTAAGTGCCGATACGGCGAGCGAGGTGCGGCAGCTGCTAAGCCAAAAGCGCAGATAATACTTTGTGTATTATCGAGCATTTTGGCAACGCAGATGCCGTGCCGCAGCCGCCGGAGCGGTGCTTAAGCCGTAAGGCGGGAATTATGCGGTGTTGCCCTAAATGTTCGGAAAGGAACGCACCCATGGGAACCGTTTTCAATAAAAAGGAGCTTTTGGTCCTCTTGCAGGATTTTCACTGCCTTACGGGGCTGCGCTCCGCCGTTTTTGATTCGTATGGAATCGAAGTGCTTGCCTATCCGCCGGAACTGCCAGCTTATTGCCGCTTGATCCGCAGTGTGCCCGATGGCAAGACCGGCTGTTACCTGTGTGACCAGGCGGCTTGCCGCAAGGCAACGCGGCAAAAGCAGACGATCATCTACCCCTGCCATGCGGGGTTGATCGAAGTGATCACGCCGGTTCAGATCGATGGTGCTGTTGTGGGTTTTTTGCTGTTGAGCCACATTGTACAGGGGGCCGATGAGCAGAGCGAGTGGAACTATGCGCAAAAATGCTGCTCGGCTTACGCAATTGATAAAACGGCACTGCAAAAAGCCTATAATGCCTTGCCGCGTACGCCCTATCCGGTGCTGAAATCAGCAGCGGATCTGCTGGCTTTGGCGGCGGCTGCATTGTACCAAAAGGGACTGACGCGGTTGGCAGCGGGCAGTGCGCAGGAAAAACTGAGCCGCTACCTGGCGAAACATCTGGATGAGACATTGACAAACAAAACGATCTGCCGTGATCTTTCGTTAAGCCGTACCGGGCTGTACTATCTTTCCCGGCAGCTCTATGGCTGCGGCATCAACGAGCAGATCACGCACCTGCGCATCCAAAAAGCGATGAAGCTTCTTTGCGATACGAATCTGTCCAATGCACAGATCTGCCAGCAGATCGGATTCCTAGATGACAATTACTTTTATCGTGTTTTCCGTAAACAAACCGGTCTGACACCACGCCAGTACCGTGATTCTATCTTAGCAGATACAGCAAAGACTGAGTAGAGACGATTGTTTTCAATACTGGATTATTGTTCAAACAATTCTGAGGAAAGCGGCAATATTGAATTGTGGCCGGTGACGTGCTATAATAAACCCACATACGGTAAGTCGGCACGGCGCAATTTTGACCGCTGCCTTACGGAAAATTCGCAGCTGCGGAGTATAACTGTTATGAAAAAATATAAGATCGTGGTGGCCGGGACCGGCTATGTGGGGCTTTCGATTGCCACGCTGCTTTCCCAGCACCATCATGTGACGGCGGTGGATGTCCTGCCGGAAAAGGTCGCATTGATCAACGCGCGCAAATCGCCGATCCGGGATGATTACATCGAGAAATATCTGGCTGAGAAGGAGCTGGATCTGACCGCTACGCTGGACGCAAAGGCAGCCTACGCCGATGCGGACTTTGTGGTCATTGCTGCACCCACCAACTACGACAGCCAGACCCAGCACTTTGACACCTCTGCAGTGGAGGCAGTCATCCGCCTTGTCACGGAGGTCAACCCAAACGCTGTCATGGTCATCAAATCGACGATTCCCGTGGGCTACACGGTGTCGGTGCGGGAAAGGCTCGGCAGCCGGAACATCCTGTTCAGCCCGGAATTTCTACGGGAGTCCAAGGCCCTGTATGACAACCTCTACCCGTCCCGCATCATCGTCGGCACCGACCCGGAGGATGCGCACCTTGTCGCAGCCGCCCACGAATTTGCGGCACTGCTGCAGGAGGGGGCCATCAAGGAGAACATTGATACGCTCTTCATGGGCTTTACCGAGGCCGAGGCCGTCAAGCTGTTCGCCAACACCTATCTGGCGCTGCGCGTTGCCTATTTCAATGAGCTGGATACCTACGCGGAGAGCAAGGACCTGAACACGAAGCAGATCATTGACGGCGTATGTCTTGACCCGCGCATCGGCAGCCATTACAATAACCCCAGCTTCGGCTACGGCGGCTACTGCCTGCCCAAGGACACGAAGCAGCTGCTGGCAAACTACGCCGATGTGCCGGAAAATCTCATCGAGGCCATTGTGGAGTCCAACCGCACCCGCAAGGACTTCATCGCTGACCGCGTGCTGAAGCTGGCCGGGTACTACGGCTACGATCAGGAAAATGAGTTTGACGAAAGCCGCGAAAGGCCCGTCACGATCGGCGTCTACCGCCTGACGATGAAGAGCAACAGCGACAACTTCCGCCAAAGCTCGATTCAGGGTGTCATGAAGCGCATCAAGGCCAAGGGCGCACAAGTCATCATCTATGAGCCTACGCTGGAGGACGGCAAGACCTTCTTCGGTTCGGCAGTAGTCAACGATCTGGACAAATTCAAGCGGCAGAGTCAGGCCATTCTGGCCAACCGCTACGATGCCTGCCTCAACGATGTGCAGGACAAGGTCTACACAAGAGATCTATTCGGCAGAGACTGAAACGCCTTTCTGCCGCTTTTTGACAGTGGAGTAAGGCTCTCAATGCCATTACCGCACAATATCCCTGTGACTTTTAAAGAGAGGAACACCTGTTATATGAAATATGATTATCTGGTAGTTGGCTCCGGTCTGTACGGTGCCATCTTCGCCCATGAGGCCAAGGTCCACGGCAAATCCGTGCTGGTCGTGGATAAGCGCCCCAACATTGCGGGCAACATTTATAC
>SKEO01002071.1_pt1 | contig 10386 bp, 9 predicted proteins | sample 4826801 | NCBI WGS metagenome assembly SKEO01 (sample SAMN11008807, study PRJNA524170) | human gut metagenome | biome: Human fecal sample; material: Feces; isolation source: fecal sample from pouch patient p3 | host: Homo sapiens | place: Israel: Tel-Aviv | collected 2016-02-25
GGATACGGCATCGTCGCCACGCCAAGCCCCGCCAGTAATGCCTGACGTTTATCTTCAATCGTGCTCACCGTTAAGCGCGGCTGTTTGTCCAGCAGCTGTACGGTCAACACCGGGCGCTCACGAGCGGTATCCGCCACCGCAATTCCACGATATTTCACACGCGTCACTTCAGATAACGGTTCCGGCTCCTGATGAATCGGGTGATCAGGCGCGGCAACGTAGACGTTCATTAACGTATAGAGCTTGCGCGAGTTGATCTCCGACGAGGAACGAAAATGCATATCCGGCGCGATAACAATATCCGCCCGCCCCTGCTCCAGCCGTTCCCACGCCCCCGCCAGCACTTCTGTGATGATTGCCAGTTGGGTATTGGCTTTTGCCGCCAGTTTGTCGATTAACGGGAAAAAGGCAGGTGTCGGTACCAGCGCTTCGGTCACAATGGTGAGATGCGTTTCCCAACCGCGCGCGAGAGCTTCCGCATCAGTAGTCAGTTTATCTGCGGCTTCCAGCAAAACGCGCCCTCGCTCCAGCAACATCCTCCCGACATTGGTGAATTTGGTACGATGGCCCGAGCGGTCAAACAGCACCACATCCAGCTCTTCTTCCAGTTTTTGCATGGTGTAGCTAAGTGCGGAAGGCACGCGTCCCAGCTCATCCGCCGCCGCCGCAAAACTGCCCCGGCGATCGATCGCATCCATAACCCGTAGTGCTTCCAGCGTTAATGCCCTTTCTTTGGCCATTTCGTTCTCATTCAGGAAATTTGAACATACCGGGCAGAATATCTGGCTAACAATGTAGCGTCCAGCCCCTTACCATAAAAGGAAGTAAAGAGAGGTCAAGAATTATGATTACTACCCGAACTGCCAGGCAGTGTGGACAAGCAGACTACGGATGGTTGCAGGCCCGGTATACTTTTTCCTTTGGACACTACTTCGACCCGAAATTGTTAGGCTATGCCTCCCTGCGTGTGCTTAACCAGGAAGTGCTGGCCCCAGGTGCCGCCTTTCAGCCGCGAACCTATCCCAAAGTCGATATTTTAAATGTGATTCTGGATGGAGAAGCAGAGTATCGCGACAGCGAAGGCAATCATGTTCAGGCCAGAGCCGGAGAGGCGTTGCTGCTCTCTACCCAGCCGGGTGTCAGCTATAGCGAACACAATCTCAGCAAAGACAAACCGTTAACACGAATGCAGCTTTGGCTGGACGCCTGCCCGCAGCGAGAGAATCCGCTGATTCAAAAACTGGCGCTTAATATGGGCAAGCAGCAATTAATCGCCTCGCCAGAGGGCACAGTGGGTAGCCTGCAACTGCGCCAACAAGTGTGGCTGCACCATATCGTGCTCGACAAAGGCGAAAGTGCGAATTTCCAGTTGCATGGGCCACGCGCGTATTTGCAATCGATTCACGGGAAATTTCATGCGCTTACGCATCATGAAGAGAAAGCGGCGCTGACCTGCGGTGATGGGGCGTTTATTCGTGACGAGGCTAACATTACGCTGGTTGCCGATTCCCCACTGCGCGCTTTGCTGATAGATTTGCCTGTCTAGTTGTTTTTACAGGGAGATGATGATGAGTAAAAAATCGGCCAAAAAGCGCCAGCCAGCGAAGCCCGTGGTGGCGAAAGAACCTGCTCGCACCGCCAAAAATTTTGGCTATGAAGAGATGTTGAGCGAGCTGGAAGCTATCGTCGCGGATGCTGAAACGCGTTTAGTCGAGGATGAAGCTACCGCGTAAAGACAAGTTGCCGGATGCGGCGAAAACGCCTTATCCGGCCTACAAAATCCAACAACATTAACGAATTAAACAACCCGTAGGCCGGATAAGATGCGCCAGCATCGCATCCGGCACGATACCCAAAACCTGGCGTTTATCTGGCCTTGCTCGCCATAATCTCGATAATCTGCTGATCCGTTTGCTGCATCGAATGGCTTGCTAACGCACACAGGTTGGCAATCGACTGCTCAACATCATGCGCCACGATCCCTTCATTGCCGGTCACGGCGGTATCATCCAGCGCCATTAACACCGCTTTCCACGCAGCCGAAGCACTGGTCGAAACCTTCATCGCGCAGCTGTTCGACGCACCATCGCAAATCATGCCGCTGACATCGCCGATCATACTGCTGATCGCCATCGAGATGGTTTCATAACGCCCATCCACCAGCCATGCCATCCCGGCGGCGGCCCCCATTGCTGCGGTCGTTGCGGCACACAGCGCAGACAAACGCGGTAACTGGTTATGGATGTAAATCGCGCTCAAATGCGAAAGCATCAGCGCACGCGCCAGCCGTTCATCATCCGCTCCGAAGTGTTCTGCTACAACCACCACAGGCATTGTTGCGGTGATCCCCTGGTTACCCGAGCCGGAGTTACTCATAGCCGGAAGCGTAGCGCCGCCCATACGCGCATCGGATGCCGCGCTGGTACGAATCACAATGGATGAAGAGAGATCTTTCGCCAGCAAACCGCGCTCGCACTGTTTTTCCAGCGTCGCGCCAATATGCAGCCCCCACTTACCGCTCAAACCTTCCTGCGATAACGCACAATTTAGCTTCGCGGAATCGAGAATAAAGCGGATCGCCGCAAACGGGACTTCATTGACGAACTTCAGGATCTCAGCCAGCGTCGTTCTGGAAAGCACCGTCAGCGGAGACTCTTGCTCGCCCTCTGCCACACACGCCTGCTGGGTAAACACCACACCATCGTGCGTCTCAATATGCACAATGTTGGTATGCCCGCCGACGATAGTGACACACGCCCACTTCTCACCGTTCCAGACTTTGGCGCGTGAGAAGAGGATTTCATTGCAAGGTTCCTGGATCTTAACGGAGACTTTCCCCGCCGCCAGCAGTGCTTTGGCATCGGCAATTGCCTGCGCAGTTGCGTCTTTCAGCACTTCCAGCCCGGCGTTGGCATTTCCACCTAACGCCCCCAGCGCCGCCGCAATCGGCAGCCCCACCATTCCCGTGCCGGGAACGGTGACGCCCAGACCGTTCTTCATCAGATTTGGCGAAACCCAGGCTTCTACACGTTCAACCGGACCTTCCAGTTCTGCCGCAGCAACCGCCGCCGCCAGCGCCAGTGAAATCGGTTCAGTACATCCCAGCGCCGGTTTTACTTCCTCCTGAACGGCGAGGATGTAACGCTGCCATAACGGATTTAAAGTCGAATCAAACATATTAAAAACCTTAAAATTTCAGGTAAATCAAGAAAATGCCAGGAACGGAGAAACACAAAGCAACAAACCAGTGACGATAATCAGGTACAGAGACATCCCTTTGTATTTGTGCAATGCCGGTACTTTGTAAACCAGCCACGCCGGGATCAGGCACCCTACCATGCCGAAAATCGGGCTACAGATAGAGGTGAAGCTCAACACCGGTGCGTTCAGTACGATGGCGCTCCACGCCAGCAAAATGGCGAAAATCATGATGCCGCGCTGAACAAGATTTTCGTTAATCTTCTCGGCAGGCATCTTGCGACGCAGGATGTTCATTACGATCCCTTGCGTTGCTTCGCGAAAACCTAAATAGACGCCAAAGAATGCAGTCATGACAGCAAAGATATTGAGAATGACGCTGACCACTTTCACCCACGCTGCGCCGTCACCGCTAATAAACTGTGCGGCAATCGCCAGCGCGGAAATATTCTGCTCGTAGGCTTTTACCGCTTCGTCATGTCCCATCGCCAGCGTGAACGACACGGCGTAGAAAAAGACGGTGACAAACAAAATGCCAAACGCGATATTCATTGCCCGCAATGCTTTATGCCGCGCCACTTCAATTGATTTTTCCCGCGAGCGATAAGAAATCACCATCGGGCTTAACGTCTGCATAAACAGAATCGACGTCAGGGTAAACGGCAGCGTAATAATGGCGTTTTTCACCAGCAGCCCCAGCGGCGGTAGCGAACCGACGTTATACAGATGCCACATTCCCACCATCGACACGCCCAGCGCCGCGACCACCAGCAGCTTGGTCAGCACCATGCCGGTCGAAATTTTGAATAACAATTTCTCGCCGCGTGAGGAGATCGCCACCAGAATGCAAATCAGTACCAGACCATAAAAGGGACTGTCTGACAGCAACCCTTCCGTCACGCCGAAGGTATGCAGGTAGGAAGCACTATCGTTGGTGATGGCGGTGGAATAGACGAACATCCAAATCACCAGCATTACGAAATAGAGCGCACCTAACAGGATGCCCCAGTTTTTACCTAAATAACCGCTAATGACACTCGGGTAATCTTTACATTCTGGTGATTCTGCCAGCGTATTAATAAACAACCGCTGAAACAGATACATTGCCGGGTAACCAATCACCGATGAGAGCAAAAATACCCACAATCCCATCAAACCGACCTGCACCGGGAGAAAAACAATCCCCGCGCCAATCGCCATCCCGATACTCATAATCACCCAGCCGGTGTCAGTACTGTCGAATTTGATCGCTTCTCGCCACTCGCTCTCACTCATTCCAGCACGACCCGCCGGGGTCGAAGCGTCTGCAATGACGCCTTTATTCGATGCAATTTCCATAATTTCTCGCTCAATATTTTGTAGGGCTTATTATTTTTTTCCGAGCCGCATCAAGGCGATATGCGGTCTACGTTTTTGCAGGCGAGTTATTAGAATAAAGAAATGATACGCGCGAGGTCAGAGAAAATCTTCACAATCAAGACTTTGAAATAACGGAGATGGATAAGAATTTTCTACTAAATTAACCGCAAGAGAATATTCATTCTCTATTTGCGGCAGATCACAAAAAAAAGGTGCACATTTGTGCACCCAAGGATGAAAGCTGACAGTAATGTCAGCCGCAGACCACTTTAATGGCCAGTCCTCCGCGTGATGTTTCGCGGTATTTATCGTTCATATCTTTGCCGGTTTCATACATCGTCTCGATCACTTTATCGAGTGAAACACGCGGTGCCGAGGTGCGGCGCATCGCCATCCGCGCGGCGTTTACTGCTTTCACGGCATTAATGGCATTACGTTCAATGCACGGGATTTGTACCTGTCCGGCAACCGGATCGCAGGTCAGCCCAAGGTTATGCTCCATCGCGATTTCCGCCGCATTGCATACCTGCGCCGGACTGCCGCCCAGTAGTTCAGTTAACCCTGCCGCCGCCATTGAACAAGCCACGCCAATCTCCCCCTGACAGCCGACTTCCGCGCCAGAGATGGAGGCGTTCATTTTATACAGCGCGCCAATAGCCCCGGCTGCAAGAAAATAGCGGGCAATTGACCGCTCGTTTACCGGACGACGGAACTTATCGTAATAAGCCAGCACTGCCGGAATAATGCCGCACGCACCGTTAGTCGGTGCCGTTACCACGCGCCCGCCAGCTGCGTTTTCTTCACTAACCGCCAGCGCGTACATGTTGATCCAGTCGATGACATTCATCGGATCGTTAGAGATGTTATCGCTGGAAACCAGCTGACGACGCAGCGCTACGGCACGGCGCGGCACATTGAGCGGACCAGGCAGCACGCCTTCAGTGTTCATCCCGCGTTCAATACCGTCATGCATCACTTGCCAGATACGGGCAAAACCGGCGTCAATTTCCGCTTTACTGCGCAGCGCCAGCTCGTTGTGCATCATCAGGCCAGATATAGACAGGCCGTTGTAATCACACATTTTCAGCAGTTCACCTGCTGAGTGGAAATCGTAAGGTACGGACGTTTCGACATCGTGCGACAGGCCGAAGTGTTCTTCTTCGACAATAAACCCGCCGCCGACAGAGTAATAGGTTTTACTTAATAGCTCTTCCTGTCCCTTCCAGGCAGTGATCCGCATTCCGTTCTCATGGCGAGGCAACATTTCGGGATGGAAGATAATGTTCTTTGCTACAGGAAAATCAACAATATGCGCACCAGATGCCACTGGCAGCCGCCCGCTGCGCGTTACTAACTCTATAAATGCAGGGATCTCATCAATGACAACATCCTGCGGACTGTTTCCTGCCAGTCCCATGATGATGGCGACATCCGTGGCATGGCCTTTGCCCGTCAGTGACAACGACCCGTACAGATCGACCACAATATGGCTCGTCGCGGTTAATAAGCCGCTACTTTCCAGCCGATCAATAAAACTTTTTCCGGCATTCATTGGCCCCACGGTATGCGAACTGGAGGGACCAATCCCAATTTTGAAAATATCGAATGCACTAATCATATCCACACCCTCGGATTGCCGTTCAGTGAAGTGGAGCGGAACGACCTTACGACCGTCCTGCTCACGAGGCTTTACGCACTACGTACTGCGATGGCTTCAATTTCCAGCTTCACATCTTTCGGCAAACGCGCGACCTGCACACAGCTCCGGGTCGGATAGGTCGCCTGATGCTCATCGAAGAACTGCTTATAGACTTCGTTGATGGTGGCAAAATCATTCAGATCGGTGATGAACACGGTCATCTTGATGATATCGCCCACGCTCAGCCCGGCAGCAACCACGATCGCTTTGACGTTTTCGAGGCTTAAACGCGCCTGATCTTGCACATCAGCCGGGATCTCACCGGTCTGTGGGCAAACCGGAATTTGACCGGAGGTGAAGACCATGCTGCCTAAATCAACGCCCTGAACATAAGGGCCGATTGCGCCTGGGGCACGTTGCGTTTCGATAATCTTTTTCATACATCCTCCGGCGTCAGAGCGCCTGGGTAAAGGTACGTGAAATAACATCCTGTTGCTGTTCACGGGTCAGTGCGTTGAAGCGCACGGCGTAGCCAGAGACACGGATTGTCAGGTTAGGATATTTTTCCGGGTGCTCGATGGCATCCAGCAGCATTTCCCGATTCATTACGTTGACGTTGAGGTGTTGACCGCCTTCGACATCCGCTTCGTGGTGGAAATACCCATCCAGCAGGCCGACAAGGTTGGTTTTACGTACTGGATCTTCTTTGCCCAGCGCCGCAGGCACAATCGAGAAGGTGTACGAGATCCCGTCTTTAGCGTAGGTGAACGGCAGTTTCGCCACCGACGTCAATGAGGCCACGGCACCTTTGCGGTCACGACCATGCATCGGGTTAGCGCCCGGCGCGAACGGTGTTCCGGCGCGGCGACCGTCCGGCGTGTTACCGGTTTTCTGGCCGTACACCACGTTGGAAGTGATAGTCAGAATTGACTGGGTAGGGACGGCGTTGCGATAGGTTGGCAGCGCTTTAATTTTCTTCATAAAGCGTTCAACCAGGTCGCAGGCAATGCTGTCTACGCGCTCGTCGTTGTTGCCGTACTGCGGATATTCACCGTCGATTTCAAAGTCCACCGCCAGGCCGTTTTCGTCACGGATTGGTTTCACGCGGGCATATTTGATTGCAGACAGGGAGTCCGTCGCCACCGACAGGCCCGCGATGCCGCATGCCATAGTGCGATAGACATCACGATCGTGCAGCGCCATCAGCGAAGCTTCGTAGCTGTACTTGTCGTGCATGTAGTGAATGATATTCAGCGCGCTGATGTACTGCACCGCCAGCCAGTCCATGAAGTGATCGAGGCTGTCCATCACTTTGTCGTAATCCAGCACGTCGTCCATCAGCGGTGCTGTTTTCGGCCCGACCTGAATCTTCAGCTTCTCGTCCACCCCGCCGTTAATTGCGTACAGCAGCGTTTTCGCCAGGTTAGCGCGTGCACCAAAGAACTGCATTTGCTTACCAATCACCATTGGGCTGACGCAGCAGGCAATCGCGTAATCGTCGCTGTTGAAGTCAGTACGCATCAGATCGTCGTTTTCATACTGCAAGGAAGAGGTGACGATCGACATCTGCGCGGCATATTTTTTGAAGGCAATCGGTAATTCTTCCGACCAAAGAATGGTCAGGTTAGGTTCCGGTGCCGGCCCCATAGTGTGCAGGGTGTGCAAATAGCGGAAGGAGTTTTTGGTCACCAGCGTACGACCGTCCAGCCCCATCCCGCCGATCACTTCCGTCGCCCAGATTGGGTCGCCGGAGAACAGCGAATCAAATTCCGGTGTACGCAGGAAGCGTACCATACGGATCTTCATGATGAAGTGATCGATCAGTTCCTGTGCCTGCTGCTCATTGAGGACGCCAGCTTTAAAGTCGCGCTCAATGTAGATATCGAGGAACGATGCTGTGCGCCCCAGCGACATCGCGCCGCCATTTTGCGATTTCACTGCCGCCAGATAAGCGAAGTAGAGCCACTGCACCGCTTCCTGTGCATTCTGCGCCGGGCGAGAGATATCAAAGCCATATTTCGCCGCCATTTCCTGAATCTGCAACAGCGCATGACGATGCTCTGCCAGCTCCTCACGCAGACGGATGGTGGCTTCCAGATCCTCGCCTTTTTCCAGACGAGACTGGAGATCGGCAAATTGCAGTTCGCGTTCACGCACCAGATAACTGATGCCATACAGCGCTACGCGGCGATAGTCACCGATAATGCGCCCACGACCATAGCCATCTGGTAAACCGGTCAGCACGCCAGATTTACGGCAGCGCAGCATATCCGGTGAGTAAACATCAAATACGCCCTGGTTATGGGTTTTACGCAGATCGGTAAACAGATATTCAAATTCACTGTCCATTTCACGACCATAGGCGTGGAATGAACTTTTAATCATATTAATGCCACCGAACGGGTGTAACGCACGTTTCAACGGCGCATCCGTTTGCAGGCCAACAATTTTTTCCAGCGTCTGGTTAATATATCCCGCATCATGAGCGGTAATAGTGGTAGCAATATTGGTATCGAAATCAACCGGCGCGTGGGTTGCGTTTTCAATACGAATGCCTTCCATCACCTTTTCCCACAATTCCGTGGTGGCTGGCGTCGCTTCAGCGAGGAAAGATTCATCGCCTTCATACGGTGTATAGTTATGTTGAATAAAATCGCGGACATTAATTTCGTTTTTCCAGTCCGTACCTTTAAAGCCAAGCCATGCGTCGGCGTACAGCTTATTGCTGGTATCAATATCTACCTTCATGAAAAATAATCTCTCTACAATACTTCAACTAAATTATGCAAATTCTGCGGGCGCGTTAACTTTGCCTAAATGAATGGCATCCAAAGCAATCATTTTTTCTTCGTTGGTCGGAATTACGGCGCAAATGACACGCGCATTTTCACTGGAAACAATTCGCTCGCCAAAAGAGTTAGATCGATTATTCATTTCTGTATCAATCTCTACGCCTAATACAGCCAAATGTTCCATGACCAGACGACGAATTAAACTTGAATTCTCTCCTATTCCGCCGGTGAATATAATTCCATCCAGGCGACGTAATGAAGCTGCGTGTCCGGCAATATGACGGGCAATTCGGTGAACAAAGGTTTTAATTGCCAGTTGCGCGCGTTCGTGACCTTCATGCCAGGCTTTTTCCAGAACACGTAAATCCGAAGAAAGACCGGAAATACCTAATAATCCCGACTCTTTATTCACTACGCGTTCCAGGTCACCCAGGCTCTGGTTGGTTTGGCTGGCGACCCAGGACATCGCACCAAAGTCGACATCGCCACTGCGGGTACCCATCATCAAGCCTTCCAGCGGCGTCATTCCCATTGAGGTATCAACACTCTGACCGTTGCGAACTGCGCAGATTGACGCGCCATTGCCAAGATGCGCCACAACCAGGCCGGAGTCATCTTCCGCCAGATTCAGCAAAGAATGTGCGCGCTGGGAAACATAGCGGTGCGACGTGCCGTGGAAACCATAACGGCGTACACCTAACTCTTCATAATATTTCCACGGCAGGCCGTATAAATAAGCTTCCGGAGCCATCGTCTGGTGGAAACTGGTATCAAATACCGCCACCTGAGTTACGCCTGGAAATAATTGCTGCGCCGATTCAATACCACTTAAATTGGCGTAATTATGCAGGGGTGCCAGTGGAGAAACGCGACGGATATTATCAATGACTTCATCGGTAATAATGGCGGACTCGGTAAAAATACTGCCGCCGTGAGCGATGCGGTGGCCAATTAAGGCCACACTGTCATTTAAATTCCGTTTTTCCAGTTCAAATGCAATTGCCTTCAATGCACCTTCGTAGCTGTGGTGAGCCAGCGGTGCTGGCTCTCCCCCATTTACGGATAAGAATGCATTTTCCGAGTTAATACCGTCGGCAATACCTGACATTAATACTTCACAGTCGCAGGCATCTAGCACGGAAAACTTAATCGAAGACGAACCACAGTTAATAACCAAAACAACCGGAAATTCATTCATCTCTTTTCTCATCCTGAGTTACGGATTAAAACAGTTTGTATACGATGTTCAGGATGGTCAGCAGACCAATCACGGTAACAAACACGTTATCCAGACGACCACGGTATTTCGCCAGAGACGGCGCTTTACGGATGGCATACATCGGCAACAGGCACAGCAGGGATGCGATAATCGGTGCGCCCATGGCTTCAATCAGGTCG
>SKEO01003186.1_pt1 | contig 10366 bp, 10 predicted proteins | sample 4826801 | NCBI WGS metagenome assembly SKEO01 (sample SAMN11008807, study PRJNA524170) | human gut metagenome | biome: Human fecal sample; material: Feces; isolation source: fecal sample from pouch patient p3 | host: Homo sapiens | place: Israel: Tel-Aviv | collected 2016-02-25
CTCCTGAATGGTCTAACGACCATCCACTCGCTAAGTGCAGACGTGTCCGTACGGTTGCTGACACATGATCTCTTTTTATAATATTCAAATAATTTACGTGATTCAAATCACTATACAGTGTGTATGTTATATGATATTGATTAACAATTTTTGTATTCGTTACCCAAAGATGAAAGGGCTTAAACAAGCATCGATTTGTTGGGATGTTTGAAAATTATCTTATCTTAATTTCTACGAAACCTTAAATTGCGAGAATTTTCAGCTATCGATTACCTAAATATATAAACCAATACAGTAAAACATACACATTACCTTGAATTGTCCACTCTATATACTCGAAATCTACAGTTGGCCAACTACAAAATCAAAATTTCTCTTCAATTGTAGTAATATCCGCATTTTTTTCGTTATATGTCACCGTGCCCAAAACCACCAGAAGCATATTAATAACAATCACAGCCAACAATATAAATCCAATAACTTTCCATATTCTTTTATGCCGTCTATTCTTAAGCGCCAATTGTTCACTGATCTTCGCAAGTTGTTCTGCTACTTCATTCTTATTGGTTTCTTCTTTTATTTCACTACCCAATAATTCACTCACGTTAATCTCTAATACATCCGCTAATTTGGATAATGTATCTGCATCTGGTACGGATAGTCCTTTTTCCCATTTGCTGATAGTTTGTCTTACTACATGAATTTTGATCGCAAGTTCTTCTTGTGTGTATCCTTTTGCTTTTCTTATTATTTTCAGATTCTCATTAAACATAATTATTGTCTCTCCTTATATTTTGATGTATTGAATTTACACCAAAATATATCGTTGCGGCAAGCAACGCGGGTTAACATTATCCTTTTATCATCTCTAACAATTCTGGTATATCATTTTTTAATGTTTCAAAGACAATATTTAAATCAACATTTCCATAATCATGTACAATACGATTTCTCAATCCATACATAGCATTCCATGGAATATATCCTCTTTTCTCTTTATACTCATCCGACAATTTCTTTGCATTTTCAGATAACTGAATCATTCGAAACAACATTGAATCCAGTAATATTTCATTTGCATTCAATTCTTCTATATCTACATCTTTCATATGTTGTACTATAAATTGCAAATCGTTTCGTATTTTTTGAATGTAATAACGATCATTCTTTACATTATCCATATATTTTTATCCCATCTTTTAATATTTCTTGTGTTAATTCTAAATTATCTTTTAATTGATTAATTTCTAAAACATCTACTTTTTTGTGTAGTGCTTCTCTAATTTCTTCGACTAATCCATAAAATTTTAGTCCTTTTACATTTGCTGAAATTAACAGATCCACATCACTGGTTGGCTTATCTGCATATTCATCGAGAAAAATCAATACTTTCTTGCCGTATAAAAGATTTAGATCACTGGATAACTTCCTTGTAACCTTTGCATTCCTTATAAATCTACTTTTGAAATTCCTTCCGCAAAACCTCTTTCGGTGCCTCAATCTCATTTGCCAATGTATGTTCCGTTAATTTTGACAAAATTTTTAATTTCTTATTGATCATCGGGCGCATGCAGTTTGGAACGTGTTCCTGATGGGCTCTGTGAATTGCCACACATTCTTTGCAATTTCCATGATATCTACAGGCTTTTTGACATGGGCAGTGGTCTTTGTCTGCATATTCTTTTCGAAATTCTGATGCGAATTCTTCTTGTAATCTTAAACCTTCTGCTCTGTTTCCTTTGTGGAATTCTGCCATTGCTGCGATTTCTTTTTCATTATATTCGATTTTCATATACTATACCTACTCCTTTATCCATATAGATTTTCTTTCAATTTGTATTATAATAGAATAAATGAAACGATGCCATGATAAATAAAAATATAATGAAACTGGAAAGAGATAATCTTAAAAATGAAACGAATTGATTTTGAAAATGGGTCTGTAACCCAAAATATCTTTGCAGCTGCACTTCCTATGCTTGTTGCTCAGATCTTAAACTTATTATATAACATTGTTGACCGTATTTATATCGCACGAATCCCGCATATCGGAACAGCTGCACTTGGTGCTGTTGGACTGTGCTTTCCGCTGGTTGTGATCATTACTGCATTTGCTAACTTATTTGGAAGTGGCGGAGCTCCTTTATTTTCGATCAGCCGAGGGCAAAAGAAAAATAAACAGGCTGTCCATATCATGAATACATCATTTACTATGGTTTGTTTTAGTGCTGTCGTATTGATGCTCATTGGGCTTTTATTTGCACGCCCGCTTTTGATATTATTCGGGGCTTCCAAGGATGCTCTCGTTTATGCTTTTCCATATATGATGATCTATCTGATCGGTACACTGCCATCTATGATCGCCATTGGAATGAATCCATTTATTAATGCACAAGGATATTCAACCATCGGAATGTTTTCTGTTGCGATCGGTGCCGTTGCCAACTTACTGCTTGACCCATTCTTTATTTTTGCATTAGGGTTTGGCGTTCGGGGTGCTGCGATCGCAACTGTGATCTCACAATGTCTTTCTGCTTCTTTTGTATTATTTTTCCTTACAAAAAAAGCAGAATTAAAGGTACGTTTTCTTCATAAAAAAGAGCTGTCAGAAAGTTTAGGATATGCAAAGAATATCATCAGCCTTGGAACTGCCGGATTTATCATGCAGTTAACTAACGGTCTGGTAAGTATTGTTTGCAACAATGTACTTTCTGTGACTGGCGGAGATATTTATATCTCTGTCATGACGATCGTATCAAGTGTACGACAACTTGTGGAAACCCCGATTTATGCCATGAATGAAGGCGGTTCTCCGATCTTAAGTTATAACTATGGTGCCAGACGTCCAGCTCGTGTAAGAAAGGCTATGGTCGTTATGTCTGCTATGATCCTATGCTATACAGCCGTTATGTGGAGTGTTATCATTTTTGCTCCTGGTACATTGATCCGTGTATTCAGTTCTGATCCTTCACTTGTAAAAGATTCCATTCCTGCATTGAATCAGTATTTTGCTGCTTTTATCTTTATGGATCTACAGTATATTGGACAGACAGTATTTAAATCTCTAAACAAAAAGAAACATGCGATCTTTTTCTCATTGCTTCGTAAGGTATTTATTGTTATTCCATTAACTTATTTTATGCCTTATGTATTGCACATGGGAACTTCCGGAGTATTCCTTGCGGAACCTGTTTCTAATGTGATCGGTGGAAGCTTTTGCTTCATTACGATGCTTTGTACTGTGCTACCTGAACTTAGAAGAATGGATAACTGTGATTGATCTTTTTATGTTAAAATTTTCTCTCCAGTTCATCCATCTCTGCCATGATCTCCGCTTGCTGTTCATCAAACAAAAGCCCTTTATTATATTGATAATACTTATCACATCCATTTTCCTTGATAAACCAGACACTGTAATAATTAACATTCAGTTCTGTCACAAATACAACCATTTCCTGACTTTGTCCAAAAGCTTCTTCCATGAAGTCAAATGCATTGTCTAGTGCTTTGGTTGTATTCTCTATCTGCTGTTCTAATTTTGCTGGTTCTTTCTTGAATTCTTCTCTCACACGTTCAAATTCTGCTTCTGCTTCTAAATGTTCAGCTTTGCTGATCTGTTCGTATGACTCCAGAGTCTTGATCACATCAAGCAGCATATGTTCCTGTGCTTTTCCAAGTTTCTCTGTCTTTTTCTTCTCGTTGAAGTCCTCATGGATTTCTTTGACTACCTGACTTAATGTCTTGCCTGTTTTAAGTTGTTTTAGCCAGCCAAATAATTCCGTAACATAAGCATCCTGTCGATAAGATTCAGCAAACATTTCGGACAATTTTCCATTTAACAATCCGACAACACTTAATTTCTCATCAAATGCTGCGAATTTTAATCTGCCGATCGTTTCCTGATTCCACTGTCCTTTTAAAATACGCTCAATTCCATAGTCTTCTTTGTATTTCTTATATAATTCATAATAGTTGGCAAAGTCTTTGGCGATCTTCAGGTGCTGTAAGTACTGAAATACCACTTCTCTGTCAATATCTTTTCCAAGTTCTTCGTAAACTTTTAATAACTGAGACAGATCTTCCCATCCTCTGGCTGTAACAAACGCCTTTCCATCAACTGTTGTTTCCATACGATAGAAATATTCTTTACGGATTTCAAGATATGCAAGGATTGCTGGGTGGATTCCTGCCTGATATGCGTATTCTTTCCACACTTCATAGTCTGCTTCCACATCAATCTTCTTCATACGGTCCAAGGTAACTACGTCAAAATCTCTGACAGATTTATTGTATTCTGGTGGATTTCCTGCCGCTACGATGATCCAGCCATCTGGTACTTTCTGATTTCCGAACATCTTACACTGCAAAAACTGAAGCATTGTTGGTGCCAATGTCTCAGATACACAGTTGATCTCATCAATAAATAAAATACCTTCTTTATTTCCAGTCTGTTCAATCTTTTCATAAACAGATGCAATGATCTCACTCATCGTATATTCCGTAACAGAATATGTTTGTCCACTATATTCTTTTTCTCTGATAAATGGCAAACCGATCGCACTCTGTCTTGTGTGGTGCGTGATCGTATAAGCTACCAATCCAATCTCACATTCTCTTGCGATCTGTTCCATGATCTGTGTTTTTCCAATTCCCGGAGGGCCCATCAAAAGGATCGGACGCTGTCTGATGGATGGTATTTTATATTCTCCATAATTATCCTTTGTAAGATAAGCTTCAATGGAATCTTTGATTTCCTGTTTTGCTCTTTTAATATTCATGTTCTTCTTCTCCTTCATCAAGATCTTCGGCATCGACGATCAATTTAACTGCCCATGGCGGTACATCCACATCTTCGTATTCTTCCTGCATAAAAATAAATGCTGTCTGATATGGTGGTTTCTTCTTTGGATAGGTTCCTTTTCCATCTGTGAAATAGATCAATCCCTTCAGATGATAAAATTCACCCTGTTCGATCAGATGATTCACATATTCAAATGCTGGCCGGAAATCTGTCCCACCTTCTCCGATCAATTCCAAATGTTCCATATATTCTTTTAATTCTTTTTCATCTGTGATCTTCTGGTCGTTTTGTACCATCTCATCACACTGAATGATATGAATATTTACCTTATGAAAAAAGCTCTCTGCTTCCGTTAACACACCATATGTTTCTTCCAGAAATTTCTTTACCAGATCACCAGAACATGACATTGATGTATCGATCACGATGGCAAAGTCTTCAACTTTCTTTACTTCTTTCCACTCCTGCGGCTCGATCAATGGCATATTTCCATACATAGAAAGTCCATAACTGTAAAATATATAGTCAAACGAATCTGGATCCACACTGACTTCTTCTCTTAAAACCGAAAATTTTCTTAAAAATTCACGATAATCATAACGGTCTCTGTTTTCTACCTGTACCTGTCCGATCAGATCCCCTGCTTGTTGTGACTCTTCACTGGAAAATGTCTCCATATCTGTTTCCGTTTTTTCACTGATATTCTTCCATTTATTTTCTACTTCCTGATGAAGATCTTGTTTGGGATCTTCGGGCCAATACTGGTGGTCATCTACCCGAAATTCCATCTGCAGTTCTTTTATTTTCTTCTCTTCTAATCCAAAAGAAACCAACTGTCGATAAATCCCCTCAGCTGTCAATACTTTGAGGTTCCTCTCAAGCTGCCCGTAAATGTCTTTGCGCAGCCTTGTTTGCACCATATGGATACATTTTAAATGCCAGTGATCAATAATTGATTCGACTGCGATATCACAAGAAATATTCCATAGAGTCTTATCTCTTCCTTTTCTTCTTGTCACATGATGTAAAATGCAGTGAAGCACCATATGAAGATATGCACGATTCATCCGGACTCTGTTTTGCCTGTACATGCCTCCTAAAGCTCCTGGATGATAAAACATACACATTCCATCCGTTCCAACACCATTTACAGAAGGATCGATCACATAAGCAAAACTGCTTAATGCCACATCTAAAAAACGCATATGGATATATAATTCATTTCTTGTCGTCGCAAGGATCTTTGTTCCAAGTTCACTGAGACGCTCATTGATATTTTCTTCCATTATTCATTTCCCTTTATCTTATCTATAATTCAAATGTTTTCTTTTTCTTTGGAAATCTCTTATGCTGTTCGTTCATCAAAATACTTAAAAGTTCTGTTTTCTGCTTTCTGGATGCCCAGTCGATCGCTGCTTCGATTCCTTCTTTACTGAAATAATTCTTCTCAGCCATCAAATTGATAAATGGCATCTGATCTTCTTCTTTTAAATAATTCATCATCTCACATTGGTTCTGCTTTACATAGCCCTCGTATTGCATCCATGCAAAATCTGATACCCCGTATGGCATTAACATACGCCCAGCTAATATCTCCCATACAATATCCAGATCTTCCTGAACTGCTGCCACTGGAAAAATATCATCATATTTACGATAGTCGATCTCTCCTCGCAAAAAACTTTGGCGATATTGATATCCTGTTCCATGAAAATGTGTCTCCACAATTCTTGCTGGTGTATTTTCCACAGCCTCTTCATAATACTCTGGATAAAATAAACGACTTTGTTTTTCTTCTTCTTTATAACGGATATTTACCTGCAATGGAAAACGAGTATCTCTTACAACGTCTCTTAAAGCACTTTTTTTATCCTCATAAACATCATAGTAGATCTTTTGCAACTTGCATCCTGTAAAAATTCCTGCTCCTGTTCTTAAAAGAGAATCTGAAAACCCAAGTGTTGTCAGATTTACACATCCATAAAATGCATATTTCCCTATTTCCACAGTATCCGGTGGCAGATAAACTTCTTTTACTGCCTCCCCACAAAACATCGGTTCATCTTCACTGCCCAAAAAGTCTTCGCCGATCATAATCTCTTTTGCTTCGTCTTCTTTTCGTTTATGCGCAGAAAATGCATAATCACCAATCTTCGTAACTCTTTTTCCTTCAATTTCCGAAGGAATCTCTACTTGATCTTCTTTGCTGAAACAACGAAGAACTTCGATTCCTCCATCTTTTGCATCTCTGTATTGTATCTTAAGCATCGTCTTTTCCTTCGCCTTTCTCCATGTATACACTATCCTTATTATAGCTGACTGACAGGAAATATCAAGAATCGTAAAAAGGAATTTCCCATCTTCATAAAAATGTAATATAATGCAGAAAGATACGATGATTTTATACACTTATGATGATATATAAAGGAGATTTTTATGGAACGACTGATCGTTTTAGGAACTGGAAATGCACAGGCAATTCATTGCTATAATACTTGTTATGCCATGCAAAAAGGTGAAGAATACTTCCTTGTCGATGCCGGCGGCGGAAATGGAATTCTATCTCAGCTTGACAAAGCTGGAATCCCTCTTGAAAGCATTCATAATATTTTTGTGACACATGCTCATAATGATCATATTTTAGGAATGGTCTGGATGATCCGTATGATCGCTACTTCTATGAACAAGGGAACTTATGATGGCACTCTGACAATCTACTGTCATGAAGAACTGGTTCATACGATCAAAACGCTGACAAAACTTACCGTTGGTAAGAAATTTTATAAGCATTTTGATGAACGTATTGTATTTCATGTCATTGCACATGGAGATACGATTCAGATTCTTGGAGATTCTTTTACATTCTTTGATATCGGCTCTACAAAAGAAAAACAGTTTGGTTTCACATCGGTTATGGAAAATGGATTAAGGGTATCCTTTCCTGGAGATGAACCTTATCGTGAATCTCTTTATGATTTTGTGAAAGATTCTGACTGGCTGCTTCATGAAGCATTTTGTGTGTATGGTGAGAGTGATATTTTTAAACCTTATGAAAAACACCATAGTACGGTAAAAGATGCCTGTGAATTAGCAGAACATCTAAAGATTCCAAATCTGGTTCTATGGCATACAGAAGATAAAAATATGCTGCATCGTCAAGAAAAATATATGAAGGAAGGCAAGCAGTATTATACTGGAACACTTTATATACCTGAAGATCTGGATGTATTGAAATTGTAATTTGGAAGGTTAATGATCAACCTTCCATCAAATGATAAATGATCGCAGCTACAACATCATAGGCATTTTCCTGCAAATGTATTCCGTCCACGGTATACTCTCTTGACAACTGCCCATCTTCTCCGATCAATTTATCAAATACATCAACATACTCAAAGTTATCCTGTTTACACAATCTTTGTATTTCTGTATTGATCTTTTGAACCTCTTTATTGGATTTTCCTTCTGCCCAGGACGGCATCAATCCAATCCTTTTGGTATATGCCGGATACATAGATTCAATATAAATCTTTGTATCTGGCAATTGTTCCCGAATCCTTCGTGCAAGTCTGATCAATCGTTCTGCTAAAGCTCTTGCTCCTGGATACAATGACATCAGAAAATCATTTGCACCACCTTGCATGATAATGATATCTGGTTTATATGGAAATACGTCATAAGCCAGTCTTGCACCCATCTCTGCGATCGTATCCCCTGCAACTCCGCTGTTAATGAACTGTGCATCTATATTTTTTAATTTTTCTATTGGGAAATAGTCGGTCAGGGAATCCCCAAACATAACAATTGTCCTCTTCTTCTCTTCCATTGTCTACTCCAATACTTTTTGTTTAAAATCCTCTTTTTGCTGCATGGAAATATTTAATCCCTTGATCATAAACTGATTAATAGAACCATATTCTTCTTTCATGGTTTTAAGTGCTGCATTTAAAAATTCTTCTTTTGCCACAAAATAGCCCTCTATTTTTTCGATTTTTTCGCGATGCAATCCTGCTAAATGAAGTTTCTTTTTTAATTTTTCTACTCTTGTGATCGCAGCTTTATTGGTCTTTAGATAATCTTCCATCACGTCATCTTCAGACACATCAAGCAAAAATAAAATGGTTGCTGATAACAATCCACAACGGTCTTTTCCTTCTGTACAATGCCATAAAACCGCACCATTTTTTGTATTCATAATCTCTCTGACTGCCTGTGAGATCTGCTTTCTGCAAAATTCTTCTTTGATCATCATCGTATAAATATCTGACATCTCTGGAAATTCTTCCATATGTAACATCTGTTTTCTTGTTTCCTGCTCCCGGCTGACTCCCACCATGCTTTCCATAAAAAACGGAATATTCTCATAAACAGCTCCCGCCACTTCCAGATCTGGCTCTTGTTCTACTTCCATTGGTGTTCTTAAATCCAGAATTTTCTGTAAATGATATTCTGTTTCCAGTAAAATCTTATCTTTCTGCGTAATCCTTGATAAACGGTTGCTGCGGATCAGATGTTTGTCTTTGATCACTGCACCTTCTGTCGTTTTTAATCCGCCAAGGTCTCTCGTATTATCTGCACCTTCCAGATAAATCTTCCCCATGTTACTGCCTCCATTTTTGTATGATCAGTTTTCCTTCTCTGGCTGTTCTTTCTCCAAAGATATTCCATCCATCATATAAGTTTTCTCATTTTTCTGATTTTCCAGATATTCTGTCCTGATCTGTGCTTTTGCTTCTTCATAGTCTCTCTTTAATTCTCTTGCGGAAAGCAGACGACAGCCTTGTCCGCGGATAATGATCTGCTCCAATCCATCGGATGTTGCAACCGTTACATCGTATTTTCGTCCATGGCTGTGGGCAAATTTTTCAATATATTGATCTGCTGTTTCTGCTTCTTTTGTATAGACTACATGAATGTTCATATAATCTGTGATCTCTGTTTCATGTCCTTTCACACGATATGCATCAAATACAACGATCAGCTCCATACCCTTCATTCCTTGATAATTACTCATCTCATCAAGTAATTTTCCTCTGGCTGCATCTACATTTGTATCTAATAATTCTTTCAGATCATCCCATGCGTAAATGATATTATATCCATCAACCAACAGATATTTCTTGGACATATCTCTTTTTACCGATGATTTTTCTGCAGATGTATGATAATCCTGCACAAGTCTTGCTGTTTTCTTTTTCTTCCATTTACTCTTATTATGCTGATTCGCATAAAATGTTTGTTCAAGAATCCGATCGATTTCCTCTGTATCAATGGATTCTTCCTCAATATAAGCCCTGCGCTGTGTCAGTTCATCAAATTCCTCTTCCTCGATTTCTTTCGCAAGAACGCTCTCCAGATGCATATGTTCTGGTACTTCATTCCATGCGACATTGTACCCGGCTCCATGGGAACAGAAAACAGATCCACATGGATTTTCAAGGTCTCTATCTGGATCATACCCACTGGCTTCTATGATTTCTTCTTCATTATGGCAGATATCATATCCATTTAAGGTTGTAAATAATCTTCCCATACCTTTGGAATATGCTAATACTTCTTTTTGGT
>SKEO01003187.1_pt1 | contig 10362 bp, 10 predicted proteins | sample 4826801 | NCBI WGS metagenome assembly SKEO01 (sample SAMN11008807, study PRJNA524170) | human gut metagenome | biome: Human fecal sample; material: Feces; isolation source: fecal sample from pouch patient p3 | host: Homo sapiens | place: Israel: Tel-Aviv | collected 2016-02-25
ATAGAACATATATAACAGATTGTATTGACGGTTCTATCTTTTCTTGTACTACTTGTATTGTTTATCAATATTTCAAAGAACTTGTCGCTTCCGTTTCAAAAGCGGATGCAAAGATAAGGACTTTATCAGATAACATCCAAACTTTTTTCGAAGTTTTTTTGTTTTTATTTTCCGAACCCTTTATCATTAGCAGAATGTCAATCATTAGGCTCTGTCTCTCTAGCAAAGCGGGTGCAAAAGTAGACAACTTATCCATAACATCCAAATATATATGACTATTTTTCTAATCTTTTTTGAAATAATTGAGGATTTTTCTTTTTTATTTGAATAGTATCTATGCGTACACGTTGATATAATGATGGAAACTTATGGAAATTTGCCCAAACTATCTCATCTTTTTTCAATGCTTCTAATATATCTATATCAATATTAAATCCCTTTTCCGATATATCTGGTAATACTTTTTTACCTGCTTGTGTCATTTTTCCTAACTTTTCCATTCTTCGACAACGTTCTTTATTCAATTCCGACCAGATAGAGCCTTTTTTTCGTGGAGATAATCTTTGTATTGTTATTCCATTATCAAGTTTTTTTACCGTACTATCTATCCAACCAAAGCACAAAGCTTCCTCCACAGCATCTATATACCAAAATGTATCATCATTTTGTGGCTTACCTCGTTTTACTATCACCCAACATTCTTTTTGTGTTTCATAATTATTTTCTAGCCATAGTCTTAATTCTTCTCTATTTTTAGCCTTTAATATATTTATAGGTTTTACTTCTTTCATCTTATAAGTACTCCATTTTGATTATTTTCGATAAATTTTATTATACATCACTAGATAATAATTTATACCTAATTTTATTCTGTTCAAATTAACTAAAAAGCTTTATAATATGCTATAGAATAGGAGAGATAAAAATATGTTAGATACTGATTTATGTTGGTGTGGTAGTAATAAAGCATATAAAGACTGCCATAAACGATTTGACGAACACTTAAATTCCATTAAATTAAAGGCATTCAAAGGTCAAAAAAGACCACCTCGCAATATTATAAAAAATGAAAAAGATATTGAAGGTATTCGCAAAAGTGGCATTATAAATAATGGAGCTCTTGATTTAATAGCTTCTAAAATTTGTGCTGGTATGGATACAGAAACTATCAATTTATTAGCACATAATTATATCGTTGAACATGGCGGTATTCCTGCTTGCTTAAATTATGAAGGCTATCCAAAAAGTATCTGCGTATCTATTAATAATGTAGTTTGTCATGGTATTCCTAGTCGCGATATCGTTTTAAAAGATGGCGATATTGTAAATGTAGATGTAACTACTATTCTTGATGGATATTATGCTGATGCTTCTCGTATGTTTATGATAGGTAATGTTTCTGATAAAGCAAGAAAGTTAGTAGAAGTTACTAAAGAATGTATGGAAATCGGTATTAAAGCTATTAAACCATGGAGCTTTGTTGGTGATATCGGAGCTGTTGTTGAACATCATGCACATAAACATGGTTATTCTGTAGTTGAAGATTTAGGTGGTCATGGTGTTGGTAAAAAGTTCCATGAAGAACCATTCGTAGCTCATTTTGGTAAAAAAAATACAGGTATGCTTCTCGTTCCTGGCATGGTTTTAACTGTTGAACCAATGATTAATATGGGTGCTCGTCATGTAGTCTTAGACCCAGTAGATGAATGGACAATCTATACAAAAGATGGCTCTTTATCTGCACAATGGGAAAAAACTGTATTAATCACTGAAACTGGTACAGAAATACTTGCTGATTAATACTCAAATTATTAAACTAAAAATGCTTCCTGCTACAAATACAGGAAGCATTTTGTAATATTGCTTAAATTTTATTAAAGGGGTTTTGTAATGACTAATAAACCAATTATTAGTATGGAAAAAGTATTTAAAAAATATGAAAATAATGCTCTAGCTTTAAATGATATAAATGTAGAAATTTATAAAGGGGAATTTGTTTTTATCGTAGGTCCAAGTGGAGCTGGTAAATCCACCTTTATGCGCATGCTTTTACATGAAACCTTACCTACTTCTGGAACAGTTATCATAAATGGATATAATATCACTAAAATGAAACGACAAGATATTCCTTATTTACGTCGTAGTCTAGGTATTGTTTTCCAGGATTATCGCCTTTTACCAGATAAAACGGTTTATGAAAATATTGCCTTTGCTATGCGAGTTATCGAAGCGCCTCGCCGTCTAATACAGCATAGCGTAAATAGTGTTTTAGATGTTGTAGGTTTGAAAGATAAATATAATTGTTTTCCTCATCAATTATCCGGTGGTGAACAGCAACGTGTAGCTATAGCTAGAGCTATTGTTAATCAACCGGCTATCGTCATTGCTGATGAGCCGACAGGAAATCTCGACCCAGAAACTACATGGGGCATCATGGAAATATTTTATCGCATCAATAAAGCTGGTACTACAATCGTCATGGCTACTCATAATAAAGAAATTGTAGACACTATGCAACGACGCGTATTAACTATTGAAAACGGTCAAATTATTCGAGATGTTGCTCAAGGAGGTTATAGTGATGAAGCTTAGTACAAGTGAATATTTTATCAAAGAAGTCTATACCTCTTTTAAACGCAACATTTGGATGACTTTAGCTTCCATTTTTACTGTGGTTCTTTCTTTATTTATCTTAGGTTTTTTCTCTATCGTCATTTTAAATTTAAATAAAATGGCAGACACTTTAGAATCACAAGTACAAATAAGCGTATATTTGAAAGATGATTTATCCCAAGAAGAAATTGATGAAACTAAAGAAACTTTGAGTAAAATAGAAGGATTACAAGATATTAAATTCACTACTCGTGAAGAAGCTATGGAAAATTTCAAAGAACGTCTAGGCGACCAACAATTTTTATTAGATGCTTTAGATGATACAAATCCTCTACCTGATTCTTTTTCTTTGACTGTTACTTCTCCTCAGCAAGTAAAAACTATAGCTGATACTGTTGTTGCTCTCGATAGCGTAGAATCTGCTTCCTATAGTCAAGATATCATCAATCATTTATTCAATCTGACTCACTTAATTCGCTTAATTGGTGTAGCTTTAATAATCCTATTGACTGGTGCTGCTATTTTTATCATTTCAAATACAATACGCCTCACTGTATTTGCTCGCAGAAAAGAAATAGCCATCATGAAATATGTTGGTGCAACTGATTGGTTTATTCGCTGGCCTTTCCTTCTTGAAGGCATTTGTCTTGGCTTTATCGGTGGGGGTTTAGCTACTATTTTTCTTTATATAGTCTACAATCAAGTTACTCAAGAAATCTATGAAGCTATGGCATTTTTCCCACTCATTCCGCAACACCCATTCATTAATTATATCAGCCTTGCTATCTTAGTTGCAGGAATTATCATTGGTGCTTTGGGAAGTACCATTTCTTTAAAAAGATTTCTAAAAGTTTAAGGAGCATATTTTAATGAAAAAATTTCTTATTTTATCTTTATTATTATGCTTTTTTATGACAAATACACCTCTTGTTTTTGCCGAAAGCCTTTCTGAAAAACAAGAACGCATTGAACAACAAGCCCAAGAAGAAAAAAATAAAATACAAGAAGCCACTGATAAATTAAACGAGGTTTCTGAAAAAATGCGTATCTTACAAGCAGAATTAGATGAAGCAAATACAGCTTATAATGAAATAAAAGTTAAATTAGACAATGCTAATGAACAGATTGCCCAAAAGGAAAAACAATTAGCAGATACTGAACAATCATTGAAAAAGAACCAGAAATATTTGCAAAAACGTGTACGTGATATCTATATACATGGACAAATTTCTTATCTAGATATTTTATTTGGTGCAAAAGATTTTTCAGATTTTTTGACTAGAATGGATTTAATCAAAAGAATTTTACGCTATGATTATGATTTAATCACTAAAATTCATCAAGAACGCAATAGCATTATACAAACTAAAGCAGAATTAGAAAAAGAAAAAACTGCTACAGAAAAATTATATGACGAAACTAAAACTAAAAAATTTGCTCTTGATGATAAAAAATCCGCTCTTGATAAAATGATAGATAGAATAAAATATGACAAAGAAACATCAGAAAAAGCATATAAAGAACTCATGAATGCATCTGAACAAATTGCTTTAATGATACAAAGACGAGGTGCTTCGGCATATGTCGGCACAGGGCAAATGATTTGGCCTTTAGGTGGCCCTATCACTTCTGAATATGGCTGGCGAACCCACCCTATTTATGGCAATGCTCGCTATCATAGCGGTATTGATATCGGTGGTGATTATGGCATGAATATCTATGCTGCTGACTCTGGTACTGTAACATATTCAGGCTGGATTAGCGGTTATGGCAATACTGTTATTATTGACCATGGAAATGGCGTTTCTACACTTTATGGTCATAATCAATCACTCACTGTAAGTGTCGGTCAAAATATCTCTCAAGGCGATGTTATAGCTCATTGCGGCTCTACAGGAAATTCCACAGGCCCTCATTGTCATTTTGAAGTTCGTGTCAATGGTGAACCTACTAACCCATATGACTATTTATAAATACTAAGTGGTGATATTTTATGAATAAAATTTTAAAAACTATAATTGCAGTATTACTCATAGCAATTATCTCCTCAATTTCTACCTTAGGTTTAATTTATTATGCTCTCGGTTTTAATGAGCAAGGATTTAGCAATCTAATGCGTTTTATTACAGCTTATCGCTTCATTGAAACAAAATATGTCAATGATACTGATGATGTAAAACTAATTGATGGTGCGATTGATGGCATGGTAAAATCCTTAAATGACCCTCATTCCAATTACCTATCACCTAAAATGTATAAAACCTTAATGGAACAAACAGAAGGCTCTTTTGCTGGTATCGGTGTTGTCATGGGTATGGATAATGAACAAAAAATTCATATAGTCGACATCATGGAAAATTCTCCAGGGCAAAAAGCAGGTCTTCAAGAAGGTGATGAAATTTTAGCCGTTGATGGGGTACCAGTAACTCAAATGGCATTTGATGAAGTAGCTGCCCATGTTCGTGGACAAGCTGGTACCGATGTAGTTTTAACCATTATGCGCGATAATACAAATCAAGATATAACAATTACACGTGACAATATAAAATTAAAAACTGTCGGTCATAAAATGTTAGATAACAATATCGGTTATATACAAATAGTATCTTTCTCTGAAGACACTGCCAATGAATTTAATGAAGCTTACAATGATTTAAAAAATCAAGGTATGAAGGCACTTGTATTAGATTTACGCAACAATCCTGGCGGACTTTTGACAACTTGTGTTGAAATTGCTAAAAAACTTGTACCTAAAGGAGAAATTGTTTCTATCGTTGATAAACAAGGAAATAAAGAAACATATTCTTCATCTTTAGAAGCTCCTGAATATCCTCTTGCTGTATTGATCAATAAAAACAGTGCTAGTGCATCTGAAATACTCTCTGGCGCTATTCAAGATACGAAAGCAGGTACAATAATCGGTAATACTTCTTATGGTAAAGGCTCTGTGCAAACAATCTTACCTATGTTTGAAGATGATGCTGTAAAATTAACTATTGCTAAGTACTATACACCAAGCGGACGTTCTATAGATGGCACAGGTATCACACCTGATATTGAAATAAATTTAGATGAAAATGCTACTTCAGATACACAATTAGATAAAGCATTAGAAATTTTAAAAGCTCAATTAAATAATAATTAAATATTTTATTTAGGCTATCACTAAAAAATAAATAATATTAGTGATAGTCTTTTATTTTTTTCTAAAATTATAAAAGGATTTTAAAAATTTTCAGAGAATATATTAAATATAGATTTTTAAGATTTTACACCCAGGAGGGATTTTAATATGACAGAATTTAATAGTACACAATTAAGAAACTTAGCATTAGTAGGACATGGCAAATCTGGTAAAACATCAATAGCAGAAAACTGCCTTTTCAAATGTGGTGCTACTAATCGTGTAGGCAAAACAGATGATGGCACTTCCATACTTGATTATGAACCAGAAGAAGTAAAACGCAAAATGACTATTGATTCTAGTCTAGCTTCTTGTGAATGGCAAGGTTACAAAATTAATTTCATAGATACTCCAGGGTATCCTGATTTTACAGGAGAAGTAAAATCTGCTCTTACTGCTTGTGAATCAGCAATCGTAGTAGTTTCTGCTACATCTGGTATCGAAATTGAAACAGATAGAGCATGGAAATATGCTGAAGAATTATCTCTACCACGTGCTATTTTCATCAATAAAATGGACCGTGAACATGCTGATTTTTATAAAGTAGTAGAAGAATTACGTGCTCATTTTGGTAAAGGAATTGTTCCTATTCAAATTCCTATTGGTAGCGAAGCTAGTTTCCAAGGCGTAGCTGACCTTATCACTATGAATACAAAAGTCTTAATCAAAAATAAAGATTTAATTTATGAAATTCCTGAATATATGAAAGATGAAGTAGATACTGCTCGTCATATGCTCATGGAAACTTGCGCTGAATTCAATGATGAATTATTAGAAAAATATCTTGAAGGCGAAGAAATCACTGAGACAGAAGTAGCAGCTGCTCTCATTGAAGGTATCGTAAATGCTAAAATTTTCCCTGTACTTTGCGGTAGTGCTACTAAAGGTATTGGCTTTAGACAATTAATGAACAGTATCATTGAATATATGCCAACTCCTTACTTCCGTGCTTCTATGGGTATTAATCCAAAAAATAATGAACTCATTGAACGCCGTACAGAAGATGCTTTCTCCGGATATGTATTTAAAACAGTTGTTGACCAGTTCATCGGCAGAGTTAGTTACTTAAAAATCTTATCTGGCACTTTAATTGAAAACAGTTCTGTATATAATAGCGTTAGCGAAAAAACTGAACGTATTAGCAGTCTTTATAGTGCTTGTGGTAAAAATCAACAAGCTCAAAAAATTGCTCATGCTGGTGATATCGTAATCATCACCAAACTTCAAGCAACAAAAACAGGTGATACTTTATGTAATGAAGAAGAACCTATCAAATATGAACCTGTTACTCATCCAGCTTCTATGTTTACTATGGCAATCAAAGCAGATAAAAAAGCTGACGAAGATAAAATCGGCAATGCATTAACTCGTCTAGTAGATGAAGACCCTACTTTAACAATCTATAAAAATACAGAAACTGGCGATTTAACTATCAGTGGTGTAGGTGAATTACATCTCGATGTAGCTATTGAAAAACTCCTAAATAAATTTGGCGTTACAGCTAAACTTTATCAGCCTGCTATCGCTTATCGTGAAACTATCCGTGGCACTAGCAAAGTTGAAGGAAAACATAAAAAACAAAGTGGTGGACATGGTCAATATGGCGATGTTTGGTTAGAATTTAGCCCTGATGAATTAGGTAGTGGTGTTACTTTCACTGAAACTATCGTAGGTGGTGCTGTTCCTCGTCAATATATTCCTGCTGTAGCGAAAGGTGTTCGTGAAACACTTCAAACAGGTATTTTAGCTGGTTATCCAATGGTTGATATCAAAGTTAATCTCTTTGATGGTTCTTACCATACTGTTGACTCTTCAGAAATGGCTTTCAAAACAGCAGCAGCTCTTGCTATAAAAAAAGGTATTCCTGAAGCAAAACCTGTACTTTTAGAACCATATTATACTCTAAAAATCACAATTCCAGAATATTATATGGGTGATGTAATCAGTGGTATCAATACAAAACGTGGTCGCATCATCAATACTGAAAGCCCATCTCACGATATCAGCATCATTGAAGCTCAAGTTCCTTTAGCTGAATTATATAAATATGCTACTGATTTACGTTCAGCAACTCAAGGTCGTGGTAGTTATACTATGGAATTTTCACATTATGAAGAAGTTCCTGCTAAAATCAGTGAACAAATAATTGCTGAAAATAATAAATAAAATCTCAAAATAATAAATGAAATGTGAGATAGCCTACATTTTTTGTAGGTCTATCTTGCATTTTTCAGAAAATATATAAAAAAATTAAATTTAAAAATTATACTTGACAATCAACCACAAAAGCTGCATAATATATTATATAAGATACAACTGTAGTGTAGGGATTGGGCTTTTTCCCTTTTTTATTTTGCTATTTAAAGAAAACGTTTACCAAAATGGAGGTATAAAAATGTCTAATATTATCGAATTCTTAAAATCTCAAGAAGCTAAAGAAAAACTTATGAGCCTTTACAATCTTGATGAACAAGCTGTAGATACTCAAGTTAAACGTTATCAAAAATTAGCTGATGCTTTTGCTGAAGTTTATCCTGTTGATAATGCATCTTTCTTCAGTTCTTCTGGTCGTATTGAAATCATTGGTAACCATACAGACCATCAACTTGGTCGTATCGTAGCTGCAAGTATCGACATGGATACAATCGCAATTGTTACTCCTAATGCTGACGGTAAAATTCATGTAAAAAGCTTAGAATATGATGAATTCACTATTGATGTTAATGATTTAGCTGTTAAAGAAGATGACTCTCGTACTGTTAAATTAATCAAAGGTATTCTTGAACGTTTCGTTCAAAATGGCAGAAAAATTGGTGGCTTCACTACATTCATGACAACTACAGTATTAAGTGCTGCTGGTGTTAGCTCCTCTGCTTCTTTTGAAATGCTTATCTGCGCAATTTTAAATGACCTCTACAACAATAACGAAATCTCTACTTTAGAATGTGCTAAAGCTGGTCAATGGGCTGAAAATAACAAATGGGATAAAAAATCCGGACTTTTAGACCAATTAGCATGTGCTACTGGTGGTATGATTACTATTGACTTTGCTAACTATGAAAACCCTGAAGTTGTAAAATTAGATAGTAAAGTTATTCAAGATAAATATGACTTTTTCATCACTCCTACAGGCGAAGATCACTCCGCTCTTGATGGCGAATACACTGCTATCACTGTAGAAATGAAAGCTATCTCCCAATTCTTTGGTAAAGAATACTTAAAAGATGTTAGCATGGACGATATCATGGCAAATCTTCCAGCTCTTCGTGAAAAAGCTGGCGACCGTGCAGTTCTTCGTGCTATCCACTTCATTACAGAAACAGAACGTGTTCGCAAATTAGCGGCAGAAGTTAAAGAACATGATTACACTAACTTTGAAAAAGCTGTTACTGATTCTGGTCTTTCTTCTTGGAGATTTTTACAAAACTGTGCAACACCAGACCCTAAACATCAAGGTATTGCACTCTTCCTCGCTATGAACGAAATTTACTTCCAGAATCATAAAGGTGTATGCCGTGTTCATGGTGGCGGTTTTGCTGGTTCTATCCTTTCTGTTATTCCAAAAGAAGAATCTCCTGCATTTAGAGCATTCCTCAAAGATGTTCTTAAAAATGAATATTATGAAATTCATATGCGTGATGCAGGTAGCGTTAAAGTTTTCTAATTTAGCTCTCTCTAATTCTCTTAATATACAATCTCCAAATAGCAGGCAACATATTTTTGTGTTGCCTGCTATTTATTTTACGATTATATTGATATTTAATAGGCAAATCACAGCTTTTTTGATAAAATAAAATACAACTATTTCCTCAAATATATTTCTTATATTTAATAACTTAATAACTAAAAAAGGAGGGATAATTTATGCAAACAGAAAAAACTCCTATAATTTCCAAAGATAAAGATGAGTTAAAAGCTGCACTAGAAGCAATTTTATTTATATCGGGTGAAGCAGTATCTCATTTTCGCTTAGCAAATACTTTAAACATTACAAGCGATGAATTAGATGAACTCATCATGTCCCTACAAGAAGATTTACAAGCTAAACATCGTGGATTAGCATTAGTCAAAATTGCTGGTGGCTATCGATTATGTACAAAAATAAAAATAGCTCCTTATCTTGAAAAATTCACTCAAGTCGTTGATAAAAAGCTCTCTCAACCTATAATGGAAACACTATCTATCATTGCTTTTAAGCAACCTGTTACTAAACAGGAAATCGAAGAAATTCGCGGTGTAAATACAGATAAAATCTTACGTCGTTTACTTGAAAGAGATTTAATTCAAGAAGTTGGCCGTAAAAAGGTCATCGGCAGACCTATATTATATGGTACTACTTCTACATTTTTACAATGTTTCGGCTTAAATGATATAAAAGATTTGCCAGAATTACCAAATATGAGTTATGAAGAACGAGAAAAACTCTATCAAGAAGCAAATTTATTTTCTAATGAAGATTTAAAAACTGATTAAAACAATTAAGGTATTTTATCATGGGACAAAAATTATTCACCAGTGGCGAATTTGCTAAATTTTGCAATACAACAAAAGATACATTATTTCAC
>SKEO01003193.1_pt1 | contig 10354 bp, 8 predicted proteins | sample 4826801 | NCBI WGS metagenome assembly SKEO01 (sample SAMN11008807, study PRJNA524170) | human gut metagenome | biome: Human fecal sample; material: Feces; isolation source: fecal sample from pouch patient p3 | host: Homo sapiens | place: Israel: Tel-Aviv | collected 2016-02-25
ATGCAGGCTGAATGGCATTAATCTGTTTGAATACATATGCGACGTAATAGAAAAGACTGTAGAATGGCAACCCAATACCCCATTAGAAAAATATAGAGACTTACTTCCTGACCGATGGAAAAAGCAGTAACAGCATTTGTTTAATCAGCTGTTACTGCTTTTTTTTGAATTATGCAAGGTATAAACGCGGAGCCGCTTACATTTATACTTGTTGTTGAATACAAATAGAATGCTCAATCGCTTTAAGGCTGTCTGTAACAAAGCTGTATCACAGGCAAGCATAAACCAAACAGAGTTGGGAAAAACTGTTGTTCAGATTCCTGATATAAATGCTCAGAAACAAATATGTGAGTTGTACCAAGCATTATATGACAAATTAGAGTCTGAGAAATACGCAAATTCACTTTTCCAAAAGCAAAAGCAGTATCTGCTTCGCCAACTGTTTATATGAACATCTGGCGAAGCAAGTATTGCTTCTGTTTATTGTAAAGGTCACTCAATGCAAGTTGGGTTGATAGTTTCCTTTCAAATGACATCATTAAGTCCGCTATATGATTTTGTTTGCTATTATTGGGTATTGGTATTTTCAAATCTGCAAGAGTAGACAATACAATATATGGGGTATTACTTGAACTTTTTTCTATTGCAATTCTTTGGGGAAGCAAGACTTTTAATGCCCATTTCACATATTGGATATTCACAGAAAAATGATCTAAAACATAAGTTCTTTGATAGGCATTAAACTTGCCCTTATAGTAATTTATATATCCCAAGTTGGCACCATTTCCTGATATCAATAGGGCTTCAGTATCAAAAGCATAACTGTCAATATTAAACGGCCGTTCTGCACATGTAAAGAATAGATATTGTCCATTTTCAACTTGTGCATTAGCGTCAAGTTTTCCAGTTGTTATTTTGCAAATATCGCCCAGTCTTACATATTCCCAGCCATTGATAAGTTCTCTGATACAATGTTGTGCAATTCCCTTGATTAGGGACTCTAACTTTTCAATTAGCTTGCTTTGGGTAGCGATACGCTCATCCAGCAAAGAGATAAATTGTATAAGTTTATCTTGCTCGTCTTGACTCGGATAAGCAATATGAAATTTTTCTAATATATCATAACTTAGGTTTTGCTGCTTTGTTCCTTGGGCATATTTTATGCCTATAATATTGCCATGTTTCTTATACCAAGAATACAAAAACTCGTTTTTTACATCTCCTTTTTGAGTAAAAGCCATGCAAGCTTGACTTATTGTTGATTCTTTGCATGTAATAGAACCTGTACCACGAACCCCATCTGCTTCTAAGCCATAAATAGCAATTACAAAAGTTCCTGGATGCAGCAACTTTAGATTATTTGCAGTCGCTGCATCTTCTGATATTTTCTCTTTTGTATCTGAAATGTAGTGCTCTTTTAATTCCCCACTAGTAATCCAATTCACATTGCCATCAAAGTGCTCTTTATTCAATCGACTTGGAGTATTCCAGAGTATAAATCAAATTGCTCACCTATCGTACTAACACACCATTCCCCATAAAATTTTGGAAATCTCAAATGGGGTACATTCAGTTTATTTTGTTCTTTATATGTTGCCATCGTTATTTTAAATCCTTAATTGTTTGTTATACTTTACTCTACTGGTATTTACTCTTCTTTTGGGTCGATGTCAAACGGAAGCAATGGTGTATCATCATCATTGCCATTATTGAATCGGTCGAAATCTGAGATATATGAACGGTCTTGAATAACCTTAAACTTCTCATACTCAGAATAAGCCTTATCTCTTGCTTCCTCTTGGGAAACCTTGCCTGCACTACTCTTTGCATCATAATCCATAGTTGCAAGGAATTGTTGTAAGCGTTGCTTCCAATCATCCATCGTTGTGATAATATGACGCCGTGCACGAGATTCGGCAAGATCAAGAAAACTTGTTGTTATCGTATTGAGCTGAGACAGTTCATCTTCTGAAAGATAATTCTTGGCAACAATCGTATCAGACTTTTGCACTCTGCCATTAGGTGCTTTTTTCCATGTGGTCAAGCCCATATGTGGCATTTCTGCATCGGCACGTTCATAAACAATCTCTGCTGCCGTATGATTGGTAACTGCCAAGTGCATCATATTCTGTACCATCTTATAAAAGAGTTTGGTACTCTCAGCTTTTGCATCATAGTCAGCACTACACTCAGCGTAAATGTCAGTTATCTTTTGATAGTATCTACGCTCTGATGTGCGAATTTCACGAATGCGTTCCAGCAAATCATCAAAGTAATCCTTGCCAAAGTGCTTACCTTGTTTTAAACGCTCATCATCTAACACATATCCCTTAATAACAAATTCCTTCAATACAGAGGTTGCCCATATACGGAACTGAGTTGCTTGATAGCTGTTAACTCGATACCCCACAGCTATGATAACATCAAGGTTGTAGAACAACGGAGCACGCTCTACATCACGCTCACCTTCAAGTTGAACTTGTTGAATTTTTCTACAAGTTGCCTCTCTTTGCAATTCTCTCGACTCATAAATCTGAGAAATATGATAGGCTATAGTTGCCCTATCAACTCCAAACAAAGAAGCCATTCTTTTCTGTGACATCCAAAAGGTCTCACTGTTGAATATCACTTCAATGCGAGTCTCACCTTGCGCAGTCTTATATAGTAAGATATTGGATTCCAACGAGTTCTGCACAATCTCTGTCGTAGATACAGACTGCGAGAAATATTCTCTTGCTTGCTTCACCAATGGCTTTCTTGTATCTGCATTCTCTGCTATTATCATACAAGCCATTCGTGAAAGATGGAACGTTTCTACCTTACGAAACGCACCATTGCCCACTTTGAACATATCAACCGCATGGTTGAAATGTTCATCTATAGTCATGCCTTTACTACCAGCAACATTGATGGCTTTATCTATCACATTTTGGAATTTCCAATATGCTGAATATCCCATGACATTGCAAAGGTCACGAGAGTTCCAATATTCTTTGCCGTTATCATCCACCTTCCGAATTTCATCGAATGTAGGACGCATATCTGGTACATTATTCTCTTCCATATATTTTATTCGTTAGATGGTTCCAAAATGAAAATGAGTTCAGACTCTGCAACATCGCACTTGTCGAACAAGTAGCGGAGACAGGCTATCTTACCCTTATTACCCATAGATGTCCAAAGATACTTATCAGTACCTATTTGCGTGCAATAGTTCAAATCAGCTTGTTTAGCAGTCCAAAGATATGCACCTCCATCATAGAGGGAATCGATAATATCAGGATAACGCTCAGACAATAATAATACAATTTTTATAAGCATATCTTTCCATATCGTTTCGTTATACTCATGTCCAAACACACGGAATCCTCTAAGTATTCTATTTGTTGGAGAGAAAGATTCTTCGTCCAAAGATACTTCTTCAACAGGTTTTGGCAATGGCTTGAAATCTGTTTTTGGCAGAGGATACAAGCGCAAGAAAGCTTCACATATCTCTTTACTACGCTTTTGTAATTCTTCTTCCGTCCATTTTTGACAGTCAGTAACGCTTCTTGTTAAACGATATTTTGAATCCTTATAACCAGGATATACAATGTTATCTACCGTTCGACCATCACGTTTGATTTCAAAAGCCTTATTACTTAGTTCACTATTTATACCTGTCAATGTCAGATTGGCAAACGTATGCAAATATCTTTCTTGAATTTTCTCAAAATTATCACCAAGCATTTCACGCCACTCTGCATTTAAGGTTTGTGGCATAATGTGCTCAATCGTTGCATCCTTACTCTTCATGTCGGATGCCACATCATTATATTCACCATGCACAGAGTTTTCAAGTCTTTCAAAAAGAAAAATTTGGAAAGGTTTGAGCATATGATAAGCATCACGATTCTCTATAGCTTCGACAAACTGTGTATCTCTTGGCAACTGATAGTTTCCATCACGGCGCAAAATATGATAAGTCAAAATATCAGAGTAAGTAAAGCTATATTCCATTCCTGCTTTTTCATACTCTTCCATACTTTTTAGCACATCTTTATGCAAAGCGCAGAAAACCTGAGTTAAGGCATTTCCTGGCATATTGCATACAATACGTCGAGCCATATAATTCTCGACTAAGCCTATAGCCTTGAAGATTTCATCTTCTGTAAGGTGCTTTTCATCAGCATATTTCAAAAACTGAATAAAGAACACATTAGCCACATCAGTCTCTATATTGCAAATATGACGCATTTTGTCAGACAGTTTCTTTGAGTTGAGTTTACCCTCTGTAACTTGCTGATAATATTGAGCATAAACAAGCATCTCTGCAAGTTCTTCCTTACGGTCATGCCCTAACATGTACTTCTTCCATGCACTATATAAGTTAGACAATCTCACAGGGCGTTGGAGTTGTTGCTTGATAGTTAAGTAGTCACGAAGAAACATTGTTGGTTCGTTCTCCGTAGCTATCTCTATCTTTTGCCAATATGTTTTGAAATAATATTGCTGTTCTTCTGCTGTAAGAGACATCAATAAATAGTTTCTAATCTCATCAGCACCTGTCAAATCCAAGCCTGTAGAATTAAGACTTTCAAAAATAAGTTGAGGTTGGTCATTACCATCCAATTCTATTGATATAATTTGCAAACGTTCAATAGCATTCAATAAAGCATCAAACGAAAGCTGATGAGGTTCTTTGGTCAAACGCTCATAGAAATATTGATAATTACGGGTCATCTTAGAATCTTTCACATAATTATCTACATCATGCTCAAAGATTCTATCGTAAGCCTCCATATCATTTTCAATGGGTAAAAGTTTGATTTTTCTTTCTGTACCACTAAACTTTGCCATCAAGAATTCCTCTTTCGCCTCTTCTATACTTCCTTTATCACCTTCAAGTTTACCATCTTCTACGGCATGAATGCCTGCCAATAACAGCAACGAAACTGTTGTAAGGCGTTGCTGTCCATCAATGACAAGTCGATTGATGCCATAGCCATCTGCTGGAGATGTAACTATAGAACCAAAGAAATGAGTCGGTCTGCCAGAATGAACCAAATCCACCAAGTCGTTGAACAACTGATTGCAGTTCTCGGTTAACCAACTATAATTACGCTGATATACAGGAATGATAAATTGCACTCTACCTCCTGCTATAACTCTACTTAACAATAATGCATCGCCCTTCATATCAATATTCTTTTAATATTCTACTCTACCAGCCCCAACTCTTTCAGATATACATCAATCTGCTTGTCGAGGTCAGCACGCTTAGCTTCCAAATCCTTGATTTCCTTCATGACCGCATGAATGTCGATAGGCTCTTCTTCCTCGAACGTATCTACATAACGAGGAATGTTAAGGTTATAGTCATTGTCGGCAACCTCTTGTAAAGTTGCCAAATGACTATACTTCTCGATTTCCTTGCGCTCACGATAGGTATCAACTATCTTCTTAATGTGCTCTGGGCGAAGCTTATTTTGTGTCTTTATCTTTTCAAACTCCTTGCTGGCATCTATGAAGAGTATATTATCATCATCCTTGCGGCACTTCTTTACCACAATGATACAAGTTGGGATACTTGTACCATAGAAAATGTTGGCAGGCAAACCGATGATGGCGTCAATATAGTTCTTCTTCTCAATGAGGAAACGGCGAATCTTACCTTCTGATGCACCACGGAAAAGAACACCATGAGGAGCAACACATGCCATCGTTCCACCTTCATTAAGATGATGGATCATGTGAAGTATGAATGCATAGTCAGCCTTAGACTTTGGAGCCAAGACACCAGCCTTGCTAAATCTATCATCATTATTAAATTTCTCCGCTGCACTCCAGGCTGCAGAGAATGGCGGATTAGCTACTACCGCATCAAACTGTTCCTCAGGGAAAGCATCATCTTCAAGAGTATCTCCATTCTCTATGTCAAAGTCACTAAACTTAACTCCATGAAGCAACATGTTCATTCGGGCAAGGTTGAATGTCGTAGGGTTCTTCTCTTGACCATAAATCAAATCAGCCTTACCATTGCGAGCAGTACGGAGAAGCAATGAACCTGAACCACAAGTTGGGTCATATACATTTTTCAAGCGTGTTTTGCCTGTAGTAACTATATCTGCAAGAATCTGACTTACTTCCTGTGGGGTATAGAATTCTCCAGCCTTTTTGCCAGCTCCTGCGGCAAACTGACCTATCATATACTCATAGGCATCGCCGAGAATATCAATATCAGAAGCCTCGTTTAAGCCGAAGTCGATACCATCAAGAGCAATCAATACTTCACTAATCAAATTGTTCTTATCCTCTGCGGTCTTTCCCAATTTAGGAGAAGCGAGGTCTATATCAGAGAACAAACCACCAAAATCCTCTTCACTATCGTGTCCAATGGTACTGTCCTCTATTTTCTTCAATGAACGCTCCAGCTGTGGAAGGATGTTCTCCTTGCGATTGATAGCCTCTATTACAGAAGAATACAGGTATTCTGGCTCGATAAAATAACCGAGTTCATTCATGCAAAACTTCTTCAACTCCTCCTTCAGTTCTTCCTCATTACTTGCCCAGGCTTCCTTAAAGTTACTTCCATCCTCTTCAAGTTCAGCATCAATACACATTTCTATCTTTTCAGACAAGTACTTATAAAAGATAAAGCCCAAAGTGAAATACATGAAATCACTGGCAGACATATTGCCACGCAAAGTATTGGCTACTGTCCAAAGTTGCGTACGCAATTTTTGTTGTAATTCTTCACTCATATTTTTCCTTTTTATTTTATTCCCAACTGAATGTTTCGATAATTTTACGCAATTTTAAAATCAATGACTCTTTAAGATGAATACGCTGCAAGAAACGCAGTCCCTTTTTCTCCTTGATAGCCTTCTGCAAAATTTCAGGCTTTTCCCGATGTAAATAATCATACTCCTGCACATATTTGATAAGTGCATCTTGACTTACTCCCACTTCCGTAGCCAATGAAGTAACCGCATGGGCTCGTGCCTGAGTAACATAGGTTGTCAGACGACTCTCCAAATCCATCTTGCCATCAGCTTTCGACTTTACAAATCCAGCTTGGTCATTATCAACATTGTCACGGATGAAGTGGTCGATAAGTTTAGCCTTATTGCGCATAGCAGGGTCTTTTATCATCGTGTCGATGATATTCTGTCGTTTCACCTGATAATCATCGCTTGCAGGATTGAGGTCTTCTATCAATTCCAGTATATATGCGACATTAATAACATCACTATGCAACAACTCCAGACAGAAATCAATATCGTCGATATCTGCTGTTGGGTCTTCATGCGCCATACCTTCATCTTCTTTGCCTTTGTCTTCGTTCTTGTCATCCTCATCATCTTGTATGAATCCCATCGTCATATCAAGATATTTAGAGCGGTAATCATTGTATTCCTGCTCTGTCATTACCAAGGATGAATCATCGGCATTCCACTCTTCGTACACCTGAATCTCAGAATGTTTTCTGATAATATCACGGAAAGCGAGGATAAAATTACGCTTATCGTACTCACTCTGAAGTTTGTCAATGGAAGCCATGTCCGGATAACGCGCTTTAAAGTTCTGACATAACTCATCCAAATCTTTCTTTACATCTGCAAATGGTTTGCGAAGTACGAATCCCAGCGCCTCAGGAGCGTCAGTATTGCTGAACAACTTGATAGCTCTATCTACATTGTCCTTCAAATTACGGAAGCAGACAACTTTTCCGAATCGCTTTTTCTCATTGAGAACACGATTCGTACGACTGAAAGCCTGCAATAAACCATGATATTCAAGGTTCTTGTCAACATACAGCGTATTTAGTTTCTTTGCATCAAAGCCAGTAAGAAACATACCAACGACAAGCAGCAAGTCCAACGGTTCCATGTCAGCACGTTTCTTCTTCATGCGAAGATTGATGTCATCATAATATGCACTGAAATTGTCTGTTGTAAAAGCAGTTCCGTACATATTATTATAATCATCCATGATGGTTTGCAGCTTGTCACTCGTAACCGTGTCGTCAACAAAACCATTGTTCATGCCAGTGTTATCATCATCTTGGCTTTCGTTTGCAGCGTATGTGAACACAGCACCTATCCTTATCTTAGGATGTAATGACTTGAAGATGTCATAGTACTTCAAAAGCATAGGCACAGACTGGACGGCAAACAAAGCATTGAAATCACCATCGTATGTTGACTTGTTGAAGTTGTTGAGGATGAATTGAGCAATCTCCTTCATTCGCTGTTCTTCCATCAAGTCAACATCGCCTTGACCTTGATAATACTCCACAAGGAAACCGAGTACATTCTCATCAGCAATAGCATCCTTTATCAAATAACGATGAAGACACTCGCCAAAGACCTCTGCCGTGGTATGCTCGCCCTTGGCATTCTCTGAGAATATTGGAGTACCAGTAAAGCCAAATATCTGTAAGTTCTTGAAGAAACCAACAATATTCTTATGGCAATCACCAAAATGACTGCGGTGGCATTCATCGAATATCATCACTACTTTCTGGTTCTTGACATCTTGCAAATGCTTGTTGTAAGCATCACGAGTAACTGCACAGTTTAACTTTTGGATGGTGGTAATGATTATCTTTGACTTTCCACTCAATCGCTTTATTAGCTCATAGGTGTTATCTGTACCATCTACTGCCCCAGGTTCAAAAGCCTCATACTCTGATTGTGTTTGCGTATCAAGATCGTGACGGTCAACGACAAACATCACCTTATCTATACCATCAATCTCAGAAACAAGTTGAGCCGCTTTGAATGAAGTTAAAGTCTTACCGGCACCAGTAGTATGCCATATATAACCATTCTTGTTAGAGTTCTGCACCCTATCCAGAATTTTCTCTACGGCATAATACTGATATGGACGTAATACCATCAAGCATTTGTCTCCCTCATGCAGAACGATATACTTGCTTATCATCTTGCCCAAGGTACATTTGTCGAAGAAGAATAATGCAAACTTGGAGAGATCATTAAATGGCACATTCTCAGCATCTGTCCAATTGAAAGTGAACTTGTAGCCACTGTTAGGATTGTTGGCAAAATAACGAGTGTTCACACCATTTGAAATCACAAACAACTGTATGTAGTCAAACAAGCCATGAAACGAAGTCTTGTGGTAGCGCTGTATCTGATTGTAAGCTTGCTTTAACTCCACGCCACGTTTCTTTAGCTCTATTTGAACCAAAGGCAAACCATTGATAAGTATGGTAACATCATAGCGACACTTCTTTCTACCTTCCACTGTAATCTGGTTGGAAACCTGGAACTCATTCTGACACCACTGCTGGCGATTGAGAAATTCAACCCACACACGTTCGCCTGTTTCCAATTCTAATGGAAACAGGTCTCGCAGTTTCTTGGCTTTCTCAAAACGAGTACCGCCCTCTAAGTGAATTTTTATCTTTTCAAATTCACTATCCGTAAAACTTGTACGTCCATGACGGGCAAGTTCTTTCTTATTATGCTTTTCGAGTTGAGTCTTGAAGTTCTGGTCAAGATTTGTTTCTTCTTCAATCTTGACATATTCATAACTCATATCTTGAAGTGTCTTTATCAGTCCCTGTTCCAGGGCTGCTTCACTTTGTGTCACCATATCCGTTTCGTTTATTATTGTCGTTATAATACAATATCTAATAGCAAAAATACAAAAAAAAAGCCGAAAATCATCCCTAATCATTTACATTAAGGATGATTTTTAAAGTTATTTATGCAAAAAGAAACGAATATGTCAGAATATATTGATTTTTCCAGTTTTTGCCGATTTAATCACTTACTATAAGTCTTTCATGCATACATTTAATAAAACATCAGATTATCGGTTGGCATAATGGTAGCTTTGTTATAGCTTTATCTTTATTTTTCTAAATTAGGACATAGCCATGCATAAACTATGGCGTTTATGCAGCATTGTCACTTTAAAACATTATCTTTGCGTCAATTAACATTATACTATATTGAGATGAGAAAAGAAGTTGTCTTGTCTACATTCTATAGTGACGGTGAGAGTATCTTTAAAGATGTGACAGATAATTATAAGAAGACTTATCCTCACATTAAAAAGGTCGAGCTACAAGCCATTTGCGCAATAGAGGAATTGGAGCCGGACAAATAATTGATAGAAGTAAGGATTACATTTATATCTGAATAAATTGCAACATGAAGTGGTGCGATTAAAATTATCGAAAAAAGCAACTGTGGAATAATATTTTTTAAGATAATAGTTTGCTCTAATCCAATATAAATCTGTATCTTTGCAACCAGATAAGCGTTCTGTAACACAAGAAACGGAAGAGGCTGAGAAACAATGCATTGCATTTGTTTCCAGAATCTTACAAAAAAGGCTA
>SKEO01003197.1_pt1 | contig 10334 bp, 10 predicted proteins | sample 4826801 | NCBI WGS metagenome assembly SKEO01 (sample SAMN11008807, study PRJNA524170) | human gut metagenome | biome: Human fecal sample; material: Feces; isolation source: fecal sample from pouch patient p3 | host: Homo sapiens | place: Israel: Tel-Aviv | collected 2016-02-25
CTCAATTAGTTGCATATTCCCCCAAAAAAACAAGAGACTATTGAAATTTTATATCCCAATAGCCCTTTATAAATCATGTATTCACTTTTATGCAAGTAATGCGGAAACTGTAAAATATAAGAATACAATTACTCCAAGTACGATTCTATAATATCCAAATACTTTGAAATCATGTTTTTTAATATACTGCATCAAGAATTTAATTACAAAGATAGATACGACAAAAGAAACCACGCATCCTAACAATAGTAAAAGGAACTCCTGTCCTGTAAATGCAAAACCAAACTTAAGCATCTTCAGAAGACTCCATCCAAACATAACCGGAATCGCAAGAAAAAACGTAAATTCTGCTGCCACACTTCTGGATGCTCCAATGATCAATCCACCCAAAATTGTTGCACCGGATCTTGATGTTCCCGGAATCATCGCCAATACCTGGAACCCTCCGATTGCCAGAGCCATCGGAATCGTAAGCTGTGAAAGCTTTGTTGCCTGTGGTGTAACACCTTCATGCTTCTTCTCAATTACAATAAATAAAATACCATAAATGATCAGCATCGCTGCAACAACATACGCATTCATAAAATGCTCATCCACAAAATCATCAAACAACAATCCGATGACCATAGCCGGAAGCGTTGCAATAATTACCTTGATCCACAACTGAATTGTCATCCTCTTCTGTTTTTCTGATTTCTTAGCCGAAAATGGATTCAATTTATTAAAATAAATCAATATAACTGCCAAAATCGCTCCAAACTGGATCACTACATTGAACATCTCTACAAATTCATGCCGTAAACTCAGCTTCACAAATTCTTCTACCAGAATCAAATGTCCCGTACTACTAATCGGAAGCCATTCTGTAATTCCCTCAACAATACCTAAAAATATAACCTTTAATGCTTCTAACATGCTTCTCCTCCCCCGAGAACATATTTCACAATCGCTCTGGCTGCACCATCTTCATCATTCGTTCCCGTCACATAATCTGCATTACACTTCACTGCTTCTTCCGCATTGCCCATCGCAACACCAACTCCAGCTTCTGTGATCATCTCTATATCATTATCGCCATCACCAATTGCCATAATCTCTTCCCGTTCGATTCCAAGCATCTTACCTAATGCAATCAAACCTTTTCCCTTATTTACACCGGCTGCGTTAATTTCTATATTGTATTTTAATGAACTGACGAGGTTCAAATCTTTACACTCGCTTAGTTCTTCCCAAGCCGCTTTCCTCTCTTCCATATCCGCAAATAATGCCTGTACTTTATCGAGATTCTCTTCTCTGGAATAAAATAATTCCCAAATATCAGGAACTGCAATTCTGGATGCACGTACATACTCCCACATGTTACAATCTTTGTGATATCTTTCTACATGAGCCAGTTTTTCATCCTTCGCATATCCCTGTCCGTCAAAATAGATCTCTTGTAGCGTATCATATTTCTCAGTGATTTCCAATGCTTTTTTTGCACTTTCTTTCGATAATAAATGTTCGATCAGTATTTCACCTGTCGCTGTATCCAGAATCCTTGCCCCATTCGCTGTAAGTGCATATCGCATCCCCGGAAATTCTCTCAATTCCAATGGTACACCTGTAAACGGCCGTCCTGTCGCTACCAGCACATGAACACCTTTGTTTATCGCCTTTGCGATTACTTCTTTTGTAAACGGAGTCAGTTCTTTTTTGGAATTTAATAATGTTCCGTCCAGATCCAGCCCCACCATCTTAATTTGCATCGTTCTATTTCCTTCCTTGTTCACTGCCCCTATTGTATCAAAATTTGCTTAATTCTGCAATTTATAGTATACTATACAGATGAAACTTTTTTGAACAAATTTTCATTGAACTTAGAAACAAAAACCAGAAAGGATTTTATTTATGAATTTGCATACAAAACGCAGGCTCAAGGCCGGTGTAGCTTTGCTTTGTTCCGCCACAATGACCTTCGCACTTGCAACTCCATATAGCTTTGCCGATGAGAAAGAAACTTTGGAAAATAAAACCTCTGATCTGCAATCACAGCTGGCAGGGATCAATCAAGATCTTCTCAAGATCAGCGATGAGATTTCTGATACCCAGATGCGCGTGACTATTGTAAACAGTGAAATTCTTCGAAGTGAAGATGAGCTTGCTATTTCTCAGCAGAACGAAGATCAGCAATATGAAAATATGAAATCACGTATAAAATATATGTATGAGAACGGGAACTCAAACATGCTAGAATTATTATTTTCTGCTGAAAGCATGAGTGACTTTCTGAACAAAGCTGATTTTATTCAAAATATCAGTCAGTATGATCGTGATATGTTAAGTGAACTTCAGAATATTCATGCAGACATTGAAAACCAGAAAATGGCTCTGCAGAACCAACAGGCTTCTTTAAATAACTTAGAAAATGAATTACAACAACAGCAGGCTGCGCTACAGCAAAAGGCTGATGAGACTTCTACCGACCTTGCGCAATTTCAGGCACAGCTCCAACAGATTCGTGAGCAGGAGGCTGCAAAAGCCGCTGCTGAAGCCGCAGCAAAAGCTCAGCAGGAAGCTGCCGCAAAAGCTCAACAACAAGCACAGGCATCTGCTAATGCTTCATCATCCGGCAATACTACTTCCTCAAATACTACAAACGGCAGTGGAAGTGCTAATTCCGGAAGTTCTAACTCCGGCAACAACACTTCCGGAGGCACAACAAACAATAGTGGAAGCAGTGCCAATAAATCGGATCTGGATTTATTAGCTGCCATTATTCAGTGTGAAGCATACCAGAACTATGACTCACTTTTAGCAGTTGCTACAGTTATTATGAATCGTGTATATGACTCTCGATTCCCTAACAGTATCAGCGGTGTTGTTTACGCTGCAGGACAATTTGAACCTGCATTCTCCGGCCGTCTTGAATACGTTTTAAATGCCGGTCCGACATCCCTTTCATATCAGGTTGCACAGGATGCAATAAATGGTGCAAGGCTTGCAGAAGTTGCAGACTGCTATTACTTCTTATATGCAGGCACCGGTCATTCCGGAATTAATATCGGTGGAAATGTATTTTTCCCTAGCTGGTAATTTATACATAATCACAATTTAAATTAAATCTATTACTGACAAAAAAGGTTCCGCAGTTCATATGAATTGCGAAACCTTTTTTAATCTCTATTCCTACTGATAATCTACAACATCAATCCATTTCATAAGGAATTCTTTTTCTAATTCATTCTCCTTCGCCAACTGAGCTGCTGCAACGATTGGCAGCCACTGTTCTACATACTGTCTTGCAGTATCACTCTTCTTACAATAAATCTTCATATACAGATCAGCTTTTTTCTGGTCTTTCAATGCAAATAATAAATATGTCATAGCGGCATCTGCACCTGCGTTACCCTGTGTTGCGTGTGCCCAGTCAACAATTGTCATCTTACCATTCTTTCCATAAATCACGTTCGATGGATTGAAATCCCCATGACAAAGTTTATCATGTTTTGGCATACTTTCCAGTCTGGTCATCAGTTCGTATCTTGTCGTTGCATCCAAATCTTTCAGTCCATTAATCTGGCTTGCCAGCTTATCTTTTAATTTATTTAATCGAGGCGACTTTTTGCTATGAACTTCCAACTGCAGCTTTACAAAATCTTCCATATATTTCTGCAAATTCTCTTTGTCAGATTCCATCATCTCTTCAAGAGTTGTTCCATTCTTGTATTCAATAAGCAGAGCCCACTTTCCATCCACTTCAGATACTTCTTTAATCTTTGGAATATCAAGTCCTGTTGCTTCTACTCGCGCTGTATTCAAAGCCTCATTAAACACATCTGCTTTCGGATGATCCTTCTCAAATATCTTAACAATTCCTTCATCACATTTATAAACCTCTTTGTAGGAACGTTTTACGATTAATTTTTTGTTTTCAAGTTTCATAAGCCATGCCTCCTATTTATAAATTGATTTCCCATAACTGTTCTGTATCTTTGCAGTTATATTTTGTTTTTTCTTAACTTGGTTTTATTATACTACAACTTTTCTGAAAATAAAAGACTTTTTAAATATTTTTTAACAATCTTTTTCATCATTAAATAATTGTCTAATAATTAACAATAACTATGCTTTTACCTTCATTTTTAATTTGAACAAAGAATGTGCCTTGGTACATTCTTGCGCCTGCGGCGGTCGCTTGCGACACCTAGATTGTACACCGCCGTTCGTATCCTAAAATACAAAAAAAGAGAAGCACAGCACTTATTTCTGCTGTACTTCTCTTCGGAATATATAATCTGTCTAGGCAAAGATATTATTTACCATAATAGCATTTCAGATAGATTTCTTTCATTTCTTTCATCAATGGATATCTTGGGTTAGCTCCTGTACACTGGTCATTAAATGCCTGCTCTACCATGTCATCCAATGTATCAAGGAAGTATTTCTCATCAATACCATAATCTTTGATTGTTTTCTTAATACCAATCTTATCTTTGAGTGCTTCAAGTTTAGCAATGAAGTTTTCAAATACTTCTGCATCTGTATTTCCTGTACATCCTGCAAAACGTCCTAATTCAGCATATCTTGCAAGTGCGTGTGGATACTGATACTGTGAGAATGTTCCCATCTTAGTTGGTACTTCTGCTGCATTGTATCTCATAACTTCTGTCAGGATTACAGCGTTAGCAACACCATGTGGTAAGTGGTGGAATGCTCCAAGTTTGTGAGCCATTGAGTGGTTCAGTCCAAGGAATGCATTTGCAAATGCCATACCTGCCATACAAGAAGCGTTTGCCATTTCTTCACGAGCCTTAGGATCATTTGCTCCGTTATCGTATGCTGATGGAAGGTTTTCAAATACCATCTTAACAGCTTTCATAGCAAGACCATCTGTGTAATCTGTAGCCATGATAGAAACATAAGCCTCGATAGCATGTGTCATTACGTCGATACCTGATGCGCTTGTCAATCCCTTAGGCTGTGTCATCATATTGTCAACATCTACGATTGCCATGTTAGGAAGCAATGCATAGTCTGCGATTGGCCATTTTACACCTGTTTCTGCATCTGTGATGATTGCAAATGGTGTAACCTCTGAACCTGTTCCTGAAGATGTAGGAATTGCTACAAAGTAAGCTTTCTCTCCCATCTTAGGGAATGTAAATACTCTCTTACGGATATCCATGAAGTCCATAGCCATATCTTCAAAGTTTGCTTCTGGATGCTCATACATTACCCACATAATCTTAGCTGCATCCATTGCTGATCCACCACCAAGAGCGATGATTGTGTCAGGCTCGAATGCTCTCATCTGGTCTACACCTTTCTGAGCACACTGTAATGTTGGGTCTGGAGCAACTTCAAAGAAGCATGTATGCTGAATTCCCATTTCGTCTAATTTTTCTTCGATTGGAGCTACATAACCATTTTTGTATAAGAATGAGTCTGTTACGATGAATGCTTTCTTCTTGTTCATTACTGTTCCAAGTTCATCAAGTGCAACTGGCATACATCCTTTCTTGAAGTATACCTTTTCAGGTGTTCTGAACCAAAGCATATTTTCTCTCCTCTCAGCAACTGTCTTGATATTGATCAAATGTTTTACTCCAACGTTCTCAGATACAGAGTTTCCTCCCCAAGAACCACATCCCAGTGTAAGTGATGGTGTCAGTTTGAAGTTATAAAGATCTCCAATTCCTCCCTGTGAAGAAGGTGTGTTGATCAATACACGACATGTCTTCATTGCAGCTGCATGTTTTGCAATTTTTTCTTTCTCTGCCGGATGAACATACAGTGATGATGTATGACCATATCCACCGTCAGCTACAAGCTGTTCTGCCTTAGCAAGTGCTTCATCAAATGTTTTTGCTTTATACATAGCAAGTACTGGAGATAATTTTTCATGAGCGAACTCTTCTGAAATATCTACTGATTCAACTTCACCGATAAGAATCTTTGTACTTTCTGGAACTTTCACTCCTGCAAGTTTTGCGATCTCGTATGCTGATTTTCCAGGAATCTTGCTGTTTAATGCTCCGTTAATAATGATTGTCTTACGAACTTTATCGAGTTCCTCACCTTTTTTAAGGAAGTAGCATCCACGATATTCAAATTCTTTCTTAGCTTCTTCGTAAACACTTTCAAGTACTGTTACTGACTGCTCTGAAGCACAGATCATACCATTATCAAATGTTTTTGAATGAATAATTGAGTTAACAGCCATTCTTACATCTGCTGTATCATCAATGATTACTGGTGTGTTACCAGCTCCAACACCAAGTGCAGGTTTTCCTGATGAATAAGCTGCTTTAACCATTCCAGGACCACCTGTTGCAAGGATGATATCTGCATCTTTCATAACTGTGTTTGTCAGTTCAAGTGATGGTGTATCGATCCACCCGATAATTCCTTCTGGAGCTCCAGCTTTTACAGCTGCCTCAAGAACAACTTTTGCTGCTGCAATTGTACATGCTTTTGCTGCTGGATGTGGGCTGATGATGATTGCGTTTCTTGTCTTCAAACAGATCAAAGTTTTGAAAATTGCTGTTGAAGTTGGGTTTGTTGTAGGAATTACTGCTGCTACCAATCCGATTGGTTCTGCAACTTTTTTAATTCCGAATGCTGGATCTTCTTCGATTACTCCGCATGTCTTTGTATTTTTATAAGCATTGTAAATATACTCTGCTGCATAATGATTCTTAATTACTTTATCTTCAACGATACCTCTCTGAGTCTCTTCTACTGCCATCTTAGCGAGTGGTATACGCTGTTTATTTGCTGCCATAGCAGCTTCATAAAAGATTTTATCTACCTGCTCCTGACTATAAGTTGCGAATACTTTCTGTGCTTCGCGCATTGCTTTCATTTTTGCTTCAAGTGTTTCTACACTATCTACGATCTCAGGTACTACAACTTCTTTTTTCTTTGCCATTTTGATTATTCCTCCGTAATTGAACGTCTCTTTCTTAATTACAAACACAGTATAACTTCTTGTTAAATATTTGTCAATATATATTGTGTTAAATATTTAACGTTAATTTCTTAACTCTTTTTGTGCTAATTTCACAAATTTTCAAATTTAGAATAAAAAAGAGGATAGAGATTATCATCTCTATCCTCTGAAAAAATATTCTAATTAAACTAACTCAATTAAAACTTCCATAGCTGCATCACCTTTACGCTGGCCAATCTTAACGATTCTTGTATAACCACCGTTACGGTCTGCATACTTAGGAGCGATCTCTGTAAACAATTTGTCTACAACATCAACCTTCTTAGTATTTTTCTTCTTTCCTGCAGCTGCTGTAGGAACTTCTGTTACAGAATACAGAACTTTAGCCATCTGTCTTCTTGCATGAAGTCTGCTAGGCATATCTTTTTTGATTGTCTTTTCAACTTCATCATAAACAGTAACTTTCTTTCCGTCTACAACTTCTTTTACTCTCTTACCATTCTCGTCTTTACGAGCAACTTTAGCTGTTACTGTAACTTCTTCGAAGTTATCTTTCTCTTTTACAGCCAGAGCGATCAGCTTCTCAGCTTCTTTACGAATCTCTTTAGCTTTTGCTTCTGTTGTAATGATTTTACCATTGTTTAACAATGCTGTTACCTGGTTTCTGATTAAGGCTTTTCTCTGAGCAGAAGTTCTGCCGAGTTTTCTATATTTTGCCATTGTACTTATCCTCCATAATTTACATTTGGTTATGCGTCTTCGGGCTTATTAATCAAATGCTCTGTCCGCACACATCGGTCTTACCGGACAGAAATTTAAATATTAAGCAAATCTAATTATTCCTCACCGGAATTAAGCTCAAGTCCAAGTTCCTTAAGCTTAGCAAGTACTTCTTCCAAAGACTTACGTCCAAGGTTACGTACTTTCATCATATCTTCTGATGTTTTATTTGTAAGTTCTTCAACTGTATTGATTCCTGCTCTCTTCAGACAGTTGTAGGAACGTACTGACAATTCAAGTTCGTCGATGCTCATCTCAAGAACTTTTTCTTTCTCATCATCCTCTTTTTCGATCATAACTTCTGCAGCCTGAGCTACTTCTGAAAGATCAATGAAGAGTTTCAAATGTTCGCTGAGTACTTTCGCAGCAAGGCTGACAGCCTCGTCTGGAAGCAATGTACCTTTTGTCCATACATCCAATGTCAGTTTATCATAATCTGTAACCTGACCTACACGTGTATTCTGAACAGTCATATTGACACGTTCAACTGGAGTATAAACAGAATCAATCGGAATTACACCAATTGGTAAATCATCGCTCTTGTTCTTGTCTGCGCTCACGTATCCTCTGCCTTTTGTAATGGTCATTTCCATATACAATTTGCTGTCTTTACCACCACTTAATGTAGCAATGACCTGCTCAGGATTCATAATCTCAATATCAGAGTCTGCCTGGATATCAGCACCTGTTACAACGCCTTCTCCTTCAAATTCGATATAAGCAGTTTTCACTTCATCAGATTCAGATGAATTTTTGATTGCAAGAGATTTCAAGTTCATGATAATCTCTGCTACATCTTCCTTTACACCTGGAATGGAACTGAATTCATGTAAAACACCATCAATCTTTACAGAACTGATAGCAGCTCCCGGAAGAGAAGAAAGCATAATTCTTCTCATGGAGTTACCTAATGTGATTCCATAACCTCTTTCAAGTGGTTCTACAACGAATCTTCCATATTTCTTATCTTCTGAAATATCAGTAATTTCAATATTCGGTTTATTAAAATCAAACACTACACAGACCCTCCTTATGGGTTTAAAAATGTTGAGGGATACGATATTAATTCCAATTATTATTTAGAATATAACTCGACGATCAACATCTCATCAACAGGAACATCGATTGCTTCTCTCTTAGGAAGTTCTTTTACTTCACCTTTGAGGTTTTCAGCATCAACTTCCAACCAATCAGGAACCATGTTTCCAGCTGTTACTTCAAGAATGTCTTTGTATCTCTGAGAACCTTTGTTTTTCTCTTTGATTTCGATAACATCTCCAGCTTTTACAAGGTAAGAAGGAATGTTCACCTGTTTACCATTAACAAGTACATGTTTGTGGTCAACAATCTGTCTAGCTTCTTTTCTTGTTCTAGCAAATCCCATACGGAACATTACGTTGTCCAGTCTGGATTCAAGAAGAACCATAAGGTTATCACCTGTCATTCCTTCCTGCTGTTTTGCTTTTGCATAGTAGTTTCTGAAAGGTTTTTCCAGAACACCATAGATAAATTTAGCTTTCTGTTTTTCACGTAACTGAAGACCATACTCGCTCATTTTTCTATTAGATCTTTTTAACTGTCTGTTAGATTTTTTATTAATTCCTAAATAGATTGGGTCCATACCTAATGAACGGCATCTTTTAAGAACTGGAACTCTATTTACTGCCATTTTCGCTTCCTCCTAATTAATCGCGTTTAATCACTAGACTCTTCTACGTTTCGGTGGACGGCATCCGTTATGTGGTACCGGAGTAACGTCTTTGATACTTACAACATCGATTCCGCAAGCCTGCAATGCACGGATTGCTGCTTCTCTACCTGATCCTGGTCCTTTAACGAAAACGTCTACTGTCTTCAATCCATGGATCAATGCTGCTTTAGCTGCTGTCTCAGCTGCCATCTGTGCTGCATATGGAGTAGATTTTCTTGAACCTTTAAATCCCAGACCGCCTGCACTTGCCCATGAAAGAGCATTTCCCTGTGCATCTGTTAATGTAACAATTGTATTGTTAAAAGATGCCTGAATATGAGCCTGTCCTCGTTCAACGTTTTTCTTGACACGTTTCTTTGTCACTTTTTTTGTAACTTTTTTAGCCATTATAAACTAACCTACTTTCTTCGAATCTTTAATTAATTATTTTTTCTTGTTTGCTACAGTTCTCTTAGGACCTTTACATGTTCTTGCATTAGTCTTAGTTTTCTGTCCACGTACTGGAAGTCCTTTTCTGTGACGGATTCCACGATAGCATCCGATTTCTTTTAATCTCTTGATGTTCAGCTGGATCTCTCTTCTAAGATCTCCTTCTACAACCTGAGTTGCATCGATTACTTCACTGATTTTCTTTACATCTTCACTTGTTAAATCTCTTACACGAGTGCTTGGATCAATTCCTGCCTCTGCTAAGATACGGTTTGAACTTGTTCTTCCAATTCCATAGATATAAGTTAAACCGATTTCTACACGTTTGTCTCTTGGTAAGTCTACACCTGCAATACGAGCCATGTGTCTTTCCTCCATTTTGAATCATTTTTAATATTGTCTTTAACTGGAACAATAATCCTGTCGGACTATCATTCAGGCCGATGATATTCATCTGCCCTTTCCCGGTACGTCAATCCT
>SKEO01003198.1_pt1 | contig 10334 bp, 13 predicted proteins | sample 4826801 | NCBI WGS metagenome assembly SKEO01 (sample SAMN11008807, study PRJNA524170) | human gut metagenome | biome: Human fecal sample; material: Feces; isolation source: fecal sample from pouch patient p3 | host: Homo sapiens | place: Israel: Tel-Aviv | collected 2016-02-25
CGGATCGTCGATGCCAAAGTTGAGGTACAGCATGCTGGACACGCCGTCCATGCGAATGCCGTCCACGTGGAAGTTCTCGAGCCAGTACAGCACGTTGGATACCAGGAAAGAGCGGACCTCGCCGCGGGCGAAATCGAACTTATGCGTACCCCAGTTGGGGTGAATCTCGTGCTCAAACAGCATATGGCCGTTAAAGGTGGCAAGGCCGTGGGAGTCGGCGCAAAAACCGCCGGGTACCCAGTCCATGATCACACCGATGTCTGCTTCGTGGCAAGCGTCGATAAAGTGCATGAGCTGCTGTGGGTTGCCGTAGCGCGACGTGGCGGCATAGTAGCCGGTCGTCTGGTAGCCCCAGGAGCCGTCGAAGGGATGCTCCATAAGCGGCATGACCTCGATATGCGTGTAGCCCATGTCACGCACGTAGTTCACGAGCTCCACCGACAGGTCGTCGTAGGTGTAGAACTCGCCGCGCTGCGCGGGGAAGGGATCCATGGGACCGGGGTAGTTGCCGTACTCGTCGGGCTCACCCTGCGGTGCGTCGCCGTGGCGCTTCCACGAGCCAATATGCACCTCGTAGATGTTAAGGGGCTGCGACATGTGGTTATGGCTGGCGCGTCGCTTGAGCCAAGCCGCGTCGTTCCACTTGTAGCCATCGAGGGTCCACAGCACGCTCGCCGTTCCCGGAGGGCACTCGGCCTTAAAGGCGTACGGATCGGCCTTGTAGAGCTTTTCGCCCTCGTTGGTCTCGATGAGATACTTATAGAGCTGACCCTGCTCGGCGCCAGGAATAAAGCCTTCCCAAATAGCGCTCGTATGCACGGGCACCAGCGGGTTGGCTTGCTCATCCCAGTCGTTAAATTCACCAATGACATGGACGCTTTTTACGTCGGGCGCCCAAACGCAAAAACGCCAGCCGCGCGTACGATTCTGCGTGTCGGGATGCGCGCCCATCTTTTCCCAGCTGCGCTCCCACGTGCCGATGCCAAACAGATAGACATCGTCTTTGGTGAGCTCCGGCGCATGCGGGGCGGCTTTACGAGTAACAGGCTTTTTGGTTGCTGGCTTTAGCTTTGTATCGCTCACGTTTGATCCCATCATGACGCGGCAGCGTGTTGCCTTGGTGACTAGATGCGAAAGGTCCAAGGCTGCACGAATCGAAGGGACGGCGAAGTTTCAGTGATTCGTTCCACCTCGCGTGCTCGGTGGAACTTTCGGCAGAAACTACGATAACACCTGTGCGTTAGTTTTATGGACGAAAGCGGATTTGCGTGGGCGTTTAATCGGTAAGCGACATGTTTATACCACTGGCAGAATTGCCGTGGTAAAACTCTTGACAGTTTTACCAAATTGGGTTTCAAAATTGTTTGGCTGACGTTTGGTAAAACGCTTTTAGCAGGATGTTTACCATTTGATATCGAAAGGTTCGTTTATGTCCCATACCGCCGCTCCCAAGGTTGCTTTTATTTTCGATTGCGACGGCACGCTGGTTAATAGCACCCCCGTCTGGGGCTATGCTCAGCCCGAGTTATTGCACCGCCACGGGATTGACGTGACAGTCGACGATTTTGCACAGTTTGAGCATTTGTCCCTCGAGGACGAGTGCCAGGCCTACCACGACACCTGGGGCATTGGCGCAAATGGTGAGGAGCTGTATCGCGAGCTGGGCGAGATTTTGATCGATGGCTACTCCAAGGTGCCGCCGCGCGAGGGGCTCCTGGCATTTTTGGAGCAGGCGAAGGCGGCGGGTATTGCCATGTGCGTGGCTACGTCCACGCCGGCCGAGCTGGTGCAGTCCGCGCTCGCTGGTGCCGGGCTCGACGCTTACATGGAGTTTGTTACCACGACTGGTGAGGCAGGACGCTCCAAGCAGTTCCCCGATGTGTACGAGCTGGCGCTGCGGCGCCTGGAAGAGCGCCATGGGCACAAGTTTGAGTCCGCATGGGTGTTTGAGGACGCCGTCTTTGGCCTAAAGAGCTCTGGCACCGCAGGCTTTAAGCGCGCGGGCATCTATGACCCGCACGGCCGCATGAAGCGCGACGACGTGCGCGCCAACTGCGATATCTTTATCGATAGCTACGAGGAGCTTGACCTGGCCCGCATGCTTTCGTTTGAGGGATAGGCGAGGGCTGTGGCTTGCAAAGTACTAGTAGTCTGCGGCTCGCCCGTGGTGACGAGCGCGGATCTGTTGCGTAGGCTAGCGGGGGAGTGCGATCACGTTGTGGCCGTGGACCGCGGACTCGACGCGCTGCTGGGCGCCGGCCTGGGCTGTGACGTTTATGTGGGGGATGTCGACACGGTGAGTGATGCGGGTCGTGCGTTGGTCGATGCCGCCACCGACTTTGAAGTTGAGCGCCACAATCCCTACAAGGACTATACCGATCTTGCGCTAGCGCTCGATTCCGTCCGCCGTCGCTGGCCGGGTGCCGAAGTGGTTGCGACCTGCGCCACCGGCGGCCGTCCGGATATGGCGCTTACCGTGCTGGGGCTGCTTGCAGGCTACGAGGATGCCCCTATCTGGATTGCCGAGGACAAGGTGGTCGCCCGCATCCTTCGCGCAGGCGAATCGTGGACCATCGAAGGCGCCGAAGGCAAGACGTTCTCCATCATCGCCATAGCCCCTGGGACGGTAGTAAGCGAACACGGTCTAGAGTGGGAACTAAACCATTCCCCGCTAGGACTCTTGGCGGATACTGGCATCAGTAACGTCGTCAGGTCAACCGCAAAGATTACCGTCCACCAAGGAACTGCAATAGCGTATTTGTTACATGAGGGTTTTATCGGGACGGTGGGTTAATTGACTGATTTTGCCGAAGTCAAAATCAGTCAATTCAGCCCCGTCCCAGGAAAACCCGTAAGGCGGACAATCAATCCAAAATTCCCCCTTGCATCCCCGCAAACATTCCCCTATAGTATCTCCTCGTCACGGGGGCGTAGCTCAGCTGGGAGAGCGCTTGACTGGCAGTCAAGAGGTCAGGGGTTCGATCCCCCTCGTCTCCACCATCGTGAATGCAAAGCCCTTCGGAATTCCGAAGGGCTTTTTCATGACAAAACACCACACGCCACAAACCCCTCCTACGCTAACAAAAAGTTGCACAATTTATTTCCCATGTCTGTACATAGTTTGTTAGACAAACGCAATTACCAGTGCAGCTCGCCGTTCCATTTGTGCTTCAGGATCATCCTTAATCACCGCTCGCACCCCAATAACCTGCATCAATGTGAACAACATCCCAAAACAACCCCCTTAAGCACGTCAAATGAACGATATGTTGTCCAACGCAGCCCAAATCAGTTTCGCTACCAGCTTGTGCTAGGATACCTATCGTTACATGAGTTCAACTGTGCTCACGGCTCCAGCAAGTCGCAAAGCGCAGGGTCGATCAGCATCCGGCCGTAACGGCGGTGCCAGAAACACCACGAGCTCCAATAAAGATGTCATGCATTAACTTGTTTGTTAGTTTGTCATGACTAAAAGTAGCAGTCCTACAGCTGTTTGCGTGCGGTCCAGTTTTGTACCCGCTTGACTGGTTCGCACGCAGCCAGCTGGGGTCACGGTCATTTTTGCGATACACGTCCGCGACTCTAGCAACTGCATTTGTACATACCGTTCACGGTGGGGCAGAGCCACGTGCTTGTCTGACTGGGCTCAGGGTTTGAATATGGAGCGCCTTCGCGCACAAGCGCCCTGGCGAAGCCATACCCAAACCCCGTGAGCCACACGTAAGACAGCAAGGGGGTGGTGCTCGTGTGGTATGTGATTCAGGTCATTAACGGTCGCGAAGACGTAATGCGCGAGCGCATCGAGCGCGTGGTGCCAGTGGACGCCATGCAAGAGCTCTTTTATCCCCAATTTCAAACCGAGATCAAGGTACACGGCGAATGGGTCAATACGACCAAGTCGCTCTTTCCCGGATATCTTATCTGCGACACGGCAGATCCCCGTACCGTGCAACAGTATCTGCTTCGCATGGACGACTTTGCCCGGGTGCTTTCCCAGGACGGTCAGTTTGTGCCGCTAGCAAAAGAAGAGGTCCAGCTTATTGGCGGCTTTACGCACAGGGGAGACCGCGTAGTGCCCATGAGCGAGGCCCTAAAAGACGGTGACCAGGTCATAGTGACGGCAGGTCCACTGTTGGGCCACGAAGGCCTTATCAAAACCATTAACAGACGCAAGAGCACTGCTTATTTGGAGCTCGACCTGTGCGGTCGACGCGTAACTACGCGCGTTGGCCTTGCCGTGCTTTCGGCCGAGCAGCGCGTCATGCGCAACCTTAAAAAGGCGATCGCCTAATTGCAGGCGATCGCTACACAGATCAGGGAGGATCCCCGACCCGGGGACGAAGTCTTGGAAGAAAACGTGTCGGATAAAACTCAATTTGCAACGGATACGCCTGCGGGGGCAGCGCTCATTGCTCAGGCCATGGACCGACGCGAGGGCGCCGGCCGCTACAAGGCCATGCAATCCATCATGGACTGGGACCGCTCGCGCCTGGCCTACCGTGCCGTCAAGCGCGCATTCGACGTCGTGTTCAGCGGTGCCGTGCTCGTCGTCATCGCGATCCCCAGCCTTGTGCTCGCGGCGCTCATCCGTCTGGAGAGCGAGGGCAACCCCTTCTACAGCCAGATCCGCGTGGGCCAGACCCACCGCGATGGCAGCCTGTCCACCTTCCGCATGTGGAAGTTCCGCTCCATGTACAAGGACGCCGACGAGCGCCTGGCAGATCTCAAGGAGCGGAACGAGATCGCCGGCGCCATGTTCAAGATGAGGGAGGACCCCCGCGTCACCAAGATCGGCAGGTTCATCCGCAAGCACTCCATCGACGAGTTCCCGCAGTTCCTGAACGTGTTCCTGGGCCAGATGTCCGTCGTCGGCCCGCGCCCGCCGCTGCCGAACGAGGTGGCTCAGTACACCGAGTACGACCTGCAGCGTTTGGCCGTTAAACCAGGCATTACCGGATGGTGGCAGGTGACCGACCGCAATTCAACGGGTTTCGACGGAATGGTCCAGCGCGACCTGGAGTACATCGCCAAGCGCGGACCCGTCACTGATCTCAAGATTGTCGTCCTCACGGTGATCGAGGTTATCACCGGCAAGGGGGCTTGCTAGATGGATCTCTCGAAAGCAAAGGTTTGCATTCCCAGCTCCAGCGGTGGACACCTAACGCATATGTGGCTACTCAAGCCTATATGGTCGCAAGCCGTCGAACGATTTTGGGTGACGTTCGACAAGGAGGATGCGAACTCGCTGCTCAAGGACGAGCGCGTCATCCACTGCCATTACCCAACAAATCGAAATATCCCCAATTTATTGAAGAACACTGTTCTTGCCTGGAAGGTGTTGCGGAAGGAGCGTCCTGACCTGCTTATCTCGTCTGGAGCCGCCGTGGCAGTTCCTTTCTTCGTGCTGGGCAAGCTGCTGGGTGCCAAATGCGTTTACGTAGAGGTGTTCGACCGCGTGGATAAGCCGACCATGACAGGTCGGATGCTCAACGGGATCGCTGACCTGTTCGTTGTCCAGTGGCCGGAGCAACTGGAAGTGTACAAGCACGCCGTGAACCTCGGCTCGATTTTCTAAGAAGTGGTCGAATGATTTTCGTTACCGTGGGCACCCACGAGCAGCAGTTCAATCGCTTGGTCAAGGCTGTCGACGAACTCAGGGCGGACGGGATACTTACGGAACCGGTTTTCATTCAGACAGGCTATTCAACATATGAGCCTATCCATTGTGATCACTCGCGTTTTGTGCCGTTCCATCAGATGAAGAATTATATGGAAGTTGCGGATGTGGTGATTACGCATGGTGGCCCTTCGAGCTTCATTGAAGCGATGGCGGCCGGGAAGGTCCCTGTTGTTGTTCCGCGTCGAGGGGACCTTGGCGAGCACGTGAATGATCATCAAGCGGATTTCGTTCGCATTGTGGCGGAGCGTCAGGGCGGTATCGTGCCTATTTATGACGTTAAAGAGCTGCCTCAAGCAATAGAACGAGCCCGTGAACTTTCATGCGGAGCCTATTTTAAGAGTCATAACTTAGAGTTCTGTAAGGAGCTCTGTGGTTTGATTGAGGAGCTTTAACCCCATGATACCCAAGAAGATTCATTACATTTGGTTTGGCGGTAATCCGCTTCCCCCTCTAGCTGAACGCTGCATTGCTTCATGGGAAAAATATATGCCAGGCTACGAGATCGTTCGTTGGGACGAATCAAACTTTGATACTGATTGCTGTGATTATGTTCGCGAAGCTATAAGCGTAAAGAAATGGGCATTTGCAAGCGACTATGCGCGATTCAAGATTTTGTATGAGCATGGAGGGGTCTACTTAGATACTGATGTCGAGCTTTTGAAGCCTCTGGATGAAATTATTCAAAGGGGCCCTTTTATGGGTTTTGAACAAGATTTCAGCTCTGGTGCTGCCGGCGCTGTCGCTCCGGGGCTTGGCCTTGCGGCCAATCCGGGGCTTGGCCTCTACAAGACTATCCTCGATTCCTATGAGTCTGATCACTTTATAAAGACTGGTGGTGTCTACGACCAGACCACTGTCGTTGTTCGTACAACTGATATTCTTAAAGGTCTTGGACTTGAAGAAAAACCTGGCATCCAGGAAGTTGCTGGGATAACTATTTATCCAAGTGAATATTTTTGCCCAAAGGATTTCCTTACGCATGAGATTAACGTAACTGAAAATACGTATGCTATTCATCATTTCGACGGATCATGGGCTGGACCGGCGACGCATTTTAAGCATAAAGTTATGAGAGCGGTTGGCCCTAGAGGGGTTATTCTTTTCAAGGCGTTTAAGCACATAATTAAGGGCGATCGTTAATGGGCAACACATTATTAACGATATTTACACCGACCTATAATCGTATTAATGAGCTTGAGCGCCTGTATTCATCACTAATATCTCAGACCGACTTTCGATTCGAATGGCTCATTGTGGATGATGGATCGACTGACGATACTGAGAACATGGTTGTCTCTTGGTTAGACACGTCGCCCTTTCCTATTCGATATATCAAACAGCCGAACTCTGGAAAACACGTTGCACATAATCATGGTGCCACAGAGGCATCTGGAGAATATTTTATTTGCGTTGACTCGGACGACTGGCTTGAGCCCAACGCCGTGGAGACTATCTTGCACGACATAACAGCTTTGGATACGGAAGAAGGTCTTCTGTATCCAAGGCTGTTTGCTGCGCAAACAGCTTTGGGTACATGGTTTCCCGATGGCGCTGACAAGATTGAGCTTGCCGATATGCGCATGAAATACGGTCTCGTCATCGAGACGGCGATTGTCTTTAACACTGATGTTTTAAGGCGGCATCCATTTCCCGTTGTTCAGGGCGAGCGTTTCATTCCTGAAGGCTCGGCTTACTACGACTTCGTTGCTCCCGAGCTGTTTTGCGTGCACAACGAACCCTTCTACAGATGTGAATACCTCGAGGAAGGTCTCACCAAAAACATCTGGAAGAATTGGCTGGGCAGCCCCGTGGGTACGCGCATGGCACTTGTCAAGCGACATGAATCTGCCAGGCGGTACTCGAGCGTCCGAGCGCTGAGGGAAAGGATTTCGGCCCTCGTCGGAATCGAGTCCCTGAACATGGCGGTCGCTGAGCCCGTCTTCTCCAGAATCGATTCTAATAGGGTATTGGCCCTCCTTGTATTCCCCTTGTCTGTGCTGGTCGAAAGGAGACGTTTTGGAAGGAAAGTATCTTGATTAAGCGCAAGGCTGCCATAAAGCAATACACCGACATGAATGCGGGGAACGTTTCCTCCATGAGAGTCGTGGACCTTCTGTACTGCGCGTATCTTTTCTCGGTCGTGTTTATGAGCACGCTTGGCCTGAGCGCTGGTGACGATATTTATGTCGCCTGCGTCGGGCTCGGTGCCGCATTCGCGGTTATTAGGTTTCTTGCTATGGACTTTGATCCGCGCTTCTTCTTGATTGCAATGGGTCTTGCGGCCCTCGGCGTCATCGAGTTGGTTGTTAGCAAACGGTTCACCCTGCTACTTACGGTCATGCTGTTGGTTGGCGCCAAGGACATTGATATCAAGAGGGTGCTACTTACATTTCTGACCGCGAAAATCGTAGGACTTCTTTTCGTAGTGCTGTTTGCCGCTACGGGTATTTATGAAGTTGAATTTTACCAGTATTATAAAATGGCGACAGACACATACATTCAGCGAGTCCTTGTAAACGGCTCCTCTACCAACGTCATGCACTTGTCTTTTCTCACGGTCGTCTTCTTGACGCTCTATATGAAAAGGGGAAATTGCGGAATTATCGTCTACCTCGTGTTTGCCGTTTTGAACATCTTGTGTGAATACATCACGGGCAGTTACATCGGCCTGTTCCTCGGCATGGGTGGTCTGCTCCTGTTCTATGTACTTCAGCATTCAGGGAAGATAAGGGAACTGTTCGTCAGGTTCTCAACGGCCGTGCTCCCGCTTCTTATCGCATTTTCGTTCGGCACTGCGTTGCTCTATGGGAGAAACGGTTTTATCGGCGTTCTCGATAGGATTTTTCAGGGTCGTATCTATTACAACAACTTCTTTCTCAGTAACTACACGGCAAGCCCATTCGGTCATGGCATGCTGACCTCAGAGGGTAATTTTGACAATAGCTACGTCTTCGTCTTCGTTGCCTACGGATTAATTGCCTTCATTTTGCTATTCGGATCAATGCAGTTAATTGTTAAACGGCTTAAAGAAACACGCGATTGGGCATCTCTTGCATTTGTGGTTATTTACATGATTGCAGCTCTGAGTGAAAGTTTTTACCCGGCTGCTGCTGTCAATCCATCCTTATTTCTGCTTGTTCCATTATTTAGCTTTAATGGGCATTTTGATATATGAAGCAGGGCTGCGTCCTGAATAAACAATCTACTTTATAAAACCTTGAAACCTTGTTCGTGATGGGAATAGCTTACCATGTCACAAGAAATATCGTATTCATCTAGCGAAGGCAGCTTTGCACCAGTTGCGATTATAACGTTGAGTAGAATCGAGTGCCTAAAAACAACGATTGATTCTCTCGGTAGATGCCATTGTGCCGAGTACACTGACGTCTTCCCTCCTTGCGCTCGCATTTAAATTTGGACTTGTATTTGCAGTTGGTGCAGCGTTTTTTATCTTGCTGCCATCAATTAAGAACTCTGTTGCAACGGGAAACTATTCTATTCTGTTCATGGGAATTTTGATGCTTACTTACTTCTCGACCTTTAACGGCATGGCCAATATTCCGGATGTCTACCACGTTATGGCTTTATTTTGCTTAGTGCTTAATCTGCTGGGTGAACGCACCTCTAAAAATGACTCTGTCGACTCCGCAGTCAGTGACGTTATCGGCCCGAAGGGTTTATGAGATGGTGATGTCTTCAGTGAATTCAAACGCCCCATTAGTCAGTGTCGTGATCCCGACATATTCACGTTCTGACATGCTGACTCGGGCATTGGAAAGTGTCAATTCCCAGACTTACCCCAATATCGAGATTGTTGTCGTAGATGACAATGGTAAAGGCACGAATCAACAGCTTGAGACTCAAGCTCGTGTTCTTGCATTCGAGACTCGGCCGGGCGTTGAATTGCGCTATGTCGTTCGCGAAAAAAACGGAGGCGGATCGCTTGCGCGTAACACTGGCATCGATGCTTCAAAGGCCGATTTTGTTGCCTTTCTTGACGATGATGATGAGTTTCTACCGGGCAAGCTAGAGCTGCAGATGGAACCAATGTCCGATTCAAATGTGTCGTTGACCTATGCGCACTGCAAGGGCGTCCAGCCCGATGGTACAGAGATTTACTACCGCCGAGTCTGCAACGGGGTGCCTGTTTTCGAGCAGGCCTACTGCGGCTGTATTGCGGCGACGAGCCAATGGCTGGCGCGCAAGGATGCGTTACGGAGCGTCGGTTGCTTCAGCGATACGCCTGCGAAGCAGGACTCCATTCTCATGTTCAAGCTTTTGATAGCGGGCTTCCAGATTAGATGCGTCCCCGAGGTGCTCTCAGTCTACTACGATGACTTAGGGACGGTGAGGATAAGCACGAGCGGCAAGTCTTTGGCGGGGGAGCTGAACTATGATCGGCTCATACGGGAGTATTCTGGGATGTTTACGCTCAACCAAAGGCGTCGTGTAGAGCATGCGATGCACTATCGCGTCGGCATGATGCTCGTTGGAATGAACGCGAGTGCTGAGGGCGCAGTCCAGCTGTTATCCTCGTTTGCGCTTGCTCCCTTTGCTTTTATACATAAAGCATATCGCGTTGTTGGTCACAATGCGAAGCAGGCTCTTAAGAAACTTAATGCTCATCGTGGTTAGGAATTGTATGTTATTAAGA
>SKEO01003199.1_pt1 | contig 10333 bp, 10 predicted proteins | sample 4826801 | NCBI WGS metagenome assembly SKEO01 (sample SAMN11008807, study PRJNA524170) | human gut metagenome | biome: Human fecal sample; material: Feces; isolation source: fecal sample from pouch patient p3 | host: Homo sapiens | place: Israel: Tel-Aviv | collected 2016-02-25
GTTGGATGTGCTCGTTGAAGAAGGAAAGATTACACTTTCTAAAAGAGGGAAATACAGTAAAGGGCAGACGAAGCGTATCACAGGAACCTTCCAGGCGAATATCCGTGGATTTGGATTTGTTATGGTAGAGGGTGAAGATGAGGATATCTTTATTCCGGGAGAGAATGTGAACGGTGCATTCCAGGGAGATGAAGTGGAATGTATTATTACAGGTGCGCCGGGCGGTAAGAGAAAAGAAGGAAAAATCGTAAGAATCGTGTCGCATCAGGTGAAGAAGATTGTCGGATTGTATGAGAAGAGTAAGAGTTTTGGATTTGTACGTCCGGATAATCAGAGATATCTGAAAGATATTTATATTCCGGCCGGAAAAGAGATGGGTGCCATGGACGGTCATAAGGTTGTGGTAGAACTGACATCTTATGGACAGGAACATGCTAAGCCGGAAGGAAAGATTGTTGAGATCATCGGTCATGTGAATGATCCGGGAGCAGATATTTTATCTATTGTAAAGGATTATGATCTTCCTACAGAATTTCCGGAGAAGGTATTGAATCAGGCGGTTCGTGTTGGAAAAGATGTATCAGAAGCAGATTGTGCCGGAAGATTGGATTTACGTGACTGGCAGATGGTTACGATCGATGGTGAAGATGCGAAGGATCTGGATGATGCGGTTTCTCTGACAATGAAGGATGAGAATTATCAGCTGGGAGTTCATATTGCGGATGTTACCAATTATGTACAGGAGAAAAGTGCTCTGGATCGAGAAGCACTGAAGCGTGGGACGAGTGTTTATCTTGCTGACCGTGTCATACCGATGCTGCCGCATGTGTTGTCGAATGGCATCTGTTCTCTGAATGCAGGGGAAGACCGTCTGGCATTATCCTGTATTATGACAGTGTCTCCAAAGGGCGAGGTGATCGATCATCAGATCGCGGAGACTGTGATCCGGGTAGACAAGCGTATGAGTTATACAGGTGTATCTAAGGTGCTGGCAGAAGAACCGGAAGCACTGGAAGAAGATAAGGATTTTGTTCCGATGATTCAGGAGATGCAGGAACTTTCAACGATTCTCAGAGAACGACGTGGCAAGAGAGGTTCGATTGATTTTGATTTCCCAGAGACAAAGATTGAATTGGATGAGAAGGGGAAACCAATTAATATCAAACCTTATGAGAGAAACAGTGCAACGAAGATCATCGAAGATTTTATGCTTCTTGCTAATGAGACAGTGGCAGAAGAATATTTTTGGAGAGAGGTTCCATTTCTCTACAGAACGCATGAAGTTCCGGACGAAGAGAAGATAAAGAAACTGAGTACATTTATCAATAATTTCGGTTATCATATTCATGTGCATGATGAAGTAAAGCCAAAGGAGATTCAGAAACTTCTTAGTCAGGTGGAAGGAACCCCGGAAGAAGCTCTGATCAGCAGACTTACATTACGCTCCATGTGCCAGGCAAAATATACAACAGATAATACAGGACACTTTGGATTGGCAGCGAAGTATTATACACATTTCACTTCTCCGATCCGCCGTTATCCGGATCTCCAGATTCACAGAATCATTAAGGAGAACCTGCGCGGACGATTGAATGAGAATCGTATAGAACATTATGACAAGATCCTCCCGGAAGTAGCGAAGCAGTGTAGTGACAGAGAACGACTGGCAGAAGAGACAGAACGTGAAGTTGTGAAGATGAAAAAAGCAGAGTATATGCGCATGCATATTGGAGAAGAGTACGAAGGTGTCATTTCCGGTGTTACAAAATGGGGAATCTATGTAGAACTTCCGAATACAGTGGAAGGACTTGTTCATGTTGTGGATCTGCGGGACGATCATTATAATTTTATAGAGCAGACATATGAAATGGTCGGAGAGCATACAGGAAAGACATATAAACTTGGTGAAAAGGTGCGTGTCCGCGTAAGTGATGCAGATAAGCTGCTCCGGACGATTAATTTCGAGCTGGCATAATACTTGCAGGAGTGCGGTTAAAATAGATGAGTTAGAGGTTGGAATCAGATGGCAAAGACAGAGAAAAAACTTATTGCGAATAATAAAAAAGCATATCATGATTATTTTATTCTTGAGAAATACGAAGCAGGACTTGTGCTGCATGGCACAGAAGTAAAGTCTCTTCGTATGGGAAAGTGTAGTATCAAAGAAGCATTTATCCGTGTGGAAGACGGGGAGATGTATATCTATGGTATGCATATCAGTCCTTATGAGAAGGGGAATATCTTTAATAAAGATCCGCTTCGTGTGAGAAAGCTGCTTCTTCATAAGAAGGAGATACTGAAAATATTTGGTAAGATGAAAGAACAGGGAATTACAGTTGTTCCGCTGCAGGTTTATTTCAGTGGAAGTCTTGTAAAGATTGAGATCGGACTTGCCAAAGGTAAGAAATTATATGACAAGCGTGAGACGATCGCAAAGAAAGATCAGAAGCGTGAAGCACAGAGAGAATTCAAAGCGTTCAATCGATAGAGGATAAAGGCAGGAGCAAATAGAAAAAGCAATTGGATCAGAAACCAATTGCTTTTTTTACTTCATTGATATCGCCAGTAAATACAAGTCCACCCATTCCGGCTTCTTTTGCTGCATTGATGTTTGGCTCAAGATCATCAATAAAGAAACATTCTTCTGCCTTTAAATCAAATTTCCTGAGAAAATGACTGTAGATTTCAGGAGACGGCTTTGCAAGTCTGATCGGTCCGGAAAATAAGATTCCGTCAAACTGAGAAAGAAGTTCACTTCCTTCATAGTATTCTGCAAAATAGGTTGGAGCATTAGAAAGCAGATAGATTGGTATATTGCGCTCTTTTAATTCATGGATAAATGTAATGGTATCCGGAAGTAAAGTAGTGCAGCGTGGCCATTCTTTTGCAAACCGGCGGATGCAGTCCTTCAAATGTTCCGGAACCTGATCGATGACTTCATTTATGTAACTATCATAATCAAGTGTGCCGGCGTCAAGCTCTGCCCAGCGTTTATAAACGATTTCGGATAAATAATCCAGTTCTTCTTCATGTGGGCAGAATTCTGAGAGGATCGCTTTTCCATCGAAACGTCCGATGACATTTCCAAAGTCAAAAACAATATTCTTGTATTTCATGACAAATCCCCTTTCTATAGATGCTTATTTGTAACTGTTCAGAGCCAAGCAAAATTTCATAAAACAGGTGTAAAATGCTTGCATTTTTAAGACTGTTTTTGAAATTTTATTTGGCGGATACGCCACACCGACGAAATGCATAGCATTTTGGAGGTTGGTTCTGAACAGTTACGTTTATTTTATTATACTGCGCAGAAAAGACAGATTCAAATAAAATATGCATTGCTGTTCACACGGGAGTGAACAGTAACATCGTGCGAACAGTAACTAATAGACAAAAAGAGAAAATCTGTCTAAAAATTATCTTGACATCTATTTTATTTATGATATACTTTGAGAGTCAAAGTATTTAAAAGTCAAAACAATTATGGTTCAGATCTGGAAAGAATCATACTGTGAAGAGTGACAATTATTTTGACAGAGTTGGAGAAGAGATATGATAGGAAGAATATGCGGGACAGGATCGTACATACCGTCCCATCGAATGGACAACGTGGAATTGTCCTCTCTGGTCGACACAAGTGATGAATGGATCCGGGAACGCACAGGAATTCAAAGCCGACATCTCGCAAAACAGGAGACGGTATCTTTTATGGCTGCAAAAGCAGCAGAAAAAGCTCTTGCAGACAGCGGGCTGAAAGCAGAAGAGATCGACCTGATCCTTGTAGCGACGTCTTCTTCAGAAACAGTATTTCCGAATACTTCCTGTGAAGTGCAGAAAGCAATCGGTGCAGTTCATGCATGGGGATACGATCTGAATGCAGCCTGTTCGGGATTTATTCTCGCATTGAATACGGCGCAGTCTTATATCCGTTCGGGTCTTGTTAAGACTGCACTGGTGATCGGTGCAGAGAAGATGAGCAGAATTGTAGACTGGAAAGACCGTGGAACTTGCATTTTATTCGGAGACGGTGCAGGTGCAGTGGTTCTCCGGGGAGAAGAAAGTGAAAGCGCAGAAGCAGTCTACACGGCCATGGCACATTCGGCAGGAGACAAGGGAGAGGCATTGACCTTACAATATGGAACAGAAGAAACGCCGGTAATTCGGATGGATGGACAGGCAGTTTTTAAGTTCGCTGTGAGAAAAGTACCGGAAATCATCGAAGAAATGTTGAAAAAAGCAGATGTTTCAAGAGAAGATGTGGATTACTTTGTTTTGCATCAGGCAAACAGAAGAATCATTGAAGCGGCTGCAAAGAGGGTTGGCGTAGAAATTGAGAAGTTCCCAATGAATCTTGGTGAATATGCGAATACGTCGGCGGCGTCAGTTCCAATCCTTTTAAATGAAATGAATCGGGATGGAAAGCTGAAAAGAGGTCAGAAAATTATACTTGCCGGATTCGGGGCAGGACTTACATGGGCAGGATGCCTGATGGAATGGTAAATTCAAGAAAGGAAAACAAAATCATGTTAGAAAAAGTAAAAGAAATCGTAGCAGAGTCATTAAACGTAGAGGAAAGCACATTAAGTGAGACAACATCTTTCAAAGAGGATCTTGGAGCAGATTCCCTGGATCTTTTTGAGATGGTAATGGCATTTGAGGAAGCTTTTGAAGTAGAGATCCCATCTGAAGATCTGGAGCAGATCACAACAGTGGGTGACGTTGTAAAATATATCGAATCACACAAGTAGAAGTATAGAACAAGTAGAAAACGAAGCATTTCGGTTCCTTTTCGGCAGCCGATCCGAGAGAACCGTTGATAGAGAAGTGATCAAGAAGGGAGTTCTTATGAGAACGAGAATAACAGAATTACTTGGAATTGAGTACCCGATCATTCAGGGCGGTATGGCATGGGTTGCAGAATATCATCTGGCGGCAGCAGTTTCAAATGCCGGTGGACTTGGACTGATCGGAACAGCAAGTGCACCGGCCGAGTGGGTCAGAGAACAGATCCGTGAGGCAAAGAAGCTGACAGATAAGCCGTTTGGAATCAATATTATGATGATCAGTCCTTATGCAGATGAAGTTGCAAAGGTGGCTGTCGAAGAAGGTGTAGCAGTTGTCACGACCGGTGCAGGATCTCCGGAAAAATATGTAAAGATGTGGAAGGAAGCCGGAATCAAAGTGATCCCTGTAGTTGCTTCTGTAGCGATGGCGAAGAGAATGCAGCGTTGTGGAGCAGATGCTCTGGTGGCAGAAGGAACAGAAGCAGGCGGACACATCGGTGAGAATACAACGATGGTTCTCGTTCCGCAGGTTGTAGATGCAGTTGAAATCCCGGTGATCGCAGCCGGAGGAATTGCAGATGGAAGAGGAATTGCAGCGGTATTTATGCTCGGAGCAGAGGGTGTCCAGATCGGAACACGTTTTGTTGTGACAGAAGAAGCACAGGTGCATGAGAATTATAAAGAATGCATTATGAAAGCAAGGGATATTGATTCTCGTGTGACAGGAAGATCTACAGGTCATCCGGTTCGTGCTCTTCGTAATAAAATGACGAAAGAGTATCTTGAGAAAGAACAGGCAGGAGCAACATTCGAAGAACTTGAACATCTGACACTAGGAGGACTCAGGAGAGCTGTTGTTGATGGAGATGTTCAGAGCGGAAGTGTGATGGCAGGGCAGATCGCAGGTATGATCAAGGAGAAGCTTACCTGTCAGGAAGTGATCCAGAAGCTGGTCTCACAGACAGATGAACTGATCGGAGGAAAAGGATTCTATGAGTAAGATCGCATTTATTTTCCCGGGACAGGGAGCACAGAAAGCCGGAATGGGAAAAGATTTCTATGAAAACAGTAAGACGGCAGCAGAGGTGATTGACCGTGCAAGTGAACTGCTTGGACTGGATATGAAAGCACTCTGTTTTGAAGAAAATGATCTTTTGGATCAGACAGAATATACACAGGCAGCACTTGTGACTGTCTGTATGGCAATGGAGAAGGTATTAAGAGAACGGGGACTCGCCCCGGATGTCACAGCAGGCTTAAGCCTGGGTGAATATTGTGCGATTGCTTCAGCAGGAGGCATGAGCACAGAAAATGCAATCACAACAGTAAGAAAACGCGGTATTCTGATGCAGAATGCAGTACCGGGTGGTCAGGGAGCCATGGCAGCGGTTCTCGGACTGGATGCCGGAAAGATTGAGGAAGTGCTGGCAGATCGAAGTGGTGTAATGATCGCCAACTACAATTGTCCGGGACAGATTGTGATTACAGGATGGAAGGAAGATGTGGAACAGGCAGCAGATGCACTGAAGGAAGCCGGAGCAAAGAGAGTCCTTCCGCTTAATGTCAGTGGACCGTTCCATTCTTCCCTTCTGGAGCAGGCCGGAGAAGAACTTGGAAAAGAACTGGAACAGGTAGATTTTTCTGATCTCCAGATCCCATATGTGACGAATGTGACAGCAGAATATGTAACTGATATTACAAAGACAAAAGAACTGCTCGCACGTCAGGTAGCATCTTCCGTACGCTGGCAGCAGAGTATGGAACTTCTGATCGCGGACGGTGTAGATACATTTGTCGAGATCGGGCCTGGAAGAACACTGGCTGGTTTCTTGAGAAAGATAAACCGTGAGGTGAAAGTGTATAACGTCGGAACCTGGGAAGACGTAGATAAGGTGGTAAATGAATTATGTTAGACAGACTGACAGGGAAAGTTGCGGTAGTGACAGGTGCTTCCAGAGGAATCGGAAGAGCGATCGCGCTGCGTCTGGCACAGGAGGGCGCAGCAGTAGTGATCAATTATAATGGATCGAAAGAGCGCGCGCAGGAAGTGAAAACAGAGATTGAATCTGCAGGCGGAACAGCACAGATCATGCAGTGTGATGTGGCAGACGCAGCATCTTGTGATGAGATGTTTCAGACAATCATTAAAGAATTCGGAAGAATAGATATCCTTGTGAACAACGCAGGAATTACAAGAGACGGACTGCTTATGAAGATGGCAGAAGAGGATTTTGATGCTGTGATCGATACGAATCTGAAAGGAACTTTTCATTGTATCCGTGCAGTCTCAAGACAGATGCTGCGTCAGAGATCCGGAAGAATTATTAACCTGTCTTCTGTATCAGGAGTTCTTGGAAATGCAGGACAGGCTAATTATTCCGCATCAAAGGCTGGTGTGATCGGACTTACAAAGAGTGCGGCAAGAGAACTGGCTTCCAGAGGAATTATCGTAAATGCGATCGCTCCGGGATTTATTAACACAGAGATGACAGAAGTACTTTCAGAGAAGGTGAAAGAAGGAGCAACAGCCCAGATCCCTCTTGGAAAGTTTGGAGAGACAGAAGATATTGCGAATGCGGCGGCATTTCTTGCTTCTGATGAAGCACGTTATATCACAGGCCAGACGCTGCATGTCGACGGCGGAATGGCGATGTAAGAATAGAAGGAGTAGGAAAATGAAGAGACGAGTTGTTGTAACCGGAATGGGTGCGGTGACACCGATTGGAAATACAGTAGAAGAATTCTGGAACGGAATCAAAACAGGTAAAGTTGGAATTGGTCCGATCACAAAATTCGATACAACAGATTATAAGGTTAAGCTGGCAGCAGAAGTGAAAGATTTCGTTGGAAAAGAACGAATGGATTTCAAGGCAGCAAAGAGAATGGAATTGTTCTCCCAGTATGCGGTTGCAGCAGCAAAGGAAGCATTTGCGGATGCGGGACTTGATATGGAGCAGGAAGATCCTTACCGTGTGGGAACAATCATCGGTTCAGGTATTGGAAGTCTTAGCTGTGTAGAGCAGAATTATGACAAGATCCAGACAAAAGGACCAGCGCGTGTAAATCCACTGATGGTTCCGCTGATGATTTCCAATATGGCAGCAGGAAATGTATCCATTCAGCTTGGCCTGAAAGGAAAATGTACAGATGTCGTGACAGCATGTGCATCAGGATCTAACAGTATCGGAGATGCACTCCGTGCGATTCAGTATGGTGACTTGGATGTCTGTGTTGCAGGGGGGACAGAGAGCTGTATCTGTCCGACCGGAATTGCAGGATTTACTGCGTTGACAGCACTGTCTACAAATGAAGATCCGATGACAGCTTCCCGCCCGTTTGATCAGGACAGGGATGGATTTGTCCTCGGAGAAGGAGCCGGAATCGTAGTTCTGGAAGAACTTGAACACGCAAAAGCGAGAGGTGCGAAAATTTACGCAGAACTCGCAGGATATGGCTCTACAGGAGATGCTTATCATATTACATCTCCGGCAGAAAATGGAGAAGGAGCCGGAATGGCGATGAAACTTGCAATGAAAGAGGCAGGTGTGACACCGGATGAGGTAGATTATATCAATGCTCATGGAACAAGTACACATCACAATGACCTCTTTGAGACACGCGCAATCTATTATGCATTAGGAGATGCGGCCGAAAATGTTGTTGTCAACTCAACAAAATCTATGATCGGTCATCTTCTTGGAGCAGCAGGGGCAGTAGAATTTGTTGTCTGCGTAAAGAGTATTCTGGATAATTTTATCCATCAGACAGTTGGTACAAAGAATGTAGATCCTGAATGTGGATTAAACTATGCAGTAGGTGCACCGGTAGAGAAAGAAGTGAACTGTGTAATTTCTAATTCTCTTGGTTTTGGTGGACACAATGTGTCTCTTCTTGTAAAACGTTTCGAAGAGTAAGGAGAAGCGAAGATGAAGATGGAAGAAATATTAAAGCTGATCGAAGCTGTATCGGCTTCTACGCTCACAGAATTTAAATATGAAGAAAATGGAACAAAGCTGAATCTGAAAAAGGAACAGCAGAAGGTAGAAATCGTTCAGAATGCGGCTTCTATTCCGCTGAAAGGAATTTCCGGTGGTGATTTCCAGGCAACTGTTCTTCCACAGAACATGGCTGTATCCGGAAGTTCTGAGAATGCAGATCCGGAAGAAAATCTTGAAAAAGAACCAGAAGGCAAGCTGATCATTTCACCTTTGGTTGGAACTTTCTACGCTGCACCGGCAGAGGATGCACCGAGTTTTGTCAAGGTTGGTGACAAGGTCGGAGTCGGACAGGTTGTCGGAATCGTAGAAGCGATGAAACTTATGAATGAGATTGAGAGTGAATGTGCCGGTACAGTTGCAGAAGTTCTTGTGGAAAACGGAGAACCGGTAGAATACGGCCAGCCGCTTTTTAGAATTGTTTAAGAAAGGGATTCAGATATGAATAGTTTAAATGTAGAACAGATTCAGGAAATCATTCCGCACAGACATCCATTTCTTTTGATTGATAAGATTGAAGATTATGTTCCGGGAGAATATGCAATTGGATACAAGGGTGTTTCTTATCATGAAGATTTCTTCCGTGGACATTTCCCACAGAAAGCAGTAATGCCGGGAGTTCTGATCCTTGAGGCGCTTGCTCAGACAGGAGCTGTGGCAATCTTAAGTGTACCGGAGAATCAGGGAAAGATCGCATTCTTCGGTGGTGTACAAAAATGTCGCTTCAAAGGAATGGTATTTCCGGGAGATCAGTTGAAATTAGAGACAAAGATTATTAAAAGAAAAGGACCGGTAGGCGTAGGAGAAGCTGTGGCAACCGTTGACGGAAAGGTCGTTGTTACGGCAGAACTTACATTTATGGTTGGAGAATAAAAAAATCAGGAGCAGAAGAAATGATAGAGAAGATTTTAATTGCGAACAGAGGGGAGATTGCAGTCCGGGTGATTCGCGCCTGCAGAGAAATGGGAATCCGTACGGTTGCTGTTTACTCTGAGGCAGATAAAGATGCGCTGCATACCCAGCTCGCAGATGAAGCAGTCTGTATAGGTCCTGCTCCATCCGCAGAAAGTTATCTGAATATGCAGAATATCATCAGTGCGACACTTGTGTCTGGAGCAGATGCAATCCATCCGGGATTCGGATTCCTTTCTGAAAACAGCAAATTTGCAGAACTGTGTGAACAGTGCAAGATCACATATATCGGACCAGATTCAAAGGTAATCAGTGCTCTTGGAAATAAATCCGTTGCAAGAAATACGATGGTGGCAGCAGGTGTTCCGGTTATTCCGGGAAGCAAGGAGCCGGTGTATACCGTAGAAGAAGGCGAGAAGATCGCTGGTGAGATCGGTTATCCAGTCATCGTTAAGGCAGCACTTGGCGGTGGGGGAAAGGGAATGCGTGTCGCACAGACACCGGACGAGTTCCAGGCAAGTTTCCAGACAGCACAGAAAGAAGCGCAGATGGCATTCGGAGACGGAACAATGTATCTGGAACACTTTGTAGAACATCCGCGTCATATAGAATTCCAGATTCTTGCAGATAAGTATGGAAATG
>SKEO01003220.1_pt1 | contig 10286 bp, 9 predicted proteins | sample 4826801 | NCBI WGS metagenome assembly SKEO01 (sample SAMN11008807, study PRJNA524170) | human gut metagenome | biome: Human fecal sample; material: Feces; isolation source: fecal sample from pouch patient p3 | host: Homo sapiens | place: Israel: Tel-Aviv | collected 2016-02-25
TTTATCACAAATTTAAAACAACTAACTAAATGAGCCTTCGCTCTGCTTCAAATATATGCAACTTATTAGCTGATAGTCGTCTTAGGTCTGAGCTATGAGGAGCTACCTTACAACTTCCTAAGAGGTTTAATAACTAGACAGGACTGGTTACCTTCAACGTTCACCCAACATTCAGAATCATATAGTATGTGACAATATATCCAATTTATCACTTGCGCTTTTGGGCTACTTGTACAATCTTTTAGTGTAAGCAACGAGCTTTTCACTCGTCAATGCGCACAATAGCTTATTTTGACAACTCCCTACTTGCTTCAAGCGGTCAAACTTGGGCTTGCAGGGTTATTTCTCACAGAGACGTCTATTATAGCTACCACCGTATAGATTTAGCCTAATTACACATATTCTCCACGTCACACGCACTCTTGCTATTCTCTCACTTCGCAACAATCAAAGATTGATCACTTATCTAATAACAGTATCCCGCTATTAGCGTAACGAGCTATTAAGCATGTAACTTTAGCATGCTGTTAAACAATCTGCACTAAATTATTTAGTTAATTGTTTTAAACTTGCGATAACAATATTATAGCATATGTTAACTTTTGAAACAACAAAAAATAGCTAGCAAAAAGCTATCTCAAAACCTCGTCTAGCGGGTATTTAATATCGCGTCTTCCGGATTTTATCGCAGCACTATTTTCTTTCCAGAATTTGTGTGTATGGCTAGCGTCTACCATTTTGAAAAGATTTATTTTTAGGAAATGTAGAACTATTGGATTGAGTGGTTCGTATTTGGGGACTTTGTCAAATATACCGATAATCGGACTACATCCGAAAGAACGAAAACGCCTATTCTGCCTTTGTGCTACTGGTCCATATGGCCAAGCTAGAAATGGTTCATCGTAAGTATCTTTAATTTCTTCTTCGTCTAAAACGTTTCTAGAGTTTCTTAATGTGAAGTATAAAATTTTTTGTAGTTCCAAGTTCGACACAGACAAGTTGTTTTCTTGCGACACGGCGATAACGTGATTAGCTAGTTCTTCCATTGACATATATATAACCCACCCCTCTAGTGTGTCTTCTATAGCATATTTTTGCTCTTTAACCAAATAAAAAAAGGACTAGCGTGAGCTAGTCCAAAACGTCATTTCTCTTTAATGTGTACTCGCCACACACATTACCAGATTATAAGTAAGACCTCTCAACTACTTATGCATCTATTATACCAAAAAAGCCCCTAACCGCAAAAGGCTAGGGGTGTTAAAGTGTTTATTTAATTTTAAGCGTTTGGCCTGCATAGATCAAGTTTGGATTAGTTAGACCGTTAAGACTAGCGATTGATTGGTAGCTTGTGCCATAGCGGCTAGCGATTGCTGACAAGTTATCACCTGCTCGCACTGTGTAATAAACAGAGCCGGCGCTTGCCGAACCATTGACACGCAATACTTGTCCAGCGTAGATAAGATTTGGATTTGAGATTCCATTCAAGCTAGCTAGTGCTTGGTAGCTTGTCCCAAATTTTGAAGCAATGCTAGAAAGTGTGTCTCCAGAACGTACTGTGTATGTGTTAGTAGCTGGCGCTTGAATTGGCGCAGATGAAACTGAGATGATTTCCACGTCTGCTTTATTAATCCATGAATTAATGCCTGCTAACAACACACGATTGCCAGACACTTGAGCTACGTTGTAAGTGCGACCTTTAACCCAAGCTGGGATGGCTTCGCCAGTCGCCCAAGCGTTAGCACCAAACTTAACTTTAACTTGGTTTCCTACAGCAATGTCAGATTTAGATGTATTGTCCGCTTGTTGACCTTGAGAAATTGCTGGTGTTTGGGTTTCTGGATTATTGTTCTTAGTATAGCCATTGTCGGTAATACCAGTTAAATCGACATTCCCGTCCAATCCGCCAGCAATATATGTTGACGTAAATTGATAAATTGCTACACCGTCCATGCTCGGGAAGACGTTATAATTTGGTGTTGGGGTCACATTGTAGTCCGGATAAGCAGCCATCCATAGGCTGTTTGGAAACTCACGAATAATCTGGTCGACATACACGTTAGCTACTGTATAAGGCTTACCTGAGTAATACATAGGTGTATAGCCTGCAGCTTTAATCATACGCATGCCGTGCAAAATAGCATTAGTATTCGCTTGTTTATCAGCGCTAGCGCCACTTTCATAGTCCAAGGCTACAATTGAGCCTTTAGGTGTTTGAACCTGTGGTAAGAATGTATTTAATACTTGCTCACCTAAGCTAGCATTTCCGCCGACTTGATACCAAATATAAGTGTGAGCACGCTTGCCTTGAGCAATCGCCGAAGCCACTTGTGTCTCGTACGTCGTTTGACCGTACATACCGCCACCATTGACACCACCGATTTGGCAAATAGCAAACTTGTCGTGACCGTAACCAAAGATGCCGTTAGCGCCTTGATAGCGCGACCAGTCAACACCATGGTCACCAACTGCAGCATAAGCTGTTGATTGTAACAATAAGCTAGCTAGCACTGTTACTCCTGCTAAAAGTCGTTTAATTTTCATCGACATCTTCCTCCTTCAAATCAGACAAATTTGTCAAAACACAAACGAGACCAGACAAAAGAGCAGTTGAAACAACCACTCTCCAATCGACCTGTGAAATTAATGTACTAGCACCGATGACGCCAACTGCTGATTGCGCCATGGTTTTTAAAACTTTGATTCCCAATTTTTCAAAATAATTTTTCATTTCTCAACCTCGCTTTCGAGACGTGCAATGCGTTCATCGACATACTTGCTGTGTTCTTCCAGCTTAAAGGTACGTTCGATGACGCTGTTATGTTTATCGACCTGTTTTTTAAGCTCGTTGATTTGATAGTTGGTTAGCTTAGTACTCGTTAAAATACCGCCAAACGTGCCGACCAGACTAGCAATCAAAGAGAATACTCCTGTTAAAAATTCAACATGCATAATCTCCTCTCACTTCCTAAACCTTATTCAGCGGGTTCTTCGTCTTGCAAGCCTGCGTGTGATAAATCTAAGAGCTCTTGTACTTGTTTACGGAAGCGTTTTGGTACAGCTTCAATAGTAATCCAACCTAGTTCAATTTGCATTGCAAAATAATTAATCATCATTGTTTTTCCTCCTATATAAGTATTTTTAATTTTCTTTAGTAGTTTCATCTGTAACACCTTCAGTAGCACCATCTGCTGGCTCCTCGTCAGGATACATTTTGTTAATCAATTCATTCAATGTAGCTGTTGCTAATTGTGTCATCTTCTCAGATTTGTCAATGGCCGCTTGCATTTGGGTAATTGTTGCTTGGTACTCAACAGATTTTTCGTCAAACTTATTTGCCATTTCATCAACTTTTTGTACTGCCTCTGGCATTGCTTTGTCTGCATATTCAGTTTTGAAATAAGCATCACGAGCTAATTCAATAAGTTCATCGTTGGTTTTGCTAGTTTGGTCACCAATGACACGTTCAGTGAATGTACCATAACTACCTGATAAAGTAGCTAGTGTGATTTCAGTGTGTGTGATTTTACCATCATTATAAATTGGGTATTTTCCGACAACGTTCCATGCTCTCATTATTCATCACCTCCTTTCAAATCAGCTGCTGTTTCAAGCTGAGACTCTAATTTTGCAATTGTTTCTCGTGCTTGTTCTAGCTCCGCTTCTAAACCTGCAATCTGAAGTGCTTTATTTGCAATTTCCAGCGCTAGTTTTTGTTGAATCAATTCTTGAATTTTATTCATTCTTTCTCCCCCTTTTATGTTCCAGAGATCTTGTTAAGTTCGGAACGTATAGCATTTAACGCTGAAGAAGATACTCCTCCATTAAGGATGTGCCCAAAACAGTTTTTCAAAGTGTTAATAGTGGCACGCATCCAGTATCCTGATCCGTCACCGTTGTCAAGTCGAATATCACCAACAATAATATCTGACTGCCTATAATTTATTCCATAAGGTTTCAAAACAATATTTCCTGAATATGAACTATTAGGAGCGTATGTTTCCATTTTCCACCCATGTGCACTTATACCAGTCGGCGAATCTGCACTGTACGTGTGTGTGAAATAAATAGTATCAGAGATTGCACGCAAAGCATCAGCGTGCTCATTTGTAGCGGGTTCGACACCTTTAATTGTTTCGATGACAAGACCACTGAAACCGCCTTTATCCCACTTACCATCATCAAGTGTAGATTCGCGGCGGTCACCACCTAAGATGGCTCGCGATAGGATTCGACTAGTACCATTTACTGTAAGTGATGTATTCGAAAACTTGAGTCCCATTGTGCTCGCACCATTTTGAACGCGGAACACACCGGTGTTATTGTTGTTATAAAACAATTTACCACTATCAAGCTCGAAATTCGTTGAACCATTCAATGATTGTAACGTGCCACCTTTGATAACGTTCGCTGTAATACCGCTTGATGAAATTTTATCTGAACTGATAGACCCAGAGACAATCATGTGGCCTTTAACATTAATTTTGTCAGAGAACAGGTTGATCGCATTTTGATTAACAGCAAAATAAGATCCAATTGCATTCGCAACATCAGTCGTTGACTTGCCAGCCTTCATGACAATTCCGTCTGCATTAATAGTCAAGCTAGCACTCTTAACCGTTGATTTATCCAACGCAGATACGCTCGCTTTGATTGAGTCTGTTGTCTGTTTGATTTCAGACTGTGCAGCAATTAATTTACTGTCATAGTCTTCGGGAGCAGGTGTCCAGTCTGTGGGTATCTTGCCTTTTTCGAGCTTAACACCGTAAAGCCACACTTCGGATTTAGCAGTAGAAACTTGACGGCACGGCAACACGTTTTTGAGTCCGTTTGCGGTGGGTAGCGTCTTCCAAGTTATCCAATATCGTTCCCAATTCGATTTCAGCGTATGAGTAATAAATCCATCAGCTGCTGTAGTAGTTTTACCATCACTATTAATACCGTATGCTACACAGCTTGGGAAGAAATGACTGTATATAGTTCCACTACCTTTTACCCAAAACGATAAAGTGTATTCAGTATCAGGGAGAACAGTTAAAGCGTTGTCAAAACGAACATCATAGTTATTCGAAGCTGTATCTGTACCGGTAGACGTACCATGATATACGTTGAACTTATCGATAATGTCCGTAATTGTCGCAACCTTAGTATTCCAAGCCCAACCCGAAGAAAAGTTAGCAGTACCTCTAACTAAATTCCGCCCGCCAACGCTTGTAGGTATTTTTTCCTCCACACTCGTAATCTTACTGCTCAACTCGTTAGCTTTAGCTATGATATTGTTTTCAGCAGTTGTCACACGACCGCTTAACGTATTGAAATCTGTTTGTGATACTTTGGCACTTAGACCAGTTGATAATGAATTAATCGAGTTAGTGTGTGATGTAATCGTACTGCCTTGCGACGTTACTTGCGTGCTAAGCTGTTTAAGACCGTTAGCTGTTTGAGTTAGTGTTGTATTTAGTTTGGTGATGTCAGATTGTGTGTCTTCAACTGCTGGTTTGGGCGCAGTGGCGATTGTACCATCTTCTAATTGAACATCACGCAAATAAACAACATCTCCAACAGCCCACGTTCCACCGTCAGGAATATAGAATGGAAAAGCATAGAAATTCTTAAATTTGACCATATCAGTTGATACGAATCGTTGCCAGGCAGTTGTAACATTGAATTTCTTAACTCCTCCATTAAAAGCTTCAACACCTACCGTCATTTGAACAGATTTGCTTGCTTTAATGTCTATTGAGTAAGTCATTTTTTTGCCTTGCCATTCAGAACCTCTTAAATCCACGAATCTATTGAAGAAACCGTAAGTGCCAGCTTTAGTACAAGTTGCTTTTAAGTACTGACCACTTCGAGCTGTATTATCAGCTACAATTTCAAACAACCACTTACTCATGTTTAGTGACCAACCACTAACTGTTAAACCGTAGTTTTGAATATAATTCCGTCCACCCATTGTTGTGGGTATCTTACCCTCAACCGCAGACACCGCACTACTAATCTGCCCAGGCACTGCTTCAATCTTCGTTTGTAGACTGCTGACGTTGCCATTTGTAGTCTTTAAACTACTTTGCAAGTTAGCTACTGCCTTATCATTGCTAGCTTGATAGTTAGCAAGATTAGTCTTAGTCGTGTCGGCAGTTGCTGTAGTTGCAGCTAAATCAGCCTTGACACCATTCAACCCAGTTTCTAAAGTAGCTGTTTTTTGACTGGTGCTGTCCGCAGTCGTCTGAACTTGTGATAGTGTTGTTTTAGTATTAAGCAAGTCATCTTCAACCGTTTTAGTCCGTACAGTAACACTTGTGATGTCTTTACCATTTTGAGCTACTGTCTTGCTTAACTCGCTAACAGTCGTTTTCGTACCGTTAGCAGTCGTTTCAACAGTCGTCACACGTTTGGTCAATTCCGTTTGGGCATTGGCGTGCGTCTGCAATTGTTGAGCGTGGCTCGCCAAGTCTTGCTTAGCAGTACTTAACTCGTCAGCTACAGTAGTGACTTGTTGTTTAGCTTCTTCGGCCGCAGCAAGTGAATCGTTTCGTACCGTATCAAGTTTTTCTAGCAACTCTTGTTTAGTTTTGTCAATGGCTGCTGTAGCGTCAGCGTCTTTGGCAATATAACTTATTTGATAGCTTGTAGTAGATTCACCGTTGGTATATATTATCACGGTTCGTGTCCACAAATACATACCCTTAACTAAAGTAGGCACGCTGCTAGACCATGTAGCTGGCTCGGTGGTGTCGGACACACTGAGACCATACGTGATAACAGTATTAGCAATACCATTCCCCGTGTCACCCTTGTCACCTTTAGGCCCTTCGTCACCTTGTGGTCCTTGTGGTCCTTGAGGTCCATCGTTGACATTGGTAAGCGTGATTTCAGTCGTGGCTACTTTGTTGCCGCCAACAAAAGCATCAACAGTTAGCACAGCGGTATCAGTGATATCCCTCGCTTGAATACGATACTGCATACCGTCTGTGACTATGCTATTAAGTGTCCAGTGCCATGTGACATCTTTCGTCCAAGGAAGATTTCCTTTGTAAAGTGATGGCTTAACAATCGTTTCGCCTTCATTATTTTTAAAGGTAACTCCGCCTGTTGTTGCTAATTCGATACGGTAAGGCAGCTTACTTTCAACTGCCTGTTCAATACGTGTTTGTAGAGCAGATGATGGCTTGTTATCAAGTTTTCGGTAATTCGTGAAGACAAACGAATTGTTAGCTGGATTATCAAAACTGATAATCATTTCTGAAACACGGGCTTCGAGTGCTAGACCGCCAACAAAGTTCTTATCAATGATTCGAATGGTGTCACCAAGCTTTAAGTCTGTGTAGTGACTAACAAAGCCAGATTGTACGCTTGCTGTGTAAGTTATCAACGGATAAGCGTATTGTTTTAGTGTGCGTAGTGCATAAGCTTTCAAATCGTTGACGTTTTCATACTCAGTTTGAAAATCCTTCCGAATCCAATTATCTTGACCATCTGGCTTCATAGTAGCTGGATAGCGCTGCATTGAAAGCGGTGCGTATACAAAAATATCGCCTTTTCTGCTATAAAATTCCTCGACACCATCAGCATTCTTTTCAGAGAACTCAACATTAGCTAAGTTCACGCCATCTTTCCCATCGAAAACACCAGCGTTAAACATCTGTGTCTTATCGCTAGTGACTTGCACACCTTTGAGGCCATTTGAATAATACAGAACTACGTCTTTTCGGTCCGTACCAATTCCGTGGTGCGTATCGTCCGCTTCCTGGTAAATGTTAATGACAATACGTTTGTATGTGCCATCTCTGTTCAGCTCAACTTTAAATTCAAACTCGGCATCAAAGTTAGACATTAACGATTGCAAACGATTCATCTTCGTTTCTTGCGAATCGAATGTTAATGTACGCTTGCGGTCTGAAATCTCGTTGTTTCCGATTTCAACAGCTGCAAATGATAGCAAATCCATGTGCTCCAAATACCACTGAATTGACTGAGCGCTGCTGCTGTTAAACGGATTAGCGTATTCCAGTGCATACTCAAGGTTGGTATTATTACATGTCAGCTGGATATTAAAATCATCTTCCTGAAGTGTAGCAATGTAAAACACTTGATAAGAGCCATTCACATAAAATGACACGAAGCACTCATCATTGATAAGCTTAAGATCTTCATGCAGTTCGCCATTCGAGAATTTCGGGATTGTGAAGTCAAATGTACTTGTAGCTTGGTCAAGATAAGAATGCCAGGAACTGTTTGTGTATGACATCATATCTGGAATATCATTGTTTAAAGCAACAATCTTTTTCATTTTGTTATCATGAATCCAAATCTGCATATTTAAACACTCCTTTCATACCAAGTTACCTCTATATCTGGTGCTTTACTAATCCAGCTTGAAAAATAAATGTCAATTTCATTCGCTCCAGGATCGAGCCCAAACGGCTCAGCTAAGTAAGCCAAACCATCCATGGTCGGAAGATTGTCAACATATGTCTTCCCTTTTGCCATATCAATCTCCAGCACCGACCCTGCATGATAGCGATTTGGAACGTCTGCCCAACCAGAGACGAAGTCTTTCCGATATAGAATCTGATCAAGATACATATGTGTCACTTGCTGAGTTGCCCCGATGTCGCCGAAGAAAACATGAATCTTAGCTGATTTGCGCCCTTTAATCTCTGGCACTCGGATTTTTGGATACCCGCCAAGCCAGTAAACTTGGATTTCGTCATCTCGGCGCATTAAGTCTGACCAGCCTCGTGTGGCATTAAACGGATTCTCGTTGTCTGCGTGTGTTCCTAAAAACGTCCAGCGAAGTGGTATACGATAGCCACCGTTACCATCTGAAACTAGAAAGTTGTATTCGCAACCAAGCCCGTTAGCACGTTTAAATGTTTCGACGCCATATAGGAACTTGTCGTTCGTATCTGATACGCAAATTTTCATAAAGCCATATTGATTAGATGACCCAAGCCAGAAGATTTGTTGCCACCAGATGTATTCGTTCAGTGCCCCAGCTTCGCCATTGGCATCGGCTGGAATTGTCCATGTTAGTGATGCGCCTTTGTTAGTTTGAGTACCGATTCCTCTGTCATGCAGAGCCAGGTGGGGACGCCCCCAAGCTTCATCAAGGAACAGCTCACCATTGATATCTTGGTTTGTGGTGTTCAAAATAGCAACGTTCTTAGTGCCGTCTTGGAAAGCTTTCGTGATTTTGCCATTGGTGTAGTCAATCAAGACTTCTGAGTTTTTAACGCTCTTGCCGTCGGCCTCTTCCGGATTACCAATCTCATAGTTTTCTGTTTGGCTTTTGACGATGCCACACCAGCCATTATCAGAGTTATGTTTAATTTTAAACTTCGGATAAGCTACCGCTGAACCAAGGTTATTAAGATTGATCTTGTAATGATCGTTAGTCACTTTAGTGATTGTGCCGTACTTACTACTGCTGCCGCTGGTATCAACTAAACATTTGGTCTGACCTTCAGAGTATGACTTAGGAACATCAAAGGTAACTGTGATTGTAGCGGTTGCTGGCGATGTGCTGTTATCAACCACTAGCGTAGGTTGGCCACTTGCGATTGCTTCCCAAACCTTATCAGGTTCATCGCTGAAAGCAAGCTTTTTAGGCTCGGTTACATTCAGGAATTTGCCGATTAAACCAGCCGCTTCATTGAAAAATGCTTGATTCCCGACAAGCTTAATTGAAGTTGAGATCTGTTTAACTGATAGCGTGCTATAAAGGAACTGCTGCCCGTATCTGTGCATCCCTTGATCTTGATAGTTGTTGTTAAAATTAGCGGCCACATTTCTGTTCACATCAGTGACAGTAGCGCGACCAGTGCCGCTAAGCTCATTCAAAGTTTCTAACCAGTTGACATTGTTGTATTTAATAGAAATACCTGCCAAAAAAATCCTCCTTTCTAGATGATGCTTCCACCATTTAAAAGCGTTTGTCTCTGTTCATAAGCGTTTGTAGCTTCGTGCATGTACGGCACTAAGCCATTTGAAACACTTCGGCCATCAATGATGTTGTGATTAACGATTGGTCTATCACCTTTAGAAACAAGCTGTGAAAGCAAGCCGATTACTGTATCGAATTTTGCTTCCAATTTCACGAGTGATGATTCGCTTGTGCCTGTTTGGCGCTCTGCTGGCGCTTCACCAGCAAATCTAGCCACCGCTTCAGTCAGTAATTGCCATGCCCTACCGCGCTTAGCGATGTCTGTTGGAATAACGTACTCTGGCATATTGCCTTCTGCGAGTTCGTATACACCGTTTTTAGAAACCAAACCACCGTT
>SKEO01003225.1_pt1 | contig 10276 bp, 8 predicted proteins | sample 4826801 | NCBI WGS metagenome assembly SKEO01 (sample SAMN11008807, study PRJNA524170) | human gut metagenome | biome: Human fecal sample; material: Feces; isolation source: fecal sample from pouch patient p3 | host: Homo sapiens | place: Israel: Tel-Aviv | collected 2016-02-25
TTTATGAAGAAGTTGTGGAATACCACCATGTTCATAATGAGATATCCATCTGCAAAGAGGAGCTATATCTGGCATGTTTAGAATTTTAGCTACATGAGAAATAGAATTTCCTTTTAAAACCATTTTAATTGCTTTAACTTTAAATTCATTTGAGTATTTAGTCATAAAAAAACTGCACCTCCAAAAGTTGTTTTGTGTCCAACTTTTGGAGTGCAGTTCAAAATTATCATATTTTATGGTAGTCTTTTTTATAAATAATTATATTAAATTTATTTTTTATAGTTTAGCTATGATAGCATCACAATATGCTTCTGTTGTAGCTGTACCATGAAGGTCTGGTGTTAAAGTAGTTCCTTCGTTTAATACTGCATCAACGGCATTTCTGATTTTGCTAGCAACATCATTTTGACCAAGATATTCAAGCATCATGCAAGCAGACCATAAAAGTGCTGTAGGATTTGCTATATGTTTACCTGCAATATCTGGTGCGCTACCATGAACTGCTTCAAACATAGCATAATCTTTACCGAGATTGCTAGATGGCAATAAACCAAGTCCACCGATTAAGCCACTAGTGAGGTCAGAAACGATATCTCCATAGAGATTTGGCATAACCATGATATCGAATTGTTGAGGGTTCATTACAAGTTGCATGCAAGTGTTATCAACGATTTTATCATTAGCTTCGATTTCTGGATAATTTTTAGCGATGTCATAGAATATGCTAAGGAATAAACCATCACTCATTTTCAAGATATTAGCTTTGTGTACACAAGTTACTTTTTTGCGATTATGAGCTTTAGCGTATTCAAAAGCATCTTTAATAATTCTTTCACTAGCATGGCGAGTGATTATTTTTGTAGCATGAACAGTATTTTCATCAATTTGTTCTTCTACACCTACATAGAGGTCTTCAGTATTTTCTCTGAAAACAATTAGGTCAATATCTTTAAATGCAGTTTTTACAGCATTATTTGATTTAGCAGGGCGAATGTTAGCATATAAATCATATTTTTTACGTAAAGTTACATTTAAAGAGCGGAAGCCTTTGCCAATAGGAGTAGTAATTGGAGATTTTAATAATACTTTGTTTTTATCAAAGGAAGCAAATGCTTCATCAGGGATTAATTTACCATTTGTTTCATATTCTTTAGCACCGACATTGAAAATTTCATAATTAAGGTCAGCGCCAGCTTTATCTAATATTTTTAAAACAGCATCAGTTATTTCAGGACCAATGCCATCGCCTTTAAATACAGTAATAGTTTTAGTCATTTTTATCTATCCTCCATAGGTACATATTCATTTAATTCACCAACATATTTTGTAGCAGGACGCATGATACGGCCATCATATAATTTATTTTCTAAGTTATGAGCAAGCCAACCTACCATACGGCTGATAACGAATAATGGTGTAAACATATCGCGAGGAATACCAAGCATATCATAAGCAAAGCCACTGTAAAAGTCTACATTTGCGCACGCTGTTAAGCCTTTTGTTTCCATCAAAATTTCTTTAACAATGCGTTCAAAGCGTAAATAGAATTCAAATTCTTCTTCACGACCTTTTTCATGAGCTACGATACCACAATAATGGCGAAGTATTTCTGCACGTGGGTCAGAAAGTGTATAAACAGCATGACCAAAACCGTATACAAGACCAGATTTATTGTAGAATTGTTTATTTAATAATTTCAATACAATATCTTTAATTTTGGCATCATCACGAGTATAGCCTATTTCGGATATAACAGCATCCATCATTAAAGCTACTTTTATATTAGCACCACCATGACGAGGTCCTTTGAGTGAACCTATAGAGCCAGATACAGCAGAATAAATATCTGTGTCAGTGGAGGAGATTACTACATTTGTGAAAGTGGAGTTGTTACCACCACCATGATCAGCATGTAAAAGGAGCATAATATCTAAAAGATTAGCTTCTTGTTTGCTGAAATTGCTATCAGAGCGAAGCATATATAAAATATTTTCAGCAGTAGAGTAATCTTTGCGAGGATAGTGAATTATAAGACTTTTATGTTCATAGTAATGCATTTTAGATTGATAAGCATAACATGCGATTGATGGCAATTTTGCCATGATTTGAATACCTTTTAATAATGTTTCATATACATCGGTATTATCTGGGTCTTCATCATAATTATATAAAGTCAAAATTGCATGTTGCAATTTATTCATTAGATTTTTACCAGGCATGCGAAGTAAATTCATTTCTAAGAAATCATCAGGAAGTTCATAGCTTTCTTGAAGGAGTTCGCAAAAGTTTTCTAATTCTTTTTGTTTTGGTAAGTAACCAAATAATAATAAAAAGCAAGCTTCTTCATAAATATAGCGTAAATCATGACGATTTTTTACTATTTCATTGATATCTATACCACGAAAAAATAAAGTACCTTCAGTATCTACTTTTGTACCATCTTCATTGTATGTATAACCTACAACGTCTGCAACACGAGTAAGACCTACTAAAACACCTGTACCATCTTCATTACGTAAACCTTTTTTTACATTGTAGTCTTTATATAAATGATTAGGAATATCTGTATAATTTTGTGATTTTCCGTAGAATTGAGCTAAGAACGTATTATCCATAGACTAATTCTCCTTTTCTATTGAATTGATATTAACGATGAGTTTATAAAAAACATATTTGTCTATTATATCACAAAAAATATCTTATATAAAAGTCAAATATACACTGTATACAATATTTTTATAGTAAATGTTTACTGTATTGATACACAAATCGTAATAATTTATGTTATAATGAAAATATTGTTCTTATGTATACTAAAAAAGTAAAGGAGAGCTAAAGATGCCTACATTAACAGAAAAAATAATTAAAGCTCATTTACAAGAAGGCACTATGGACCGTGGTTGTCCAATAGCTATTAAAATTGACCAGACTTTAACACAAGATGCTACAGGAACTATGGCTTATTTACAATTAGAAGCTATGGGTGTAGACCAAGTTAAAACAGAATTATCCGTAAGCTATGTAGACCACAATACACTTCAAAGTGGTTTTGAAAATGCTGATGACCATAAATATTTACAAACAGTAGCAAACAAACATGGTATTTATTTTTCTCGTCCAGGTAATGGTATTTGCCATCAGGTACATTTGGAAAGATTTGCAACTCCAGGTAAAACTTTATTAGGAAGTGATTCTCATACTCCTACAGCTGGTGGTATTGGTGCATTGGCTATTGGTGCTGGTGGACTTGATGTTGCTTGTGCTATGGCGGGACGTCCATTTAATTTAAAAATGCCAAAAGTGGTAAATGTAAAACTTACAGGTGCATTACATAAAGGTGTAAGTTCTAAAGATATTATTTTAAAAGTTTTACAGCTTATGACTGTAAAAGGTGGCGTAGGTAAAGTTATTGAATACACAGGTGAAGGTGTAAAAACTTTAAATATTCCTCAACGTGCTACTATAACAAATATGGGGGCAGAACTCGGTGCTACTACATCTATATTCCCAAGCGATGAAGTAACATATGAATTTTTGAAAAAACAAAATCGTGAAGATTGTTTCGTAGCTTTAAGTGCAGATGATGATGCTGTTTATGATGAAACATATGAAATCAATTTAGATGATTTGGAACCAATGATTGCTATGCCTCATAGCCCTGATGCTGTAAAATCCATCAGTGAAGTTGTTGGCAAAAAAATAGACCAGGTTGCTATTGGTAGCTGTACAAATTCTTCTTATAGAGATATGATGATTGTCGCTTCTATATTAAAAAATAAAACAGTTGCTGAAAATGTATCCTTATGTATTTCTCCAGGTTCTAAGCAAGTGTTGACTATGCTTTCTCAAAATGGAGCATTAACAGATTTAATTTCTAGTGGTGCTAGAATGCTTGAATGTACTTGTGGTCCTTGTATCGGTATGGGTCAATCTCCTATTACAAATGCATGGTCACTTCGTACTTTCAACCGCAATTTCTATGGTAGAAGTGGTACCTTAAGTGCAAATGTATGTCTTGTTTCTCCAGAAGTAGCTGCTTATAGTGCTATAAAAGGTGTTATCTCTGATCCTAGAGAAGCTGAATTTGATATTCCAGCAGAACCAGATCATTTCTTAGTAGATGATAGCATGATTATTGCTCCAGAAAAACAGCATCCTGAAAATGTGGAAATCGTTCGTGGTCCAAATATTAAACCACTTCCAGAAAATACTCCACTTGCTGATACTGTAGAAAAACAAGTAGTAATTAAAGTAGTAGACAATATCACTACAGACCATATCGCTCCAGCAGGGGCAAAAGTATTGCCATTCCGTTCTAATATTGAAAAAATATCTGAATTTATTTTCCGTGATGTACAAGCTGGATTTAAACAACATTGCTTATCTGTTGGCGGTGGCTTTATCGTTGCAGGTCAAAACTATGGTCAAGGTTCTAGCCGTGAACATGCAGCACTTGCACCAATGTATTTAGGCATTAAAGCTGTTATCGCTAAAAGCTTTGCGCGTATACATCAAGCTAATCTCATAAACTTTGGTATCGTACCATTTACTTTTGCAAATGAAGCAGATTATGATACTATTGATGAAGGTGATGTATTAAAAATTAGTAATTTACATCAGCTTGCTCCAGGAAAAGCTATGATGGTAGAGAATGTTACTAAGAAAACTTCTTTTGCCGTAAATCAGGCATTATCTCAATTAGATATTGATATTTTAATGGCTGGCGGTCGTTTAAATTATATAAAAATGGGTAAATAAAATCTTAATTGAATTTTAATGAAAAAAAGCATTTTGCTAGGCTATTTGCAAGGCAAAATGCTTTTTATTTATGTTATAATAAGAAATTAGGAAATAAATGTTTACTATTATTTATTAAAAGATACAGGAGGTTTAAGGTTTGAGTCAGGAAGAGTTAAATAAACAAGCTACTGAACAAAATAATACAGAAACAGAAATAGAAGATATAAAAGTAGTAAAAAATGATGAATATACAATAAAAATCATACCTAATAAAACAGATGATGTAAAATTATTTACTATAAGTAAAAATATGCTCAGATATGTGATGACATCTGTAGTTATTATGATAGTGTTAGTTGTTGGTTCATTGAGTTTTGCAGGTTATGTATATTTCAATAATCAAGCAGATAAACAGCATTTACAAGAATTGCAAGAAGCAAATGCACTTCAACAGCAACAATTATCTGAACTTGATAAAAAAGCTAATAGCTTAAAAGAAGATATGGATCAATTAAATAACTTAGAAAATGAATTAAAACAATTATCTGGTATAGAACTTCCAGAAGGAAATAATGGAGATAGTGTAAATCTAGAACAAAATGGACAAGGTGGACCTTATCCTCAAACACCTACTATAGAAAATGTACGTCTTACCTTAGATACTGTAGAAAATACAATGAATGGTAAACTAAATAATATGGAAGAATTGAAAAAACGTTTGCAGACTGCTATCATGATGAAACGTCAGCAAGTAGCAATTGCTAATCAGACTATATCTATTACTCCATCTATTTGGCCAGCTAAAGGTGTAGTAAGTTCACCATATGGTCTTCGTTGGGGCGGTAGCGATTTTCACCCTGGTATTGATATTGCAAATGATATGGGAACACCAATTAGAGCAACAGCTGATGGCGTTGTCAGCATTGCTGGTTGGAATTCTGGTGGATATGGCAATATGGTAGATATCGACCATGGCAACGGAGTGATGACTCGTTATGGACATGCTTCTTATGTAGTAGTATCTGCTGGTCAACAAGTAAAACGTGGACAGATTATTGCTTATATGGGAAGTACAGGCTTTTCAACAGGCCCTCATGTACATTATGAAGTTCGTATAAATGGACAAGCTGTAGACCCATCTGGATATTTATTTAACTAATAAAAATAACAGTGATGAATTAGACTAAATAGGAGTTTAATTCATCACTTTTTTTATATATGTAAAGTTGTTAATTTTATGATATAATAGAAAACATCTACATAATTTTAAGTAAACAAAAAGGAGATGGTTTTATTGGCTAAAGAGCAAGTAGAAGTAAAATTAACACCACAGGAAATAGTAGAAAAAACAACTATAGCTGATGTGTATCGTGCTGTTAAAAATTTAGATGGTGTTATATACAAAACTAAATTAATCTACAGTGATTATTTTTCCAATTTATCACATAATGATATATATATAAAACCTGAAAACTTGCAAAAAACAGGTTCTTTCAAACTTCGCGGAGCGTATAACTGCATTAGTCAGTTGAGTGAAGAACAAAAAGCTCATGGTGTAATTGCAGCTTCAGCTGGTAATCATGCTCAAGGTGTAGCTTATGCAGCTCAACAATTAGGCGTTAAAGCTGTAATTGTTATGCCAGCGACTACTCCCTTATTAAAAGTAGAAGCAACTCGTGCTTATGGAGCAGAAGTTGTATTATCTGGAGATAGTTTTGATGATGCGGCAGCAAAAGCAGTAGAATTACAACAAGAATTCAATTATACATTTATTCACCCATTTAATGATATCGAAGTTATCTTAGGTCAAGGTACTACAGCTTTAGAAATCATTGACGATTTAAAAGATGTTGATGCGATTTTAGTACCTATCGGTGGTGGCGGTTTTGCCAGTGGTGTAGCACTTGCGACTAAAATGGTAAATCCACATGTAAAAGTAATCGGTGTAGAACCTTGTGGAGCAGCTTGTATCAAAGCATCACTTCAAGAAAATAAAGTAGTATCCTTGCCAAGCGTTGATACTGTAGCAGAAGGTACAGCAGTAAAAACACCAGGTGATGTAACATTTGAATTCATTAAAAAATATGTAGATGAAGTAATCACAGTTTCTGAATTTGAAATTATGTCAGCTTTATTATCTTTGATTGAAAAACATAAATTGATTGCTGAAGGTGCGGGCGTATTATCTTTAGCAGCTAGCAGAAAATTACAATTCAAAGGTAAGAAAGTGGCTGCTATCGTAAGTGGTGGTAATATTGATATTTCTACAATTTCAGCACTTATTGATAAAGCTTTAATCGCTCGTGGTCGAGTATTTTGCTTTAGTGTACAACTTCCAGATAAACCTGGTCAGTTATTGGCGATTTCTCAAATTTTAGCAGATTTAAATGCCAATGTAATTAAACTAGACCACAATCAGGCTAAAGTAACAGATAGCTTCAAGAAAGTAGTGCTTGAAGTAACTGTTGAAACAAATGGTATAGAGCATATTCAACAAATTACTCATAGCTTACATGAACATGGTTTTAAAGTTAAAAAAATATATTAATAAAAAAAGACGATAACTATTAAAAGTTATCGTCCTTTTAATTATATTAGCCTAATTCTACAAATTCACGATGTCTTTTTGTAAAACGTATAGATTGGTTATAGCCAAAAGATTTAGCATATGAAATAGCATCATCAATATGATTGCCACAATGTTCTGGTTTATGTGCATCAGAAGAAGTGATAATAGGAAGATTGTATTCTACAGCGATTTTCATAAAATCAGGATATGGTGAAATTTCAGCTATAGGATAGCGATATAAAGTACCAGTATTGATATCGATAGCCATATTAGCTTCTTTAACAGCTTTAGCTACACGGACTAAATAAGGTGTAACATCAAAATCTGGTATATTTTTAAATAAACGAATATTAAATGGATGACCTAAAACATCATAGATTTTACTAGCACAGAGTTTTTCAACTTCTTGAGCATACCAATCATAGATTTCTTCTAAAGTATGATTATTCCATTCATCTTTTATTTCTGAAGAATCATAAGCCCAACCATGAAGAAAATGGATAGAGCCAATGATATAATCAAAATCATATGGTGCTAAAATATTTTTTACTTTTTCTTGGTCTTGGAAATTACATACTTCAATTCCTGTTTTAACCTTGTAGCCTAATTTTCGCAATTTAGCAATAAAGTTAAAATAATCATCTAAAGTGTATTTGAATTTATTTTTCTTTAACCATTGTTGTTGGAATTTACCTACAAAGCTATCATCTAAAATTAAATCCTGATAATATAAATCTTTGAATTCAGGAAAAGTATGGCTATGTTCAGAGATGCCGATTTCTGTCAATCCATGGTTTTTGGCACTATCAAAAAATCCTTTGACCCAATTTTCATCATAAGAGCCATATTCAAAATGCATATGATAATCTAATTTCATAATATTAGCTTCTTTCTATTTGATATTTAATCAATGATTGCTTTCTTGTTGAGCAAGTAATTGACGAATTGTTTTAACTACACCATTTTTATAATTTGGTGGTGCTATATAGCGAGCTACTTTCTTTAATTCAGGAATGGCATTTTCCATAGCATAACTATAATATACAGATTGCATCATTTCATAATCGTTTAAATAATCGCCAAAAGCTACACATTCTTCTGGTTTTATATTTAATTTTTTCTGTAATTTTTGGATAGCTACACCTTTGTTGATGCCTAGAGGAATGATATCAACCCAGATATCACTGCTTAAAACTACTTGCATTTCATCAGCTAAAGGTAAGAATTTTTTATAGACATTATTTATAGAATCGCGATTAAAACAATCACAAAGAGAAATTTTAATGATTTCATCATCAACTTCAGAAAAATCATGAAGAATTTCATATTGAGTGTAATAAAGATTTAATTCATCATGAAATTCTTTATTTTTAGAGATGATATAGCCACCTTTTTTACCGCTTAATACAATTTCTACTTTTGGTAATTTCGCAGTTTCAGCGATAATTTTTTGTACAGCAGTATCTGGTAATGTAGCAGAAAAAATTTCTTTATCATGTTGGCAGACATAAGTCCCATTTTCAGAAATAAAAAGTAAATCATCTTTATATTTAGGAAATTGGGAAACAAGTGCTTGATATTGGCGTCCGCTAGCAGGTGAAAACATAATATTATGTTGTTTTAATAAATCCATAATTTCATCAAAATCATCAGGTAATTTATTAGGTTCAACAAGTAAAGTACCATCCATATCGGAGATAATCCATTTAATCATATAGCAGACTCCTTTATCAAATTTTGGTAAAAATAATATTTTATATAGAAAGTTTATCATAAATGATATAAATATAAAAGATATTTACTTCAAAATTATAGCGCTATGCGCTATAATTTTAATAAAAAAGAGAGGAATATATTATAATGATTAAAATAGAAAATAAAATATTAAATGGATTAACTTTTATTGATTTATTTGCGGGATTAGGTGGTTTTAGACTTTCTTTAGAATCATTAGGGGCAAAATGTATTTATTCAAATGAATGGAATAAAGCTGTTCAAAAAGTTTATGCTGAAAATTTTGGAGAATTGCCAGAAGGTGATATTACTAAAGTAAATGAAAAAGATATACCTGATCATGATATTTTATGTGCCGGCTTTCCTTGCCAAGCTTTTTCTGTGAGTGGAAAGCAAAAAGGATTTGAAGATAGTAGAGGAACTTTATTTTTTGATATAGCAAGAATTATTAAAGCGAAAAAACCTAAAATTATTTTTATGGAAAATGTAAAAAATTTTGTAGTTCATGATGATGGAAGGACATTAAATATAGTAAAACGAATAATAGATGATTTAGGGTATACTTTCTATGAAAAAGTTTTGAATGCAACAGATTTTGGCATTCCACAAAGAAGAGAACGTGTATATATGGTGTGTTTTCGTAAGGATTTAAATATAAAAAGTTTTTCATATCCCAAACCATTTAAGTTAATACATCATTTGGAAGATTTTTTATTGAAAGATGAAACTATGGTAAAAGATTTATATATAAAAAGAGATGATATTTATTATAATGATTTAATTGATAATACTTATAGCGATAAATCGATAAGATTAGGAATTGTTAATAAAGGTGGACAGGGAGAAAGAATATATAGTACAAAAGGTGCAGCTATAACATTATCAGCTTATGGAGGCGGTGTTTTTTCAAAAACAGGAGGTTATTTAATAAATGGAAGACCAAGAAAATTGCATCCTAGAGAATGTGCTAGAATAATGGGATACCCAGATTCATATAAAATATCAGAAAGTCCTAATCAAGCATATCAGCAATTTGGTAATTCTGTAGTAATAGATGTATTACAATATATTGGTATCGAAATTGGAAAAGTTATAAAGGAGTATAAATATTGAATGAATTTGATTTTAGAAATTGGTTAGATAAAAAAGGGATAAATAAAAAACTACAAAGTGATTATATTTCAAGACTTAAACGAATAGAAAAAGAATTGAATTATTGTGATATTAATGAAC
>SKEO01003232.1_pt1 | contig 10250 bp, 10 predicted proteins | sample 4826801 | NCBI WGS metagenome assembly SKEO01 (sample SAMN11008807, study PRJNA524170) | human gut metagenome | biome: Human fecal sample; material: Feces; isolation source: fecal sample from pouch patient p3 | host: Homo sapiens | place: Israel: Tel-Aviv | collected 2016-02-25
CACCATGCCATGGCGGTCGGGCTCCATGCCGTACATCTCTCCCACCTGCCGAACGGTGATGGCGGACTTGATCTTTTGATATAAACTCAAAATTTCTCCTTTGGTCAAAGGTTCTGGCACGGATCGTTTTGATCCCTGCCACGTTCAAAGTCACCGGTGTTCCCAAAATGGGAACTTCGGTGAAGCCGGTCTCCCTTGCTGCCTCCCGACAGGAAATCTTTTTGGACTCTGTGTCGGCCCTATGCAGGGCGCTCGCTCCCCCGATGGGAGGTCTTGGCGGTCTGGGCAGTTCGGACGGTCATTCTGTTGTCAAGGTTCGGTTATATGATTCGGGAGGGCTTTTACGGGAAGCCCTTAATATGTTCGCTGCTGGGGAGTGATATGTTTTCCTTCTGTCTATAGGATAGCACCTCCATGGCTGCTGTGCCGTATATCCATAATGTCGGAAAACAGGTGCAGAAACTGCAAAATTCCACGCTTATGGACAGGAACCGCCGGAAGTGGTATACTGTGCAAAAAACATCGGAGGTGCGACCATGAACATCAAGCTGACACTGGGAGAACGGCTCAAAGACCTGCGTGTGGAGCGGAGTCTGAAGCTGGAAACGCTGGCAGAGCAGACGGGTCTGTCCAAATCGGCATTGTCGAAATACGAGAGTGACGATGTGACCGACCTCAGCATTTATGCGGTGACAACGCTGGCTGAGTTCTATGGCGTGACCACGGACTACCTGTTGGGCGTGACGGAAAACAAAAAACGCCCAGATGCAGTCCTTTCGGACTTGCATCTGAGCGATGGCGCAGTGGACGTATTAAGGAATGGGAATTTCAATCATCGGCTGCTGTGTGAACTTTTGGAACATCCCGATTTTTCCCGGTGGATGACCGACCTTGAGATCTGTGTGGACGGTCTGGTCAGTGACCGCATCCGGGATGCCAACGCCATGTTGGAGGCTATGCGGCAACTGATCTGCGAGAAGTACGATGCGGAAACCGATGTGGAAATACGCACCTTGCAGATAGGGCAGCTGGTAGAGGATGAATACTTCGGACGTACGATCTACGAAGAACTGTCTGCGATTCTAAAGGATATTCGCACCGCCCATATTACAGACGATACCACATCGGACGGTTCTGCCATTGAGCGGGTACGGCAGTCCATCGAAAGTGCAAAATCCTTCGAGGGTTCCGCAGAGGAACAGCAGCTTCGGGCACTTTGTAAGCAGGTCGGCAAGGACTTCGATTCGCTGAACAAGGCGGATGTAGCAGCTACCATGCGTATCCTGCATGAGTTGACACCTAAGACGCCACAGCAGGGCCGTGCCGTGCGAAAGAGCATGGATAAGCAGATGCGTGGAAGAACACGCCGGAAACGGTAAAGAGGATTCGTGTCAAATTGACACAATTCCTCCCGGAAAGAAGAAACGCTGCTGCGGCAGGAAGGAGAACGTACACCATTGGCTCCTCTGCAAGCCTGCGCTGGGTGGGCAGAGACCGTTAACTGCCATCCCCATCCGCGCATCCTTCTGCCACAGAACAGGTGCTTGCCGGAGCCTCTCGCAGCCCCTTTTCCGCGTCAGCCGGAACCAAGGTGTAACACACTAGACTTTGCAAGCAAAGTCGTGTGCCAAAGGGGTGCTGAGGCCCCTTTGGAAACCCAAGAGAAACGCCCATCAACTACGCTGCTCGTCCTCGGTCAGTGCGCTGATCCGCTTGCCCATGGCCTTGACCAGTGGAACGACAAGCGCATTTCCCATGGTGAAATAGCGCAGTCGTTCCGGCATCCCGGCTGTCCAATCATCCGGGAAGCCGTTGAGTCGTTCGCATTCGATGGGCGTTAGCGTACGCAGACGTTGGGTCCGTGGGTCTGCGACTACATGGGTGCTGCGGGAAACGGAGCCTTCGCTGGTAAGCATCGTACGGGCAGGAAGGTCGGAACGATCAGGGAACGCCATGGAGCCTTCCGAAAAGAAATAAGTAGAACCGTTCCTGCGGTGGCGAATCTCCTGCTTTGTGCCCTTGAGATACCGCCAGTGGTCGATGTCGGCGGCGGAAAGGAAATATCGCTCTGCAAGTGGGGTGATTTCCAACACGGAGCAGAGCGGCTTATATGGGAATTGAAGGGGGATGCTCTCGACGGAATAGAAGCGGCCGTTGACCATGAGCCCGGAGGCGTAGAAGTGGCAGGACTGTGCAGCAGACAGATCCTTCAGATCGAGGTAACGAAACTCGTCGAGCCATCCCTCGCTGTATTTCCGTTCAAAGCCATACAAGGGGAAGATGGGGGCAAAGAAACCGTCCTGTAGGAGCAACTGATGGGCACCCTTCAGACCCTCCACACAGATGAGGTCCGCCGCTTTTCGGAACAAGGCGGTGTCGTTTCGGAAGGCAAAGAGAAATGTGCGCCGCCTGCGCTGTGCTTCGCCATAGTCGGCGGCATTTATCACCCGCCATTCAACGGCATAGCCTGCTTCATAGAAGCACCGTAGGATGATGGAAAAGTCACGCCCTTTTTGCCATGCCGGAGACTTGATGAGCCGGTCTACATTTTCCAAAAGGACATAGCGGGGCCTGTGTGTCCGTAGGATAGCGTTGATCTCCCACCAAAGAACGCCCTTCTTCCCTTCTATCCCTCGTGCGCCCTTTTTGGCGATGGAATAATCCTGACAGGGAAAGCCGCCGACCAAAAGGTCGTGTGGAGGGATGTTTTCTTTTGCGGTCACGATGTCCTGACAAACGTGTTCTGGGCGATGCCCGAAATGCCGTTCGTAGCACTCGAAAGCAAATTGGGAACGCATGGATGGTTCCCACTGATTCGCCCAGACAGTCTGAAAGCAGGAGGAAGCCTGCTCCAGTCCAAGGCGAAAGCCGCCGACCCCGGCGAAAAGCTCAACAACACGGATCTGCTCCATGATAGGGCACCTCTTGATCGTGGCGAAAAAGCATAAAAACCAAGGCCGACTAAGCAGCCTTGGTTTTTGTTATAAGATATTCAATAATTGCTTGCCCATCTGGGTGATGAGCGGAACGACAAGGGCGTTGCCCATGATGAAGTAACGCTGACGCTTTGGCATCCCGGTGTCGGTCCAGCCCGTCGGGAAACCGTTCATGCGTTCGCACTCCTCCGGCAGCAGGATACGCAACTTCCCTGTTTTGGGGTCTGTGATCGCATGGGAGCTGCGGTTCTTGGTGCCCTCACTGGTGAGCATCGTACGACCGGGACGGTCGAGAGGGTCTGGGAACGCAATAGGACCTTCGGAAAAAGTGTAGGAGTAGCCTGTCTTGGAAGTGCGCTCGATGGTCTTGGCACCCTTCATGTACTTCCACTTCTTCAAATCCTCGTCCTCGATGAAGAAGCTCTTGTCGATATCACCGTTGACAACGATATCGCCGAGCAGCATCGGCTCCTTGCCGTTCGGGATGGCTTCCAGAGAGAAGATCTTACCGTTGCACAGCACACCGCTGTTGTAGAAAGCGGCTCTGAAACGGTTCGTTACGTCAACTGTGTCGGTATATTCGTTGAAATCGACGGTGGTCACTTTCTTAGGGTCTGCGACCTCAGAATGCACCGGGAACGCATGGGCAAAGAAGCCCTCCTGCATCAGCCAGACACGACCGTCCTTTGTGTCCTCAGAGAAACACGAGGTCATACGCTCATACTGCTTGGTGGTGTTCTTGAATGCGAAGATGAAGGTGCGCCGTCTGCGCTGGACGCAGCCATATTCTGCGGCATTGATCACACGCCATTCGACGCCATAACCTTCTTCCTGCAAACACTTCAGGATGATGCCGAAATCACGGCCCCGCTGGGATGCGGGAGATTTCAGCAGGCGGTCTACATTCTCCAACAGAACGTAGTTGGGATGGTTCTTCTGGATGATTTTATAAATCGACCACCAGAGAACACCTTTTTTGCCCTCGATGCCCTTAGCACCGGTGCTGGCAACAGAGTAGTCCTGACAGGGAAAGCCACCCACCAGAAGGTCGTGCGGCGGCACTTGGTCTATCACGGTGGCGATATCTGCATTCACACAGTGGGAATCCTCGCCAAAATTTTTGTCGTAGCACTTATAAGCCCATTGACCAGCTTGGCCGGGTTCCCATTGGTTTGCCCAAATCGTCTTAAATCTTTCGGAACAACGCTCTAATCCAACGCGGAAGCCGCCGACGCCGGCAAATAGCTCCACAACACGAATATCGCTATTTGCTGACACTTTCATAACACCCCATTCTGTGATATACTTAAACTTAAGTATACACTTTTTTGAGGAAAAGATCAACCACTTTTTGTGATTTTGACCGTTTTCTCACCATTATTATAGCAAAAACCTACCGAGGGATCAACCCCTAAAATTGGAGGGTAAATCATGGAGCAGCGGAAGTACAAAACGAAGGCAGAAGTTCTCGCTCGTGGGCAGGAAGCAGTCGGTAAAACGCTGGGCGAAATCGACAAGACTGGGCGCATCGCAACAGGCAAGGGTGCCATTGGTACCGTTGTGGAGGAAAGCTGGTTTGGATATAAGCCCAACAGCAACCCGGCTCCCGATTTTGAGGAAGCGGGCGTTGAATTGAAGGTGACGCCCTATCGGCAGACCCCTCGTGGCATTCAGGCCAAGGAACGGTTGGTCTGCGATATGCTGAACTATGATGAAGAATACTACAAGACCTTCGAGACCAGTGCATTCTGGATGAAATGTGCTTGTATGCTGCTGATGTCCTATGAGCACCGGGATGGGGTGCCCAAGGTCAACTTTACGATCGACAAGGCGGTGCTGTTCCAGTTCCCGGACGAGGATCTGGAGGTCATCCGCAATGACTGGAAGATCCTGATGGACAAGATCAAGGCAGGACAGGCACACCTGATCAGTGAGGGCGATACCATGTATCTGGCAGCGTGTCCGAAAGGCCGTAACTCGCAGGATACCCGGTCGCAGCCGTTTAGTCCTATCCCGGCCATGAAGCGGGCGTACTCGCTGAAGTCCAGCTACATGACGCAGATCCTACGGCGGTACATCTTCGGGGACGAACCTTGCGAGAAGATCATCAAAGACCCGGCAGCGTTAAGAACGACCAGCTTTGAAGACTGGTTCATCGCAAAAGTCCGGCCTTATGTGGGTATGAGCAGGACGGAACTTAAGGCGCGGCTGGGCGTGGAAACGAATGCCAAGAACCTCAACGAGCTTTTAGTGGCAGCGATGCTTGGCGTGAAAGGGCATCTGTCGAACACAGAGGAATTCCAAAAGGCAGGCATCCAACCGAAAGCCATCACTGTGGAGGTAGATGGAAGTATCGAACAGAATGTGTCCTTCCCGAGGATGGATTTCTGTGCGATGATGAACGAAACGTGGGAAGAGTCTGCGCTCTATGACCTTCTTGCACCGACCAAATTCCTGTTCATCATCTTCCAAAAGTCGAAGGACGGCGAGTGCTACTTTCAGAGGGTGAAATTCTGGAATATCCCGGCAGAGGATCTGGAAGAGGTGCATCATGTGTGGCAGCGTACGGTCGATACTCTACGGGAGGGCGTTCACATCTGGAAAGATGCCAGCGGGCGGAACCGCAATAACTTGCCTAAGGCATCGGAAAGCCGTGTGGCTCACGTCCGCCCCCATGGGCGGGATAGTACGGATACCGCGCCCCTGCCTACGGGTGGTTCTATGACGAAGCAGTGCTTCTGGCTGAACAATTCGTATGTTGCGGAGCAGATAAAGGAAGTATAAAATGGCAGGATATGTATTTGCTATCGGCGGGGATACCGAGATAATAAAGATCTGTGCAGAACGAGGGGTTTATGCGACCCGGTTGAACAGTTTGGCTTCAAGGCCGTTTGAGGCAACGCTGGCGGATTATGTGTCTATGAAACCGGGAGACAATGTTTACTTTTTTAGTGAGCGTAAAATCTATGGTATCGGAGAATTGGTCGCAGTCGGGCCGGATTGCAAGTACTCAAATTTTCCGGGCTCATCAACTTGTGCAGCGGTCGAGTACGCAGATGTGAGAGATGACCTGCTGGTTGATTCTGGTGAGGATAGTGTCTGGTACCGATGGTTGTGCACTTTTAAGGCATCACCGTACTTTTTTGAGGAAGGAATCGACACCGATGAGGTGCTGGTCTATAAACCGAACACGTTCAAGATGCTTCGTGCCTTTTGGAACGTCTCGTTTATAAAATTGGGCGATGAAGAAAACGAGTCCCTGAAAGAGATATTATTGCTTCGGCATCAGCAAGAAATGCGAACAGGTCAGTGTGTTTGGGAAAGAAATGAAGAGATACATGACCTGATAGGTGCACATGAGTTAGACCGATATTTGATCAAACCGGAGAGTTTGCTTTGCAACTGTGTAAGAGCAGATAGGGTGAAACATGAAATGGCCCTAGAGGTATCGGTCGTTTATGACTTATGTAATGATGGAATCCCGAATCTTGGCAGATGGGATTATGTGTCCCATCAAGTGGTAGCATCTCCGTTCAAGCCAATCAATTATATGGACAAGATCGATGTGTTTGCTGCGAGATATTTGGAGGGGACAAGGATCCCGTGCCAATATTTGACCATTGAACTAAAGAAAGATAAGGCAGAAAAGTCGACGATAGACCAAGTCTTGAAATACGTTGATTGGGTGTGTGCAGAGTATGCGTATGGTGACTATGAAATGATAGAAGCCTGCATCATCGCAGCAGATTATGAGGATGATCTGAACGAGTACTATCGAGAAGTTGTACGACGGTACTATACGCTTGGAAGTCACCCGGTCCGCAATAAACAATGGAATCGGCTGAAGCTTTTACGGTACATCTGCGTCGATAATAGGATCGTTTATGAGGATGTAACACCTCAGATACGGTGATAAAACCAAATGAAACATCCAAAATCATATGATACGACCCCGGAAACATCCAAACGGATGTCTCGTGTCCACCTGAAGCAAGGCAAGGCGGAAGTTCTTTTGGCAAAGCGTCTGTGGCATCTGGGGTTTCGGTATAGGCTGAACGATAAGCGTCTCCCCGGATCTCCCGACATTGCCGTCCTGAGATATAATATCGCTATCTTCGTGGATGGTGAGTTTTGGCATGGGCAGAACTGGGAGAAACGCAAGCCAAAGCTGAAACGTAACCGGGAGTACTGGATAGCCAAAATCGAAGAAAATATTGCGCGAGATATCCGGGACGACAAGGCTCTGCGGGCGCAGGATTGGTATGTTATCCACTTCTGGGAGAAGGAAGTGTTGAAAGATACGGATGGATGCATCAGTTCGATTCGGGAACTGGTTGAAAGCCGAAGGGAAGAATGGCTGGACTTGTGAATCAATGGTTGTTTGGCATAAAGTGACTAATTGGAAATCCTAAAAAAGTGGATTGTTCTTCAGGAGAAAGTTTTGAAAAGTGTACAGTGGCTGCAACAGGTGAATCCAATAATAAGTAAGCACCCACATATATTTGTTCATCTTCTTGAGGAGATTCGGTGAGTTGGTATAAGTCGGCTTGTTCGGAAACCGTTAATTTGCGTGACCGTTTGATAGCCTGATAATGATTGATGGTTGTGACAGAGGGCAGAGAGAAAGTGTCATTTTTTCGCACCCAGTCAGTAAGTTCTATAACTGCTGAGAGAATGTCTTCTCTCGTAGAATTGCTACAATCATATGCATGAAGCATTTCAAGAATGAGAGTGTTGAGAGACTGCGAGTATTCTTCGGAGAAAGGGATTCCCTTAAGTGTGTCGAGCATGATGTCGTAGTCAATATTATCACACCACACCATGAGGTTACGATTTAATTGGACATAATAAGAAGATGGATTTTCATTGCCGGAAGAATCCTCTGTCGTAAAAGTTATAGGAGCTTGATTGAAGTCATAAACGTCATAGAAATTATCGGTTCCCTCAATGGGAAGTGTGCATAAAAGAAGATTTAGATTGGCAACATGGCAGGGTCTAAAAATAGAGTCAGAAGGAACTAATTTGACTGATTTTTTGTCCAGAAGTGCGATTTTTAAGATGTTAAGACAATTTTGCCCGGCTTCATCGATAAGCGAGGGGTCTAAATCCTTTTTCACATGGAGAAGGTTTAGAGTGTCCTGCATACCGACCAAGAAGTCGAGTTGTTTTTGGAGGGAAGAAACGTCAATGAAACCGGAACTGTTGGAAGATGCGCCACTAAAATTTAGTACGCCACCATTTATTTCGTATTGCTGAGCGTTTAGTACAGCAATAATGAATCGAGCATCTCGGATGCGTTCGGAAAGTGAACCCGACAGAGAAAAATGAAAATCAGGTTTGGCTTGAGTGCCAACTTGTAGAGCTTGATGAATATCCGCACCAAAATTTATGGTTGACAAATTTTTCGTGCGGGAAACAGTATAGTGGTCGTAGAATACTACTGACTTTACACTAATTGGGGCATTTACTGTATAGTTCACAGTCTCGACATTTTTTAGATGAGCAATGGGCAAGGTCACATCGTGTGGCTGCTTAACATAAAGATATGTTTCGTGGTCGAAAAAATAGTCGAAGGGAAATTGATAATTTCGTGATGTAGTAGAATAGCCCATAGTAAGTTCTATATTGGAAAATTGTGCAGGATCAGATGTGCACAACGACTCTAAAGTAACAGGGGTGCTGTTAATGGACGCACGCTGCATATTCATATGATGCGTGAAGTTGAGGAAAACATCTGCGATGTCGTTTTTCTTTTTGGGAAATGCTTTCAGTTCAATGCTCTTATACTTATAAGGATCTCCGTCATATGCCTTTAGATGTTTCTTTAGGTCGTATGGAAGCAAGTCTACATAATATATAGCTGCCTTATCGCCAGAATCGTTGATATAAATAACAAAAAATATGGTTCCGCCTATAGCAAGATAGTTCTTCAAGTCGGCGTATTGGATAGAGTATTTAATGCTCTTCTTTTTCAAGTTTGGTTTACAGTGCCCTTTGACTTGGACAGGGACTTTTAGAATTAAATCGGCCTTAGCGTGGACGTGACCAGCTTTTCGGTATACTTCAACATCGCCATCCCAAGAGGGTTCCTTATCATTGGAATTGATATGGGCGACTAAATGGTCAGTCTTGCCCAAGGCAATTTGAAGATAGCTAAGGCCAAGCATTTCAGAATTCATGTTGAACCTCCTGTGTAGCGGTTACAAAGTGAGTAAGAAATCGATGTGTCTTGATTATACACCCGAAATCACAGAAAGATCAACTGGATAATAAAAATTCTTGAGAATCAGAAAATGAATCGAAAGAAAACGCAAGATGCTTGCCTACGAGGTTTTCTGGATAGATAGACGGGCATTGTCGGTAGGATTTGCGCTGAGTCTTACACTAAAGGAGCGTTTTACGCTGACATTTCAGGATTTACGCTGAAAATACGCTGACTTGGTATGGTTTACGCTGAATTTGCGCTGAAAACGCGCAATCGCGCGAACAAAGCGCGAATAAATCCGGCTGACCGCGAATAAACCGCGATCAAAAATCGCACGGCGTGCATTCTTCATGTGTGGGAAGATGCGGCGTGAAGGTGAGAACTTGTAAAAATAAACTGTAATACGATTGAATTTTGGAAAGGCGGAATCGCACGCTGGAATGCACGCGTGCAATGTTGCCTGAATAAAAGCCGGCAATAAAAACGCGCGCCGCGCGATTAGCGGTTTTACCGCGCGTTTTCTGTGGCTCAATCCTCCAGCCTGCCGTGGTCACACCCCAGCGACAGGTAGTGCTCCATCTCCCCTTTCAGCACCATCTGGGCATACTCTAGTGGCTTATTATAGAGCAGCCAGTCCAGTTCTGCCCGCTGTGCCGGGGTATTGCCGTACTCGTCCTCCACGGCGATGCAGTCGATGGCAAGAGTGGTGCCATCCTCGAACCGGGCTTCCACCCGGTTGGTGTCCATGTTGTAGCGGCAGGAAAGCAATTTCGTCATAGTCGTATCCTCCAAGACTTGATTTTTGGGGTGCAGTCACGCGAACCAATGCCGTCAAGTCGTTGTCGGATGAAGTGGTTTTTAGTTTGTCCGGGAGTAAGTGCACGGTTTCTGCACGGTTTTTGCACGGTTTCAAAACGTGCAAAGGGTGCAAATCGTTGCAAAATCGGACAAAGGGTGCAGAAACTCGAAGCTCAAAACCTGCGATGCATCGCAAAGAAATAACGTTAAAACGTAACTTCCAAAAATTGAGGGAATCGCCCGGCGTGCGCTACGAATCAGTAGGCCGGGGGTTCGAGTCCCTTCCATCGCACCAAACGATGAAAATCCGA
>SKEO01003233.1_pt1 | contig 10247 bp, 9 predicted proteins | sample 4826801 | NCBI WGS metagenome assembly SKEO01 (sample SAMN11008807, study PRJNA524170) | human gut metagenome | biome: Human fecal sample; material: Feces; isolation source: fecal sample from pouch patient p3 | host: Homo sapiens | place: Israel: Tel-Aviv | collected 2016-02-25
GTGCGCCGGCCTCCCGCTTGATCAGGCGGAACCGCATGGCGTCAGTCCTCCGCACTGGCGGTGGAGACGGCCCCGGCAGTCAGCGCCTGCCAGAAGTCTTCGCCGCCCTTGAGGTTGTCGGCGGTGCCGGAGTTCCAGGCACCGCGCATCCCGACGTAGAACTGCGCCATGTACTCCTGGCTGTCGCCGCCCTGAGCGTGGGTGGTATCGGCCTGGTATTCACCAAGGTCCAGCCCGGTCAGGGCGGGGCAGTCGGTCCACCGGTAGACCATGTTCCACCAGTCGCCGTCGCTGCCGGGTTCAGGCAGGCTGCCGTCGAGGTAGCGCAGGGTACCGGTGCTCTCTTCAAAGCCCGCCGGGTCGTACAGCAGGAAGACCGCGCTCAGACCGCCCTGCACATCGGCGGCCAGCTTGGTGGTGCCCGCCATGGTCAGGTAGGCCGCACTCTCGGTCTGGGTCTCCTCGTCGGAATAGTCCAGCGTATAGACGTTCAGGGTCACGACCACCTTGCCGTCGCCGTTCCGGTCTTCGCCGAATTGGGCAAGCTGGGTCTGGAGCGCGTTCACAGTATCCTCCGGCAGGTAGTAGGGGGCCACTACGGCCACATTGTAATCGGCCTTGGTGGTAAAGAAATACTGCCCGATGAAGTTGTACGCCACAAAGGCCACGGCGATGCCGATGAGGATCACCCACTTCAGGTTATAATCCCACCAGTTGGCCCAGCGTTCTTTCCGGGTATACTGTTTTTCCCGGCGGGGTTTGAGGTCGCCGGGCTGGATGTCGCGTTCGTAACGATAGCTTGCCATAGTTCTCCTTAAAGCTGTGCGAGGATGGTCTGGCGGACGGCTTCGGGCAGCTGTTTCTGTTCTGCCTTGCTCATGCCGACCGTCCGGATGGGCGGCAGGATGCGGATGTGGATGGAACCGGGGGTCGCGCGGTTGCCGTGGGCCTCGAACAGGCTGCGGGCACCGGAGATGGCCACCGGCACCACCGGGGCACCGGTCTTGATGGCGATGCGGAACGCACCGGCCTTGAACTCGCCTGCGCCGCCCTCTTCGCCCTTATAGCGGGTGCCTTCGGGGAAGATGACGAAGCTCTTGCCGCTCTCCACGATGGCCGTGGCATCGTTCAGCGCCTTGACGGACGCGCGGATGTCGTCGCGCTTGACGAAAACGCAGCCCAGCAGCTTCATCCAGCGGTTGAGCAGAGGGATCTTTTCCAGCTCCTCTTTTGCCAGGATGCCGTGGGGCGCATCCAGCGCCACCAGAAGCAGCGGGATGTCGTAGTAGCTGCGGTGGTTGCCCACGAAGACGCAGGGGCCGTCCTTTGGGATGTTCTCCTGCCCTTCCACCACCAGCTGTGCGCCGGTCACCTTCAGGATGCCCCGGCTCCAGTGCGGGATATGCTTGTTGATGATCTGCTCCACGGTACCCATGTCCCCGGCGGCGAGGGCGCACTCGGCCCGGCGGAGCACACCGTAGTGGACGATCATATAGCCAAACAGATATACAAACATCGCGATCGTGCGAAGAATGCTCATGAAACTTTCCTCCTTCTGGCCTGAAAAGCCTGTTTCATTGTACCACACTTTGGGCGAAAATGGGAGCCGAAACACTTTTTTTACAAATGAAGGGCCGGATGGCTTGCAAAATTCACAAAATCCGGGTATATTTATAGAAAGAAAGGTAGCACAATGGGCAGTTCCTTTTCCTTCTGCCCCGCGGCACCGAGCCAAACCAGAAAGGGTTCGAAATAAAATGGGTCTTTTTCCTTCTGCAAATGATTTCCGCAAGGCCGGGCCGGGCGTCGAGAAGGACGCCCCTCGCAAAACGGGCATCGGCCGCTTTTTTGAGCTGGTCGGGCGCGACATGTCCGGCATGTTCCTGGCCAATCTGCTCACCTGCATCGGCTTTCTGCCGGTCATCTGCCTGGTGTATGTCGGTTTTCTGATGAACAACCTCACCGTCATGGTGGTCAGCGCCATCGCGGGCGGCATCCTGGCCGGCCCCGCACTGGCGGGCATGTACGACACCGTGCTCCGCGCCCTGCGCGATGAAGCGGGCTACTGGTGGACCACCTACCGCCGCGCGTTCAAGCGGAACTTCAAAGCCGCCATCCTGCCCGGCATCGTCTACTGCACCGTCATCACCATCCAGATCTTCCTCGTCTATTTCTGCTTCAACATGCTGTACCACGGCACCAACGTCGGCCTGCCCATGTGGGTGGCCACGGTGCTGAACCTGGTGCTGTTCCACATGCTGTTCGCCTACATGTGGCCGCAGGTGGTCCTGCTGGACCAGCCCTTCCACCAGACGCTGAAGAACTGCCTGAACTGCATGATCGCCTTCCTGCCCCACGCGCTGGCGTCCGCCATCGTGACCATCCTGTTCTGGGGCGTCGTCATCCTGTGCATGCCGCTGGGCATCTTCCTGATGCTCATCTTCGGCTTCTGGTTCCAGACCGAGGTCTGCTGCCAGATCGTCTACGGCGACGTGAACCGCGTCTTCCACATTGAGGAGAGCCTCCAGAAGCTGCACGACGCCGAGCTGGACGCCGCCCTCCGGGAGGAATACGGCGAAGACGAGCCGGACGGCACCGAACACTGATCTTTCACCGATGCGCAAAGGAGAACCGTGCGATGGAACAACGAAATAACCTCGTGTTGCAGGGCACCGAGACCTTCTCCCGCGGCGCGCTGGACAATGTCGCGCTGGAAAGCGGCGCTTTGGTGCTGGACAGCTCCGCCGGGCGGTATCTGCCCTACGGCAGCTACACCACGCCGGAGTTCGCGATGCCGGCTTTCTGCAACCTGAACGTCAGCTGGAACGCCAGCGCCCCTCATAACACGATGGTAGAGGTGCGCTGCCGGGTCTATGCCGGGAACACCTGGACCGGCTGGATGAGCTTTGGCAAGTGGGCCCCGGATTACCCCCGCTGCAGCATCAACGCCCAGAGCGAGGACGGGATGATCTTCCTGTTGGGGGACACCGTCACCGTGGCCACGCCGGGCGGCGGCACCGGCATCCAATTGCAGGTCAACCTCTCGACCAACGACGACAAATCCACCCCCGCTGTGCGGCTGCTGGCCGCCGCCGTCCGCCCCCTGACCTGGGAAAAACACGAGGGCCGGCCGCTGAACCGGCGGCTTTACCTGCCGGAATACTGCCTCTCTGCCCACGACCCCAGTTTTGGCCGGGAGATGGATCTGCCCCTCGTCATGGCGGCTCTGATGAACCGCTGGGGCGAGGACATCCTGCCCGAAGAGGTGGCCTACGCCATGGAGGACAACGCCACCCGGAGCACCGGCAACGCCGCCTTTGCGGCGGCTGCCGCAGGCTGCTGCGGCTTTCCCTGCTGGCAGGCCTGGATGGACCTGCAGGACCTGCGCACCCAGATCCACGACGACTGCCCCGTTGCCGTCCGGGTCGAGCGCCGCATCCGGGGCCAGCGTGACCCGGTGGGCATCTGGATGGGGCTGCGGGGCTTTGGTCACGACGACGCCGTGATGGCCGATTATGTCCTGCTCAACGACCCCACCGCCGACAGCGACGGCTCCGTCAACTGCACCATGGCGCTGTCGGATTTCCTGCGCTACTTCACAGGCCGGGCCATCGCCCTGCGGCGCAAGCCCAGAGATGCAGCCGCCGACCTGCCCAACCGCGTCCGCTGCGACCTGGCCCGCAGCGAGGATGGCCGCTGCTATTATTTCGAGCAGCGGGGCCAGCGCGACCCGCTGCCGGATGATTTCTCCGGCTGGACCGCCTACACCCTGCACGACGGCATCGCCCATGCCACCACGGCCCACCGGACGTTCCGCCGGATGGAGCGCACCCCGGACGGGGGCCTTTGCTTCCCGCCCGAACAGCTGGCCGCAGGCGGGCGGTGCAGCGTTTACGCCGTAGACCAGACCGGCCGGATGCGGGTCGCGGAAGTCCGCCTGCCCGCGCCGCCCAGACCCCCGGCAGCACCGCCTGCCGCACCTCAGAATGACCCCCAGAGCACCGGGCAGTCGGACCTCTAGGCCCGCCCCCGCCAAACGCTTTCCGGGGATAAAAACTGTTACATAGGAGGAACACATTATGGCAAAGACGATCATCACCATTGGCCGTGAGTACTGCACCGGCGGCAACTACATCGCAGAGGATGTTGCAAATGCTCTGGGCATCAAGCTCTACGACAAGGAGCTGATCACCATGGCAGCCAAACACTCCGGCCTGTCCGAGGAGGCTGTTGCCGCCAGCGAGAAACGCCACACCCACAGCCTGCTGTACAGCCTGTACACCATGGGCAACGAGCTGCCGCTGGGCGATCAGGTGTTCATCCTGCAGAGCCGCATCATCAAGCAGCTGGCAGAGGAAGGCCCCTGTGTCATCCTGGGCCGCTGCGGTGACTATGTGCTGCGGGACCGCAAGGACGTGCTGCGCGTCTTCATCTATGCGCCGGTGGAGTGGCGCCGTGAGCTGGCCAAGACCGACCCTCTGGTCAAGGCACACGACGAGAAGGGCATCAAGGAAGAGATCGAGAAGACCGACCGCAACCGCTCGGCCTACTACAACTACTACACCCAGAACCGCTGGGGTGATGCCCACAACTACGACCTTGCCATCAACGCCGCCCTGGGCCGCGAGACCTGCGTGAAGATGATCCTGGACGCAGTGGCCGCCAAGGAAAAGGCTGCGGAGAAGTAACCGCTCCGTTCCCGGCTGCAAAGTCAAAAAACAATGATGCTGCGTGGGTAGGGTGCTTCGGCGCTCTGCCCACGTTTCAAGCATAGAGAAAAAACGTCAAAAGGAGAAATCGTGGAAAACAAGCAGACCAATCCCCCCACCGCCCAGGAAAACATCATGGGCACCATGGCCATCAACCCGCTGCTCGTCAAGCTGAGCATCCCGATGATGGTCTCGATGCTGGTCCAGGCACTTTATAATGTCGTGGACTCCATCTTCGTCTCGCATGTCAGCGAAGGTGCGCTGACCGCCGTTTCGCTGGCCTTCTCGCTGCAGAATGTGATGATCGCCGTCGGTGTCGGCACCGGCGTCGGCGTCAACGCCCTGCTGTCCAAGAGCCTGGGTGAAAAAGACCAGGCGCGCGCCAACAAGACGGCTGAAAACGGCATCTTCCTGGCGCTGTGCAGCTTTGCTGCCTTTTTCATCATCGGTCTGACCTGCATGAAGCCGTATTTCTATGCGCAGACCAGTGATGTGGAGATCGCCGAGCAGGGCATCCGCTACCTGACCGTCTGTTCCGTGTTCAGTCTGGGCCTGTTCCTGCAGACCATGAGCGAAAAGCTGCTGGCCGCGACCGGCCGCACCAACCTGAGCATGTGCAGCCAGCTCATCGGTGCCATCGTGAATATCGTGCTCGACCCCATCTTCATCTTCGGCTACTGCGGTGAGGCCCTGTCCGGCACCACCGGCGCGGCAGTGGCCACGGTCATCGGCCAGTTCTGCGGTGCCGGTGCCGCCATCTTCTTCAACCTGAAGAAGAACCCCGACATCCAGATCCGCTGGCACGGCTTCCGCCCCAGTGCAGACGCCATCAAGCGCATCTATGTCGTCGGCCTGCCCAGCATCGCCATGCAGTGCGTCGGCAGCGTGATGACCTTCTTCATGAACCAGATCCTGATGGCCTTCTCGGCCACAGCGGTCGCCGTCTTCGGCGTCTACTTCAAGCTCCAGAGCTTCGTCTTCATGCCCATCTTCGGCATGAACAACGGCATGGTGCCCATCATCAGCTACAACTACGGCGCCCGTAATCCCGACCGCGTCAAAAAGACCATCAAGCTGGCCATGTGCTACGCAGAGGGCATCATGCTCATCGGCTTCTGCCTGTTCCAGTTTGCGCCGGACAAGCTGCTGAGCTTCTTCGCCGCCAGCGACGCGATGCTGGCCATCGGCATCCCGGCCATGCGCACCATCTGCTTCCACTTCCTGCTGGCCGGCATGAGCATCATCCTGTCCTCCACCTTCCAAGCGCTGGGCAACGGCATGTTCAGCCTCATCGTCTCCGTCTGTCGCCAGCTGGTCGTCCTGCTGCCTGCCGCCTGGTTGCTGAGCCAGACCGGCAACGTCAACCTGGTGTGGTGGTCGTTCGTCATCGCCGAGCTGGTCAGCGTGACCCTGAGTTTTGTCTTCTTTGCCCGTCTGGACAAAAAGATCATCGAACCCATGTACAACAAAGCTCCTGCCATGCAGTGAGCGGAGTCGACATTCTCCAAATTGAGAAAGGAACGTGACTGTTTTATGGGAAAGAAGTTGAAATGGAATCTGGTCCTGATGAGCATCCTCTATCTGGGTCTGGGCATCTTCCTGCTGCTGGTGCCGGGCACCGCGATGAACATCGTCTGCTATGCGCTGGGCGGCGTGGTGCTGGCCTGCGCAGCGGTGCAGCTCGTCCGCTACTTTGCGGTGGAGCGCGGTGTCTTCCAGAGCCAGCTGACCCTGATCTCCGGTCTGGTCTGTCTGGGGTTGGGTGCGTTCCTCATCATCCGCAGCGACATCGTGGTGCGCATCCTGCCCATCGTCTTCGGCCTGTTCGTCATCTTCGACAGTCTGGGCCGCATCCAGAACGCACTGGAGCTGCGCAAGTGCCAGTATCCCAGCTGGAAAGGCTTCCTGCTGCTGGCCGTGCTGAGCATCGTGCTGGGTATCGTCATGATCCTCGACCCCTTCGGCACCATGGAAACGCTGGTCATGGCCATCGGCGTCATCCTCATCGTGGAGGGTGCGTTGAACCTGCTCAGTGCGCTGTATACCGTCATCGCGGTAAAGCGGTTCCTGAAACTGCACCCGGAGACGCAGTCCATGCTGGAAGCCGTCACCGGGGAAGACCTGAACGGCGACGGCATCGTCGCCCCGGAGGTCGCCCATGCCGATGTGGAAGCCACTGCCGTCGAACTCGACCATGTGGACGAGAGCGCTGAAGTGGAGCAGGAAGACGACCCGTAAAACAAGCCCGCATAAACGCCCCCCATCGGGGGAACCGGCCGCAGCGCGGCCTGAGATGTTTTTTATCAAATACAGCAAAGGATTACAGAACAATGGAAAAGTACGATCTGATCATCGTTGGCGCCGGCCCGGCCGGCATCTTTACCGCCGTGGAGCTGCTGCGCCGCGGCAGCAAAAAGAAGATCCTGCTGGTGGAAAAAGGCAAGCCGGTGGAAAAGCGCCACTGCCCCAAGGCAGAGCTTGGCCACTGCGTCAACTGCCGCCCCACCTGCGCCATCACCACCGGTTTTTCCGGTGCCGGTGCCTTCTCGGACGGCAAGCTGAGCCTGTCCTATGAGGTCGGCGGCGACCTGCCCAGCCTCATCGGCGAGGAGTTCGCTCAGGAGCTTATCGACTACACCGACAAGATCTATCTGGAGTTCGGCGCAGACCCCCATGTGGAAGGCATCTACACCGGCGAAGAGATCAAGGAGATCCGCAAGAACGCCATCCACGCCGGTCTGAAGCTGGTGGACTGCCCCATCCGCCATCTGGGCACCGAAAAGGCCCAGCAGCTCTATCTGGCCATCCAGAACTATCTGGCCGACAACGGCGTCGAGATGCTTTTCTCCACCGAGTGTGAGAACATCATCCTGGAAGACGAGGTCTGCAAGGGCGTGTATCTCCGCGCGGGCAGTGACAGCGAGCCCCGCGCCGTCTATGCCGACACCGTCGTCATCGGCACCGGCCGCCGCGGCGCGGACTGGCTGGAAAAGATCTGCGCCGAGCACCACATCGCCCACAAGCCCGGCACCGTCGATATCGGCGTCCGCGTCGAGTGCCGCAATGAGGTCATGGAGAAGGTCAACAAGGTACTCTATGAGTCCAAGCTCATCGGCTACCCGAAGCCCTGGAAAAACAAAGTGCGCACCTTCTGCCAGAACCCCGGCGGCTTCGTGGCGCAGGAGAACTACGACAACGACCTCGCCGTCGTCAACGGCCACAGCTTCAAGGAGAAGAAGAGCGAGAACACCAACCTCGCCATCCTCGTCTCCCACAACTTCACCGAACCGTTCAACCAGCCCATCGCCTACGCACAGAAGGTGGGCGAGCTGACCAACATGCTGGGCGCAGGCCACATCATGGTCCAGCGCTATGGCGACATCCTCGACGGCAAGCGGACATGGCAGAAGGAGCTGGCTCAGTCCAACGTCAAGCCCACCCTGAAGGACGCGGTGGCCGGTGACATCACCGCCGCCATGCCCTACCGCGCCATGACCAACATCATCGAGTTCATCAAGATGCTGGACATGGTCGTCCCCGGCTTCGCCGCCAACGAGACCCTGCTGTACAGCCCTGAGCTGAAGTTCTACTCCAACAAGGTCAAGATGGACTCGAACCTCGACACCAACATCAAGGGCCTGCACTGCCTCGGCGACTCTTCCGGCTGGACCCGCGGCCTGATGATGGCCTCCGTCATGGGCGTGCTGATGGGCCGCAAGCTGGCTGAGAAGGAAGGCTGCTGAAACGCCTTTCTGCACTAAGCTGCGCTGAATATTTGGTTCCCGATGCCTCTCCGCACTCCGCGGAGGGGCATTTTTTGCGCTTTCTGCGGCAAAACCGTGCAGGATACAAAAATCGGCAGAAAAAGTCAATTTCCGTCAACCCTGAAAATTTATGGGAATTTGAATTGATTTTCTTCGTTCAAACTGCTACAATCTCAAGTAGAACTCAAGAAGAAATTGCGTCTTGCGCATAATGCGAGGAGGGATCACTTATGTGCGAAGCCCCCGGAAGCGTAGTAACGCTGCTATGTTCCGGCATCCAGCTTTACAGCGCCGAGAGGCGCATTGCGGACTGCATCCTTGCAGATGTAAAGCGGGCGTCGATGTGTACGTCAGCAGAACTGGCCCGGCTGAGCTGTTCGTCCGAGGCCACCATCACCCGGCTGTGCCACAAACTGGGGTTCGAGAACTACCGCAAATTCCAGCTGGCGCTGGCACGGGACGCCATGGAGCAGCAGGAAGCCCAGCGTATGCGGGACGAAGGGCAGGACGAGCTGCATCAGGCACTTCTGAACATTCTGGCAAACCGCGAAGAGGAGCTGCGGGCCACCATTCAGGCCATTGATACCCGCCAGCTGCGGCAGATCCTCTCTCTGCTGCGCAGCTGCGAGGTCATGGAGGTGGTCTCTGAGGGCGGCGGTCTGCCGGTGGCCTTCGATGCCTCCATCCGGTTCAGCCACCTGGGCAAGCGGTGCGTTTCCAGCGCAGTCCACGAGAAGAACCTTGCCTTTGCCCAGACGCTGACCCCCAAAGACATCCTCATCGTGCTCTCGGCCTCCGGGCAGAGCGCCAGGCTGGAAGAGGTGTCCGCTGCCGCCAAAGGGCGGAATGTACCGGTGCTGCTCATCACCTGTGACAGCCACGGCCCGCTGGCCCAGCTGGCCGACTATGTGATGACGGCTTCCAACCGCGAACAGCGGCTCATCGAGGGCAGCCATGCGGCATCGCTGCTCTCGCCGAACGTCCTGATCGAGGTGCTCTACTACCTGCTGCGGATGGAAAATCTGTAAAAAACAAACGCTGGCACGAATGTGCCAGCGTTTGTTTTTATCATTGGAGCTCCAGATCACTGGGCAGGATGACGTCCAGCTCCGCCGCAGGCTCTGCCACGAGGCGGCGGCTCTGGTTGAAGATGGCCTTTTCCAGCGTGTTGCGGGCGAGACGTCCATTGCCCGCCGTGCGGGCATCCTCTGCCTGCCGGCGCTCGTAGTAGCCCCGCAGCGGTTCCGTGCAGCTCTCGGCCAGCCTGTAGCCCTTGCCCCTCGCCAGCACATTCGTGATGTCCAGCAGCTCATCGGCGGTGTAGTCCGGGAACTCTATCTTGTTCGGGAAGCGGCTGGCAAGGCCGCTGTTGGCGGTCAGGAACGTCTCCATCTCCCTGGTGTAGCCCGCAAGGATGACCACCAGCTCGTCGCGGTGGTCTTCCATCCCCTTCACCAGCGTGTCGATGGCCTCGAGGCCGAAGCTGTCCTGCTCGCCCCGGTAGAGGCTGTAGGCCTCGTCGATGAAAAGGACGCCGCCCAGCGCGCTCTGGATGACGCTGTTGGTCAGGGGGGCGGTGTGGCCGGTGTAGCGGCCCACGAGGTCTCCCCGGCTCACCTCCACCAGCTGCCCGCCCTTGAGGGCGCCGATGGCCTTGAGGTACTTTGCCACGAGCCGGGCGATGGTGGTCTTGCCGGTGCCGGGGTTGCCGGTGAAGATCATGTGCATCGAGAGGCTGGCGGGCTTGAGGCCCGCCGCCGCACGGCGCGGCTGC
>SKEO01003242.1_pt1 | contig 10213 bp, 6 predicted proteins | sample 4826801 | NCBI WGS metagenome assembly SKEO01 (sample SAMN11008807, study PRJNA524170) | human gut metagenome | biome: Human fecal sample; material: Feces; isolation source: fecal sample from pouch patient p3 | host: Homo sapiens | place: Israel: Tel-Aviv | collected 2016-02-25
GTTTCGGCGGAAGCGGCTTTGGCGGCATGGGCGGCGGCTCCGGTTTTGGCGGAGCCGGGCGCGGCGGCGGCAGCTTTGGTGGCATGGGCGGCGGCAGCAGCCACGGCGGCGGAGCCGGACGCGGACGCTGATATTATGACAAAAGGGAAGCCCCATCTGACGGTGGGGCTTCCCTTTTGTCTATTTGTTATTTGATGCAGCTCGAGCAGGGGCTGTAGCCAGCGGCCACGGCCTCGTCATAGCTGGAGAAGAGGATCTGGTTCTTCTCCGCCGGGAGATTCGGGCAGCTGGGCAGATGGAACTTTTTGCTGTTCACGTTGCCGATGTAGGCCTGCTGGGCCGTGCTGGACGCTGCCGGGTCGGTGGGGTTCAGCTGGCTGTCCGGCACAAAGCGCTCGGTGCCCACGGTGAAGTTCTGGCCGTCGCTGCCGATGGTGATGGTGCCTTGCAGGTCGGTGCGGTAGACGTCCACCTTTGCGTCCCGCAGGATGCTTAACGTCTCCTCGTGGGGGTGGCCGTACTTATTGCCTGTGCCGCAGGAGATGACGCCCATTTCCGGCAGCACTGCGTTCAGAAACAGGTAGCTGGTGCTGGTGCTGGAGCCGTGGTGCCCTACCTGCAGCACATCGGCTTTCAGGTTGGCACCGCTGTTTACAAGGTCAGTCTCGGCGGTATTTTCCATGTCGCCGGTCAGCAGAAAGCTGGTGACGCCGTAGTCGATGCGCAGCACCAGCGAGGTGTTGTTGGTCTCGCTGTACTGCGTTACCGGGCCCAGCAGGGTAACGGTGGCGCTGCCCAGCGGCCAGACGGTGCCCACGGAGGGCACTTCCAGCTGCAAGCCCTGCTGCTGGGTGTACTTGACAAAATCGTTGAAGCATTTGGTGCTGCCCTCGGTCACAGGGCTGTAAGCGTGCCCCGCCGGGAATTTTGCCATTACGGCGGCCAGACCGCCCACATGGTCTTCGTGAGCATGGGAGCAGAAGACATACTCCAGCTGCTCGACCCCCTGACTCTGCAAGTAGGAGACTACCAGACTGCCGTCGTCCACATTGCCGCCGTCGTAGAGCATGAACTGTCCGTCACACTCCACCAGCACGCTCAGCGCCTGCCCCACGTCGATGAAGTGCATCTGGAAGGCGGCGTCCTGCCCGTCGGAAGGCGTCGTTTCGGTCTGAGAAGCTGCCGGGTTCGGCATGACGTCACCGCTGCCTCCCGGGACGATGGAAGAGGTGTCACAGCCCACGAGGCCCAGCGCAAGGGCTGCGGCCAGTGCCAGCGCAGCGAGGCGGCTCATGAGCGTTTGAGAGGTCACTTTTTCTTTTTTGAAGTTTTCCACGATGTATTCTCTTTCTGTTGATTGCTTTTCGGTTTACGCGCAGGAGCCGAATGGGGCGCAAAACGCGCGCCGGGGCTGGGCTGACGGCCTGCCGGGCTGCGGCCCGCCGGGGCGGCGGAGTGGCTCTGCGGCTTGCCGCCCTTGCCTCTGGGCCGGACGGTGTAGGTGCCGTCGCCGTGGATGGTCACATCGGCGGCCTCGGCTCTGCGGGCCGAGCGCTGGACCGCAATGCGGCCCTCAGCGGGAACCAGCAGGGGGATGAGGTCTTCGCGGTGGGTCATTTTCAGCGCCTTGATGACCTTTTCGGCGTTGCGGGGCTCATAATACTGGAGCAGGGCGCGCTGAAGCGCCTTGCCCTCCGCGGTCTTTTCCACAAACACCGGCTTCAAGGTATAGGGGTCGAGGCCGGTGTAGAACATACAGGTGCTCACGGTGCCGGGCGTGGGATAAAAATCCTGCACCTGCTCGGGACGCATATGGTTCTTGTAGAGGTATTCGGCCAGATAGACGGCATCCTTGAGGGTGCTGCCCGGGTGGCTGGACATGAGATACGGCACGAGGTACTGCTTTTTTCCTGCCTTCCTGCTCAGCTCGTAGAACTTATCCTTGAACTTGTTGAAGGTCTCGATCGGCGGCTTCCCCATGTAGGCGAGGGTGTTGGGGGCGCAGTGCTCCGGCGCGACTTTCAGCTGGCCGGAGACGTGGTACTCCACCAGCTCCTTAAAGAAAGTGTCATCGGGGTCGGCCATCAGGTAATCGAAGCGGATGCCGCTGCGGATGAACACCTTCTTGACGCCGGGCAGCTCCCGGACGCGGCGGAGGATTTTCAGGTAATCGCTGTGGTCCACGATCATGTGGGAACAGGTGGTGGGGGCGAGGCAGTGCTTGCCGCCGTTGCACATACCCCGCAGCATCTGCTCGCGGCAGGATGGGAAACGGAAGTTGGCGGTGGGGCCGCCGATGTCGTGGATGTAGCCCTTGAAATCCGGCTCGTGGGTCATCCGCTCTGCTTCGGCCACGATGCTGTCGGCGCTGCGGCTGGTGACGCGTCGGCCCTGATGCAGCTGGATGGCGCAGAAATTGCAGCCGCCGAAGCAGCCGCGGTTCTGGATGATGGAGAACTGCACCTCGCGGATGGCAGGCACACCGCCCATGGCCTCGTAGATGGGGTGGTAGCGGCGGGTGTAGGGCAGGGCGTAGACCTTATCCAGCTCCCAGCGGACGAGGGGCTTTGCGGGGATGTTCTGCACGAGGTACTTCTCGCTCTGCTTCTGGACGATGATTTGGCCGCTGACGACGTCCTGATTGTCCATCTGGATGCGGCAGGCTTTCGCATAAGCCACCTTATCGGAGGCGACCTTCTTGAAGCCCGCGCACTCCACATACCGCTCGGGCAGGTGGTCGAAGTCGGTCAGGTAGCAGGTGCCGTCCACATCGGTGATGCTCTCCACCGGCTCCCCTGCCGCCAGACGGCGGGCGATCTCCACGGTCTGGTGTTCCCCCATGCCGAAGCTGATGATGTCCGCGCCAGAGTCCTCGGCGATGCTGGGCAGGACGGTATCCAGCCAGTAGTCGTAGTGGGCAAAGCGGCGGAGCGATGCTTCCAGACCGCCCAGAATGACGGGCAGGTCGGGGTATGCCTGCTTGGCAAGTCTGGTGTAGACGGTGGCGCTGCGGTCGGGCCGTGCGCCGCCCTTGCCGCCGGGCGAATACTCGTCCTCCGCGCGGGGGATCTTTGCGACGGAATAGTGACTCACCATGCTGTCCACATTGCCGCCGCCGATGAAGAAGCCGAACTTCGGCTTTCCGAACCGCTTGAAGTCCTCGCAGTCGGTGTAGCGGGGCTGGGCCAGCACGCCCACCTTGTAGCCCTCGGCTTCCAGCAGGCGGCTGATGATGGCGGTGCCAAAGCTGGGGTGGTCCACATAGGCGTCGCCGCCCACCACCACGAAGTCCAGCTGGTCCCACCCCCGGGCCTCCATGTCGGCCCGGCTGATGGGGAGAAATTCGGTGTAATGTTCCATAGTTATCCTTTTTCTTTCATGATGCCTGCCCTATACAGCAGAGCTCTATTGCTTCCGAAATCAATAATTTTATTCATCCGGCTGATTCATCTGCATTTCCAGCCACTGCTGGCGGCTGATGAGGACAGCGCGGGGCTTTGCGCCCTCGTAGGGGCCGATGATGCCCTTTTCTTCCATCTCGTCCATGATGCGGGCGGCGCGGGCATAACCCAGCTTGCAGCGGCGCTGCAGCAGGCTGGTGGACGCCTGACCGGCGTCGATGACCACCTCCACGGCCTGCTTGAGCATCGGGTCACTGCCTCCCTCCTCGTCGGAGTCGGCAGAGCTGCTGCCCTTTTTGCCGTCCTGGATGGCGTGTTTTTCCATGGCCTCTATCATGGCCTCGTCGTACTGGACGGTGGCGCTCTTCTTGATGAAGTCCAGCACACGGCTGATCTCCTCATCCCGCACAAAGGTACCCTGGATACGGGTGGGCTTGGGTGCGCCCACGGGCATGAAGAGCATATCGCCCATGCCCAGCAGCTTTTCGGCACCGGCACCGTCGAGGATGGTGCGGCTGTCCACCTGACTGGACACGGCGAAGGCGATGCGGCTGGGGATGTTGGCCTTGATGAGGCCGGTGATGACGTCCACGCTGGGGCGCTGGGTCGCCACGATGAGGTGCATACCGGCGGCGCGGGCCTTCTGGGCGATGCGGCAGATGGAGTCCTCGACATCCTTGCCGACGACCATCATCAAATCGGCCAGCTCGTCGATGATGATGGCGATATAGGGCATCTTCTCGAGGTTTGGGTCCGCTGCCGCCAGCTTGTTGAAGGACTTGATGTCGCGGACGTTGTTCTCCGCGAAGAGGTGGTAGCGGCGCTCCATCTCCTGCACTGCGCCGCCCAGTGCGCCGGCCGCCTTGCGGGGCTCGGTGACGACGGGCATCAGCAGGTGGGGGATGCCGTTGTACTCAGCCAGCTCGACGACCTTGGGGTCGATGAGCAGGAGTTTGACGTCCTCGGGGCTGGAGCGGAACAGCAGGCTCATGATGATGCTGTTGACACAGACCGATTTACCGCTACCGGTGCTGCCCGCGATGAGCAGATGGGGCATCTTGCACAGGTCGGCCACCTGGGCCACACCGGCGATGTCCTTGCCCAGCGCAATGCCCATCGGCGAGGTCATCCGCAAAAAGCTCTGGCTCTCGAAGACGCTGCGGATGTAGACCGGCGTTTTCTTATGGTTCGGCACCTCGATGCCCACGGCAGGCTTGCCGGGGATGGGAGCCTCCATGCGGACATCGGCCACCGCCAGGTTCAGGGCGATGTCGTCCGCCAGCGAAGTGATGCGGCTTATCTTGACGCCCGCCATGGGCTGGACTTCATACCGGGTGACCGACGGGCCGCGGGAAATATCCAGCACACGGGTGCGGACGCCGAAGCTTTCCAGCGTGTCCACCAGCTTCTGGGCGTTGGCTTTCAGCTCGTCTTCCGCGCCGGAGTCGCTTTCCTCCGGGGCGCGCTCGAACAGCTCGATGGACGGGTACTGATACTGGAAGCTCTCCTCCGTCTCCGCCTCTTCGGCGGGGGCGTTCGCGGCCTGCTCCTCGGAGACAGCAGGCTTTTCCATGGCGGCTGCCACCAGCGTGTTGAGGTCTTTTTCCTCCACCGGGTCGCTGGTGATGCTGATCCAGCCATCCTCATCCGGCTCAGAGCGGAACGCCACCGCATTCTCGGCGCTGACCGGCTGCGGGGCCGGTTCCGGAGTCGGGGTCAAATCATAGAGCGGGATGCCGAAGGAGAGCGGCGGCTCAGGCGCGGGCTGCTGTTCCGGCTCTTCTGCCGGGGCGGCGGGCGTGACGGTAGGTGTCACCGTCGGCTCGGGCTGGGCCGTGAAGAAGTCCTCAGCGGCAGTATCCACAGCGTCCGGGACGATGGGCGTCACGGTGGCGCGGATGGGCGCACGGCGGAGCGGGTCCATGCCGAAGGTGCCGCCGGGGCCGAGGATGATGGGCTCGATGGGCTCACTGCCGCCCTCGGTGACGGTGGTATGGTCAGGGCCTAAATCAATATCAAAGGGCGCACGGGGCCGGGACTTTTCCACCTGTACGGGGGCAGGCTCGGGCTGAGGCGGGGTCTGCACTTCCGGTGCGGGTACAGGGGCAGGCTCCGCCTGTTCGCCGCCCTGCATTACCTGATGGCCCCAGTGGAAGACGCCAGCCAGCCAGCCGGGAGGCTGGATATGGAAGGCGGGCGCGGCAGGCTCTTCGCCGCCGCAGCAGTCCTCGCCCACTTCGTCTTCCGGCAGGTCGTCGTCATAGGCCTCGTATTCCTCCGCCTCGGCCTCCTCGGCGGCGCGTTCTGCCAGACGCTCGGCCCGGCGGGCGGCATTCTGCTCGTGGACGGCAAGGCCCTTTTCGTGGACGCTGCCGCCCACGTTGCAGAGCCACTGCCAGCACTCGGCGGGCGTAACGTCAAAAATGTACAGGCTGGCGCAGGCCGCCAGCGCCGCCATGACCAGATTGGCGGCGGGTCTGCCGCAGAGCAGCAGGAGCGTCCCGCCCAGCACAGCGCCCAGCGCACCGCCCGAGAGCCATGCGCTCATACCATTATGATAACAGGCGGCAGTCATCTGCGCGGTGGTCTGGTCGGTGGGGATGTCGGAAAAGACGATGACCGTGCCGCTGGCGAAGATGAGTCCCAGCACCAGCTTTGCGATATGGGGCAGCAGGTCTTCGCCCCGGGTGTAGAGGATGGCCAGATAACACAGCGCCGCGCCCAGCACGAAGCTTCCGCAGCCGAACACGCCGAACAGGACATCGTGCATCGTGCGCCAGGCCGAACTGCCCGGCACGAAAGCCAGCGCCATGAGCACCAGCCCCGCAAACAGGGTGATGAGCCCCGCGGGCATCCGGTCCTGTGTCCGGTTCTTGCGGCGCGAAGCTGTGCTGCGCCCGGAGGTCTTGCGTTTTCTCTTTGCCATGTTTCCTAAAACCCGTTCCTTATTTTATATAACGAAGCAGGGCGCGCTCAGGGCGGCTCTGTCGGTGACGATGGAAGAATTTCGATACGACTCGATTCTTTCATTGTACCACGGGAAAAGTCAAATGGCAATTTATTTCCCCTCGATTTCTCGGTAGAGCCATGCCAGCGCATCCGACAGCCCGCCCAGCTCATCGATAAGCTTTTCCCGCACAGCTTTTCGGCCATCCAGCACGGTGCCGACGTCCATGACCAGCTCGCCCGTGCGCATCATCAGCTCAGTATAACGCTTCTCCGAGATGCCGCTGTGGGACGCCACGAAGCCGGTGATGCGCTCCTGCATCTGCTCGAACCAGCGCATAGTCTGGGGCACACCCAGGATCATGCCGGAATGGCGGACGGGGTGGACCGTCATGGTGGCAGTAGGCACGATGAAGCTCCGCTGGGCGCTGACGGCCAGCGGGATGCCGATGGAGTGGCCCCCGCCCAGCACCACCGCCGCACTGGGCTTGGAGATGCTGGCGATGAGCTCCGCCAACGCAAGCCCCGCCTCCACATCCCCGCCCACGGTGTTGAGCAGGACCAGCAGGCCCTCGATGGCGGGGTCTTCCTGCACGGCCACCAGCTGGGGGATGACATGCTCATATTTTGTGGTCTTCTGGCCCTGGGGCGCTTCCACATGGCCCTCCACCTGCCCGATGACCGTCAGACAGTGGATGGCGTGAGCTCCCCGGGTGCGGTAAACGCTGCCCATATCCTCGATCTGCTCTTTTTCCAGCCGCTGCTGCTCCACGGGGATGTTCTTCTCTTCCTGTGACATTCTGCGCATCCTCCTTTTTGCTTCATTTCAGCTTGTCCGGCATTCCTGCCGGTTATACTTCGGCAAAGATTTCTTTTCTTTCTCAAAAAAATGTGCCAAATGGTTTGACATTCTGTCTTCGCGCTGTATACTTTATACTAGAGATAAGATTGTCAAATATGTATCATTATTGTACAAGAAAGTACAAATCTTTTGCCGGAGCACCCTGCCGCTGCGCACCTCCCCCCGGCAATGCTGCGGATAAAAAGAAAGGAGACCCCCTATGAACACTCCCGGCAAAGCTTCTCTGCCTGTCATCAAGCGCCTGCCCAAATACTATCGCTACCTGCGCACCCTGAAGAACGACGGCATCACCAGCATCTCGTCCCGTGAGCTGGCCGCCCAGATGGGTACTACTGCCTCTCAGGTGCGGCAGGACTTCAACTGCATCGGCGACGTGAATGGCCGTCAGGGCATCGGCTACTCGGTAGAAAACCTGCTGAGCATCCTTGAGCAGCTGCTCTTTGGCAACGGCGACCTCCTGCCCACCATCCTCATCGGCTGCGGCCGTCTGGGCAAGGCTGTGAGCCGCTTCATCACCACCGACACCAACGGCTACAAGCTCATCGCCGCCTTCGACAACGCCCCCGACGAAGTGGGCAAAGAGATCAACGGCATCCAGATCTTACACATTGATGAGCTGGAAGCTTTCTGCGCCGAGCACCACCCCGAGGTGGCTGTACTCTGTCTGCCCCGCAGCGGCGCAGAGGAGATCAGCGGCCGCCTGGTGGCTCTGGGCATTCAGGGCTTCTGGAACTTCTCCCACTACGATCTGTCTGTCTCCTACCCCGACGTGGTGGTGGAGAACGTCCACCTCGGCGACAGCCTGATGAGCCTGGGCTACCGGCTGCGCAATCAGGACTGAGCAGATACTATCGATAATACAGGCCCTCTCCGTCAGGCTTTGGCTGAGAGAGTCCTTTCATGAGGAGACTTTTTCGACATGGCAAAGCTTTATTTCCGTTACGGCGCAATGAACAGCGGCAAGAGCACCGCGCTGATGCAGGTGGCCCACAACTACGAGGAGCAGGGGATGCGGGTGCTCATCCTCAAGCCGAAGGTGGACACCAAGGGCAGCGGCGACCTCGTGAGCCGTCTGGGCGTCCGCCGCCCTGCCGATCTGCTGGTGCCGCCGGACATGGACCTGGTGGAGGCCGTCCGGGCCACCAGCAGCGAGGGCCGGCCTCTGGCCTGTGTGCTCTGTGACGAGAGCCAGTTCCTCACCGCAGAGCAGGCCGAGCAGCTGTTCATGGTGACGGTAGAGCTGAACATCCCCGTCATCTGCTACGGCCTGCGCTCCGACTTCTCCCTCAAGGGCTTCCCCGGCTCCACCCGGCTTCTGGAGCTGGCCCACACCATCGAGGAGATGAAGACCATCTGCACCTGCGGCCGCAAGGCCACCTGCAACTGCCGCAAAGTCAACGGCCGCTTCGTCTTTGAGGGCGAACAGGTAGCCATCGACCTTGAGAACGACGTCCAGTACGTCAGCATGTGTCCCCAGTGCTATTTCCGGGAGCGCAGCGCCTTCTACGCCGCCCGCCGGTGACTCTTTTTCTGATCTTATGCCGTCCGCACGCCGGGCGGCATTTTTTGTATCTTTTCTGCATCCGTGATATATCAGTCGCGCCCCAATTCGCGCGTTTTTTGCACTATTGATATATCAGCTCGGGGCCGGAACTTTCTGTTATCGTCGCTTTTAATGTATACAACGCTCTTTCAACAAATTCTGCCATGGCTACAAAATTCTTGCAATTCAGGCCAATCTTCTCCTGTTGCATCCCAGTTTTCTATGCAAATCGTTGAAGTATACAAGTTGCACAGTTTTTCGGTCCAAGTTTATTCATTATGGCAATGACGTCAAAACCGGGCAAAAAATAAGCGCAATATTTGTACGTTTTCTGCCGCTATCACTACAATTTGCATCTTTCTTTTTTTTCTTGCCTTTGGTATCATATTTGTATACAACGGATGCTTTGCAGAGGCATCCATGCAAGAAGATGTTTTCTACATAGGAGGAGAACGAAAATGAGCAAGGCAATTTCTCGTCGTGACTTTCTGAAGGTCTCTGGCGCTGTGGGTGCTGCCGGCCTGCTGGCCGCCTGCGGCGGCTCCAGCAACGCTGGTTCTACCGCCACTTCCACCGCTGCTTCTTCCGCAGCAGCTTCTGTGGCCGGCCTGTCTTCTGACCCCGTCACCCTGACCATGAGCTGGTGGGGCGGCGAGTCCCGTCACAACGCTTACCAGGAGGCCATCAAGGCTTTCTCTGCTGAGCACAGCACCATCACCGTCAACCCCACCTTCGCTGCATGGTCCGGCTGGGAGGACACCATGTCCACCAAGTTCGCAGGCGGCGTCGCTGAGGATGTCTGCCAGATCAACTGGAACTGGCTGTACAACTACTCCAAGAACGGCCAGACCTTCATCGACCTGAACAGCGTCTCCGAGTACCTCGATCTGACCCAGTGGGATGAGGCCAAGCTGGCTGCCTGCAACGTGGCAAACGCTCAGCAGTGCGTGCCTGTCTCCATGACCGGCCGTATCTTCTACTGGAACAAGACCACCTTCGACAAGGCCGGCATCTCCTTCCCCACCACTCTGGACGAACTGATGGCTGCCGGCAAGACCTTCCAGGAGAAGCTGGGCGATGACTACTATCCCCTGCACCTGGGCGCATACGACCGTATGATCCTGATGGTCTTCTACCTCGAGTCCAAGTACGGCAAGGACTGGGCAGACCCCACCACCTCTACCCTGAACTACGATGCCGACCAGATCGCTGAGGGCATCGACTTCATCAAGAGCCTGGTCGAGGGCCACGTCATCATGAGCCTGCCCACCTACTACGGCTCCAACGGCGACAACGCCGCTCACCAGTCCACCGAGTGGATCACCGGCAAGCTGGCCGGTTGCTTCGAGTGGGACTCCTCCGCTACCAAGTACGCTGACGCTCTGGACGAGGAGAACAAGGCCGGCTTCACCGTCGGCGAGGAGATCAAGTTCGGCGATTACAACGGCGGCTTCTCCAAGG
>SKEO01003251.1_pt1 | contig 10192 bp, 9 predicted proteins | sample 4826801 | NCBI WGS metagenome assembly SKEO01 (sample SAMN11008807, study PRJNA524170) | human gut metagenome | biome: Human fecal sample; material: Feces; isolation source: fecal sample from pouch patient p3 | host: Homo sapiens | place: Israel: Tel-Aviv | collected 2016-02-25
CTTTAATACATATAACTTTGGAAAAATGACACTTAATAGTTTACTTACCTGCCTTCCAGCAATGGTCATCTGCGTAGCATGTGCCTGCCTTGCAGGTTACGGAGTTACAAGATTTAAGTTTAAGGGACGTAAGCAGTTACTGGATTTTTTACTGATTACACAAATGTTTCCAAGCGTTATGCTGGTAGTACCTTTTTATGCAGTTCTTTCCAGATATCATTTAACCAATACATTGTTTGGTCTGATCGTTGTGTATGCGGCTACCAATGTGGCATTCAGTACCTGGATGCTGGTATCATATTTTAAAACAATACCAATCGAACTTGATGAAGCAGCAAGAGTAGATGGAGCTTCCAGCTTTTGTATATTTTGGAAGATCATTGTTCCATTGATCCTTCCGGGTATTGCGGCAGTAGCTATGTTTGTGCTTTTTAATGGCTGGAATGAATATATGTATTCATCAGTACTGGTATCTAAGGATTCGTTGAAAACACTGACAGTAGGTATTGTTGCTTTAAATTCACAATACCAGATCAAATGGAATGATCTGATGGCGGCATCCACCATATCCAGCCTTCCGTTAGTAGTTCTGTTTATGTGTTTCCAAAAATATTTCATTGCAGGAATGACCGGTGGCGCTGTGAAGAGCTGATAATAGTAGGAGGAAAATAAAAATGAATCATATTACAATACGTGATATAAAGGTGTTTGTAACAGCACCAAGAAATATCAACCTGGTGGTAGTAAAAGTAGAGACATCTGAGCCGAAATTATGTGGTTATGGTTGTGCGACTTTTACATGGCGCCATAAAGCAGTCGTAACAGCCATTGAAGAATATTTAGCACCTATGCTTAAAGGTAAATCTGTAGATAATATTGAAGGTTTATGGCAGATGATGATGGGCAGTTCTTACTGGAGAAATGGTCCGGTGCTGAATAATGCAATTTCTGGTGTGGATGAAGCTCTTTGGGATATTAAGGGAAAAATAGCAGGACTGCCTCTGTACAGTCTGTTAGGTGGAAAGTGCAGAGAAGGAATTACAGTATACCGCCATGCGGATGGAAGCTGTGTGGAAGAGGTAGAAGAATGCATCCAGCGTTACATTGAAGAGGGATACAGATATATTCGTTGCCATATGGGTACTTATGGAGGAAATTTTGGAGGAAAAAGACAAAGTATTGTAAAACCTGAAAATGCTCCACAAGGCGCATATTTTGATCCCAGAATGTACATGAACAGTGTATATCATTTGTTTGATCGGGTTAGAAATGATATTGGCTGGAATGTAGAATTAATGCATGATGTACATGAACGTCTGTCTTTAGCTCAGACAATAGAATTTGCTAGGGAACTGGAAAAATATAAGCTGTTCTTCTTGGAGGATTCTTTAGCGCCAGAGTATGATGAATTTTTTAAAGTTTTGCGGGAACATACCACATTGCCTCTGGCAATGGGCGAACTGTTTACCAATCCGACAGAATGGAAACCATTAGTACAGAATCAGTGGATTGACTTTATTCGAGTTCATTTGAGCGATATTGGAGGAATTACACCAGCCAGAAAGTTAGCTCATTATTGTGAAGCTTATGGAGTAAAAACTGCATGGCATGGTCCTAATGACTTATCACCAATTGGTATGGCTGCTCAAATGCATTTGGATTTAAATTGTCATAATTTTGGAATTCAGGAGTTTTCAGGATTTTCTGAAGAGGAACAGGCAGTATTTCCTAATTGTCCTGTAGTAAAAAATGGTTATGCTTATGTAAGTGATAAAAATGGAATTGGTGTGGATTTTGATGAAAAAGAAGCATTAAAATATCCGGAAGTAGAGATGGATCATAGTTGGCTTTTTTCTAAACTCCCTGATGGAACTCCGGTAAGACCGTAATTGATGAACTAAAAAATAACGTTGAAAAAACAGGCACTGCGAGGAATTTATGATCTTCATAGTGCCTGTTTTATATATTTATTGATCCTGTGTTTTCTCATCCATTTCCCGGATGATCTTCTGGTCTTCTTTTAATTCGTTCTGTTCTTTCTGGAGCTCTTTTTGTTCTTTCTGAAGCTCTTTCTTTTCTTCTTTCAATTCTTCCTGCTCTTTTTTCAGCTCCTGGCGTTCTTTCTTTTCTGCAGTTTCCAGATCTTCCTCTTCTTTGATCAGCATCAGTAAGAAGCACAGGATCAAAAGTCCGCAGGAGATCCAGATGGTGCGGTAGGAAAAATAGTTTGCCAGGTGCCCGCCGCAGGCAGCGCCAATGGTAAATGAGCCGATAGCAGTCAGATAGATAGCAGCGATTTTAAGCTCCTCTTTTTTCTTTTCAGTAACAGCTTTATAAAAATGATCCGTGCCGCTTCGCAGGTTTCCAATACACATGGTGCTGGCATAGGCACTGCCTTTTACTGTACGGAAAGACTGTACCTGCATGGCACAGGCAAAGGAGGTAAGCCCATTTGCAAGCCAGTTTAGCTGTCCCGGGATAAAACCAACGATAAACAGCAGTATGATCTCTATGGTCAATACCAGGTGGCGCCAGTGGATCCTTCCGGTACGGCGAAAACGGGAGCGGATCAGACAGGCCATAAGTACCCCCAGTGCAAAAAAGGCAACAGGGAGAAAATAGCGGATGGAATCCTTCAGATTTTTGGAGATCAGATGACACCCCATTAAAACAATATTTCCTGTCTGGGCATTGGCAAAAACGTGGTCACGTAAAAAATAGGAACAGGCATCCTGTGTTCCGCCGGATAAGTTAAGAAGTATCATAACAGGCAGAGAACTGGACATTTGCAGCCCGTTTTTTTGTTTCATGTATATCCCTTCTTTCCTTCCCTGTTTTATCATTTTTTTCAAATAAAATCAATTTGCGTTTTTCACACTTCTGACTTTATATATTCCTGCTTTTTCTACGAAAAAAGCAGCTGTTGGAAAAAAATGGTCAGCTGCTTCTTTTATGTCTGTTCAATGAAGTGGATTTTCACGATTTTTTACTCATCATCCTCATTTGACCCATCATTATACTCATTTACATAGATCAGATGGCTTCTGGACTCTTCTACAATAGTCCGGATGGTCTCTGCAGTAAGAGGCATATCCTGAGGCTGTAATACCAGGCTTAAGGCACATGGAAGATTAATACCGCAGATCAGGTGACGATGATCGTTTACATATGGGCAGAACTGCTGGTTTACACTGCCACCTAACATATCAGTCATCATGACTACTTCATCCTCCGGGTCAAAGGAATCAAATAATTCTTTGATCTGGGTTGGAAGATCGGTGTCATCCATATAGGCACTGATATCAATGATGCCATCCATGGAAGTAAGAAAATTTAATGTGTCTTTCAGGCCGTGGGCCAGTAAATGATGGGAGGCGATAATATATCTTCTCATAACGCTTCTCCTTATAGTTTTATAGTTATAGTTATATTTATAATAGTGTGGCGGGGATCAGATACTACAGGGATTTGATCAGATGATCTACGTAAAGTTCTGCTTCTCCCTGGAGGAAAGGAGTCTGCATGCTTTCATAGCCTTTTCCGAATTCATCTTTCTCTACGATATAACCTGCACTGTAGTTTGCATAGCCCCATACGATGCGCATAGGAGCATTAAAGTTCTTTTTGATCTCCATTCCGAAGGTGGAGAACAGCTCTCCGGGGATCGTGATCATCTCCAGGTCACCTAAATGGAAGATAACAGAACGGAGCGTAACATTGATACCGCCTGACTGGATTTTTCTTCTCATATGGCGGACACCGGACCAGAGAAGCTTTTTATCATCCTCTGTAACAGCAGCAGCCAGCTTCTTTTCATCTTCAGCTAATTGTGCTTTCATGGCATCCAGATCATAAGTCTGGTGGATGGTGTATTCTGCAGTTTTTACAGAGCCAGCTTTTAACTCCATAGGAGTTTCCGCTTCTGCGAAAACATTTACCTGCTTCATTACTTCATCACGTACGCGCCACAGCTCGTTTTCGTCATTTCCCTGACGGTACTGGCGGTTGCCCATATCACCGCAGGCTCCCTGCATGGTAATGAAAATAGTATTGTATTTTTCATCCAGGGCCTTTCCTACATTTCCTAAAAGATCAGAGCTGATCTTCATGTTGTGGATGCCAAGGACAGTTGGATGGCAGGTAAACTGGAACATACCTGCAACTACATGATTTTCATTGCGGAACAGAATCATGTTGATATCTTTATCACTTGGTTTGTCAATATAATTGCGGTTTCCGTATACACCTTCTATTGTTCCCTTTACCATATAAGGTGTTACCTCTAAGAAGCCACGGTCAAAGCATTCATCTACAGCGTCAAAAAGCTGTTTCATTACCAGTTCCCTGTAAACTGCCTTGCGATGATTTCTGTCTTCCCCTTCATCTTCAAAGCTGATATCAGGGCCAGAGTGTGTATGAATGGTTCCGATAATGATATTTTCCTTTGGAACAGAATATTTTCCGGAAAGGACTGTGCGGGCATAATCAGAGATCGGTTCTTCTAACCGGCACAGATCCAGGGTGGACCATATAAAAATCTCCCCGTCAATGCGCAGGACTAAAGTCCTGCAGTAAAGTTCATCTAAAACACCAATAGATTTTCCTGTTCTCATGGCATAACCGCGCATGTACATAGGAAATGGAGGTGTGATATTACGTTTTGCTGCGCTTACTTCAACCATATGATAATCTCCCCTTAGTTGAATAAAAAATGGCTCTGCCTGCCAAATAAGACAGGCAGAACCGTCATTATGGTGATGTCACCATCAGGCGACATGTCCGTTTAGTTATGTTAGTTATAAATGATCAAGCCAGGATTCCCAGTGCAGAGCAGATCATGGAGAAGATGATAACAATGAGGATCAGGGTAGTGATCTTCATGCCCTTCTTTCCAAGGAGCTTATACAGTACCAGGACAGTAGCTACAGAGATCATAGAAGGCATGATCTTGTCTAACAGATCTGCAACTGCCAGATTGACTTCACCCATCTGGAATGCCAGAGGTGTTTTTGCAGTTACAACAGTTGCGGACAGAGCACCTACAACAGTAAGGCCCAGAACAGAAGCAGCATCTGTGATGCGGGCAAGCTTACTGCCCACTTTGGTGATCAGTTTGGTACCTTCACGGTATCCGATCCACATTAACTGGGTACGGATGCAGATGAAGATAAGGTTTACAATGAGCCACAGGATAACACCGATAGGGTTGCCTTCCAGAGCCATATATCCTGCGATGGAGCCCATGATAGTAGGAAGCAGTGTCCAGAATAAGGTATCACCGATACCAGCTAAAGGTCCCATTAAGCTGACCTTGATATTCTGTACAGCATCCAGGGAAGTGATTCCCTCTTTGTCTTCCAGAGCCAGAGTAGCACCAAGAACGATATTTGCCAGCCATGGCATGGTGTTGAAGTATTTATAATGGTTGTTTAATGCTTCAACGTATTCGTCATCATCTTTATAGATCTTACGCAGCAGAGGTCCAATACCGAAAACAACGGCTGGAGCAAGCTGGGTATCGTAGTTAAAGGTTGTTACTGCCATTAAGGACCAGCGGATGGCACCTTTCACACAGTCTTTTTTTGTTAAAACGGGAGCTTTTTCCATTACTTCATTCTCATTATTCATCTTCAAGACCTCCTGCAAATCCTACATTTTCCTTTGCTTCTTCATCCATATAGAACTTGTAAGCTAAAGCTACACCAAGGAATGCGATACCGAGGATCGGTACGCCCATGTATGCGCTGAGTACAAAGCCGATCAGAATGTAGTTGAAGTACTTCTTTGCCGGCATGTAGTGGAGCAGCATGGCAATACCAAGACCAGGAAGAAGCTTTCCTGCTACAGACAGACCGCCTGTTACCCAGGAAGGAAGCACATCCAGGATAGCCTGAACTAAAGGAGCGCCTGCTGTTAATGCAACAGCGGTTGGGAATGCCATGAATACAGCTACCATAACAGGGCAAAGGTAAAGGATAGCATACATTTTGCCAAACTGTTTTTCATTGGCATATTTCTGGGATTTCTGGGCAATGAAGGAGTTGCAGATCTTATATAAAACGTCCATCTGTACGCCCAGCATACCAACAGGAAGACCAATGGTCATACCAACTTCCGGTCCCTGTCCGGTTGTTTTTGCAAATGCGCATGCAATAATGGTTGCAACGCCGTAATCAGGTACAGAAGAACCGCCAAGAGCGGCAACACCTAAGGACATCAGTGTGAAAGTACCGCCGATGTAAAGACCGCTGTTCATGTCGCCTAAGATCAGTCCGCACAGGAAACCTACGATAACAGGTCTTGCATGTGTCAGTGATAATCCGCGGCGGTCAACGTTGATCTCAGCAGCCACCAGGACAAGCAGTACAATTTGTAAAGCACTTAATTGCATAACAATTTCCCCCTTTGTTATTTCAGAAATTCGTCAATAGAAACTTCTGCGTCTGCAGGTACATACTGTGCATAGAGCTTGGTTCCCGCAGCCTTTAATTTCTTGTAAGCCTCAATGTCGTCCGGCTTTGCGTAAGCTCTCTGGGAAAGCTTTACAGCTTCTTCGCCTTCAGCAGGCTTTACAGTTCCGCCAATGACCAGTTCCGGGATCTTTACGCCGATCTCAGACAGCTTAACCAGTGTTTCCGGCTTCTTAACCAGTACAAATACAGTGTGGTCATTGTATTTTCCGGCTTTGAAGTTATTTAAAGCTGTTTCCTCGGTAATGATGGAAATAGCCATTCCGGTAGGTCTGGCAAGCTTCATGCTGGCTTTGGTCAGTTCATTATTGGCAACAGTGTCATCAATGATCATGATACGCTGTGCACCGGAACGTCCGGCCCACTGTGTAGCCACGATACCATGAAGAAGACGGTTATCAATTCTTGCAAGTACAATACCCATATTTACCTCCTATTCGTCCTCACGGACGGCCGGGCTTTCTGCCTGCCCGGAAAGCTTATTTTTTGAATTCAAATGCATGTAATCATAAATGTAAGCAATCTCACTTACAGGCAGAGCCACCCGGTAATGCCGGGAGATATCCTGAAAGCTGTCCCTTACCTGCCTGATAAAGTCGGCATGTTTTTGTTCAAATTCTTCCAGATCCTGATAATTATCAATAGGTGTTTTTGTGACCAGACGTTCCACCAGACAACACAGGTGGACATAAAGCCCGATCATGATACGTCCTGCGATCTTTCTTCCTGTGATCTTCTGAAGCCGTCCCACTGCCTGTTCCACTTCATCTAAAAGCTTGTCAGGATTTAAAATGGTAATGGATTCAACTACATTCTGCAGGGAGAAATTCTTTACCAGGTTCTGGTTAAATATTTCCATTTGTTCTTCATCCAGATACTCTGAGAAAATGTTTGTCAGCTTTTCTGCGGAATTCATGGAAATAATGTCTTCCAGTGAGATAAAAGGAATTCCCTCAATCTCCGGATTGAAAAGCCCGATGATGCATTTTACATGGTATTGCTGGAAAATCTCATCATGGCTGCCGTTTTTCATCAGCCGGTAATAATCATAAGCCACAAATTTTACAGGAATGGAAGTGGCGGAAGTCTTTAAGATCAGCTCTTTTAGCTTTTCCGTTGTGTCAATGCCGTTTTCTCCGCTGAAGATCACGGCGTCTTCCTTCTGTACATTGTGGATGATACGGTAGGTGCAGACATTGCTTTCGCTGGCCCGTTTCAGGATGTCTTCCAGCTTCTGGTTCCCACAGATGCCAAGGCCGATATCAACAGCTAAGGCAGTGGAAATATTGTTGATGATGCCGATATTTAAGTTTCTCAGGCCGCCCATCTGGCTGTGGATCTGCTCTAAAGAACCCATATCCACCAGAAGTACTACGTCCTGACAGGTGATAAATCGTTCAATGTGTTTTTCCAGCAGCCCGGTGATGTCACTCATCTGCATGTCAAGAGGCATATCAATGGCATCGAATACCTTTCGCCCGATGATCTGGTTAGCGGCATCTGCAATACTGGAAGCTGTTGCATAGCCGTGGCTTAAGATAATACCGGCTGCGGAAAGTCCCTGGATCTTCTGGTTCTGGTTTTTTATATCTAAAAGCAAAAACAGCTGGTTTAAACTGTCTGCTTCAATGTCCAGATTCAGTTTGATCAGGTTTACGATCCTGGAACAGATGACTGATTCTTTTTCAAGAACAGCGCTTACAGCCTGAAACATTTCTTCAATCTCGTCATGGTTTTGTTTCATCCAGTTGTCGATCAGATGGTCGCCCTGAAGCTGTATATATAAGCGGCGGGCAAGTAAGTGGCTGTATTTTTTGGAAAGGCTGATGCCATACATTTCACCTACATTTTCAAAAATCTGATTGATCAGCTGTTCGTAAGTGGAGATCTTGATGTTTACAAGCTTCTGTCCGTAGATCAGATAGTCGTAATAATCATTTAATTGTTTCCGGAATTCCATCATCAGGCCGTCAAAACTGAGCATATCCTGACAGTAATCTTCAAAGACATCTAACATGATCTGGAAATACTGTACCGTCTGCCCCAAAGAGGTGTCACGGCTGTAACTGTTTAAGTGGATCATACGTTTGTCTTTGTCTTCAACCTCCAGTTTTAAGGAGGAGAGCATATATTCCGGAAGGTGATAACTGTGGATAGCGATACCATCGCTGGTTTTTTCCAGATAAGCTCCGGCACAGCTGCTGGTAACGCAGGTTTTTAATTCGTCGATGTTGTTTTCGTAGGAAAATTCCAGCATACAGTGGAAGGCGTTCTGGCTGATGCTTACATCTACGCCCATGCGCCGCCCTTCTGCTTTTAAGAAGGAGACTAACATTTCCTCTTTTTCATCGGCTGTGCGTTCATGCAATGTTGGGACCGGGATCACAATGGGAATCATCCTTGCAAGTGGTTTATAAAGTGTTTCCGCCGGTACTTTTGTGGTGGAAAATACCAGTCTTGCATTGGACTCAAAAACATGTTCGTCATCATGATATCCTTTATATTGTCCCGAAATTAAGTAGGAATAGATCAGTTCCTGTCCTGAAAATGGAAGCCTGTCAATTTCATCAAAGAAAAGGATGCCGCCGTTTGCCTTTGCAAGCCAGCCTTTTCCGTCTTCGCTGCCGCAAAGGGAAATAGCAAATTTTTCTTCATTCTGGGCATATTCGGAGCAGTCTACTGTGATGTAAGGCGGGAGAGAAGCTGCGCCTGCAGTTCCTATTACCCGTTCATTTACAGCATATTCATACATCAGCCTGGAAAGAAAAGCCTTTCCTGTTCCGCCAGCTCCGTTAAACAAGGCCGGAAGACCATTTGGCGGGTATTTAACAGCTGCTTTACACTGCTCGATGCAGGAACTTAAACTCAGGTAATAACCGATGGCTTTCTGAAAATCTCTTTTATTTTCATCGCTTCGGCATTTCCGCTGAAAATCGTCCATACCGGAGAATACGCAGGTTTCCAGGGCGACCTGGGCCTCGCGTTCAACATTTTTCTTATGGAAGAAATAAACAGGACGGGAGTTGACCTTAATGGCCCGCCCTTCTTTTACCAGCTCGTTCAGATACTGACTGGCCAGATTACGGGAAATATTCAGTGATTCGCTGATATGGTTCGCCGTAAAATATTTCAGATCTTTCAGGGCATAGCCCCGGCTTATTTTTTCCAGGTAAAGATAGAGTTCTTCTTTTGTGCTGAGCATGTACATGATTCTCCTGTTTGTTGATTTAACTTGAATTCTTTTCGCGCGTGTTTTATGTCTACCTGATAACAAGTGTAATTATACAAGAAATAGTCTGAAAAGAAAGATGTTTTGAATGATTTCGCCAGTTTGAAAAGGGTTTCGGCAGTAGCGGTGAGAAAAAAGGGGAGGTGCCCGGAGTGGGAGAATGGGGTTCGACACTAGGATTGACACTTTTAAGGGGGAAATATGTGCTATACTTAAAATCAGATGTCAGGATCAAGATCAGGCACAGAAAGATCCCGGGAGAACATTTATCAGGAAAGGAGGAGAAGTGGGATGTTCTTTAAATGGACAGGCGGGCTGCTGATCTTATTTGCAGGCTCAGGAATGGGTGTATGGCTGGCATGGGGATATAAAAAAAGACTGCAGACACTGGAAACACTGCGGCGGATGGTCTACTGCCTGAAAGGGGAGATCGTTTACAGCCATGCTCCACTGGAAGAAGCTATTGAGCGCATAGGAAGGCGGGAAAAAGGCA
>SKEO01003260.1_pt1 | contig 10165 bp, 12 predicted proteins | sample 4826801 | NCBI WGS metagenome assembly SKEO01 (sample SAMN11008807, study PRJNA524170) | human gut metagenome | biome: Human fecal sample; material: Feces; isolation source: fecal sample from pouch patient p3 | host: Homo sapiens | place: Israel: Tel-Aviv | collected 2016-02-25
CGGGGATCCGCCCCTCGGCGCAATACTGGTTGACCCGCCGCTCCGACACGCCCCAACGGTAGGACGCCTCCCGAATGGAGATATAGCCCTTGATCCCGTTCATACCGCACCTCCGCATGGATAATACTTAACATGATACATTGTATACGAATATCCGAAGAAACACAAGGCGTCCGGCGAAGTGGGCAGCGAAAAGTTACGGATAGGAGCGACATTTTTTTGAAAAAGTCCTCCGAAACTGGCCAAAACACCCTGCTCGGATTGTAGTATGGGTAGAGGGGGAAATACGGGGGTACGAAGTAGTCAGCAAGCACAGCAAGCGAGTACCCGCTTGCGGATTTTGAGATTTTCAGGTCCCTTGCCCGAACAGTCAAAATTACTTGCTGGGGCGCGGGTCTCCGGTGGAGACCTCAAAGCGTGAAACGCTTTGAAGCGCTGACCGAGCCGACAGGCGAGACCCCAGACCCTTATAAGAAACGGAGGCTGCCCATGGCGAACCGAAAGCGGAACATTCAGATGAAATTCTATGTGACGGAGGAGGAAAAACGGCTCATAGATGAAAATCTGGCGTCGTTGAATCTGCAAATCCTCCGCTGTGCAGTTTGAAAATCTAACAGCATGGGTGCGCTCCTGTGAAGCAAGCGCCGGAAGTTGAACTCCGTTAGGATAAAGGGAAGATAACAGCGAGCGTCGGCGGCTTAATACTGACGCATGAGAAAACAAAGAAAGGAGGGATTGTATATGGCAAGTACCAATGAACAGATCAAACGCATCGAAACTGATATTTTGAAAGTGCAGACCAAAATCAAAGCGTATCAGGAGAAGCTCTCGCAGCTTACCGAGAAGCGCAAACAGTTGCAGGAACGCGCTCTACTTGAAAAGATCAGTGAGATTGCACCAACCTATGACGATGCGCAGACGCTGCTTGACCTGTTAGCAGCAGAGCATCCGTCGGCAGATATTAGGGACGGAGGAAATGCACATGACAACGAACGCGAACCGCCGCGTGACTGACGAGCAGATCGAACGCGCACGCAGCATTGACCTTGTGCAGTTCTTGCAGCAGTATGAGCCGCCCGGAGAGCTGAAACGTATTGGTCAGTCATGGACACTGAAATCTCATGACAGTATGCGTATCTCAGCAGATGGTCGCTGGAACTGGTTCTCACAGAACAAGGGTGGCGGCGATGCAATCGGCTTTCTTCAAGCCGTTCATGGCATGAGCTTTCAAGATGCAGTACGCACGCTGGCTGGTGAAGATTTTAAGATGATCCCTGCCACGCAGGCAGAGTGCAAAGCAAAGCCGCCTGAGCGCGCAGCGTTCGCTCTGCCGCCAAAGAATCATGGCAATCGCCGCGTGTTCGCGTACCTGCATCGGTCGCGCGGCATTGCAGCGGAAATCGTCAACCACTGCATCAAGTATGACCTGCTGTATGAGGACGCACAGCACCACAATGCTGTGTTCGTTGGCAAGGACGAAAACAACAATGCGAGGTACGCTTTTCTGCGTGGGACGCTCACCGGCTCGCACTTCCGCCAGGAAGCAACCGGCAGTGACAAAAGCTACGGATTTTTTCTGCGCGGCAGCGGAAAAACCTTGTTCGTTTGTGAAGCGGCAATCGACGCACTTTCGGTCGCAACACTGCGGAAGTTTGGAGGTCTGGACTGGAAGAAAGACAACTATCTTGCACTCGGCGGTGTGACGGCATCGGAGAGTAAACTGCTTGCTGCGTTGGAGCGAACGCTCAACACTTTTTCTTTTAAGCGGGTCGTTCTTTGCTTCGATAACGATGCAGCCGGACAAACCGCAGCGCGCAGAATTTTCACGATGCTGCGTCAGCAGTTCTCGGAAAATCTTGAAGTGCGAACCTGTGTTCCCGAAGTGAAAGACTTCAACGATCAGCTTTGTGTTAAGCTGCAAAACGGAAAAAGTTCACCCTCGCGCGGGACGCGCGAAAGCACTTTATCACGCTAAAGGTTACAACTTTCGCAAGCATAGGGTTTGGGGTACCCAAAACCCGGCTTGTTAAGGGGATACCCCCTAAAACCCCCAAGCGACCATAGAACAAAAATGAGAAAGCGAGTACACCAAATAAAGTTCCGTTTGGACGATGATGAGCTTATGCTGCTCCGGCGAAAATTGCGTGAAAGCAATTTGCCGATGGCTGAGTATTTTCGCAAATTACTGGTATATGGCGAAATCAAAATCTATCCAAATGCGTTTGTTGCAGACCTGCAAAAACAGGTCAAAGATGTTGGTCGTAATATCAATCAGATCACGCGCCTTGCACACATTTCCGGCAAGGTATCGCTGAAACTTTGCGTCAAATTTCCGCAGCGCAGGAGAAGATCGAGCAGCAGCTTGAGAGGTTGAACTAATGACGGTTTTGCAAATTCATGTCATCCGGGCAATGGGTGGACGAAACCAATTAAATGACCGCATCAAGTATATGCGGTGTGGACGAAAATGGACATCGAGACATCATTGCCGTTGAACCCATGACCGAAGAATCCAAGAGCTCCTATGGAGTGCTGTTTCAGAATCTGAAAGACCGCGGTCTTTCCACGCCGAGGCTTATCATTTCAGATGCTCACTCTGGGCTGGTTTCGGCAATCCGTGAGTCCTTTCCCGGCGCCTCGTACCAGCGTGGTTGGAATCTTTCCGAATGAAAGTTCCTATGTTCGTCTGGTGACAACGTATCTCATGGAATACGCTGAGGACTGGTCTGTCTCCACAGCCTACATAAGCCATGAATCCATTGCGGCCACACTGATCACCGCAGCTTAACTTCATTTTTCAGGAGCCTTTTTGCGAACTTTACTTGACGCGGTCCCGCCGTGCGGCTGAAAAACGAGGGGCATGGGGATTCCACCCGTCAAGCTGGATTTGCATCATCAAATCCGTTGCTTGTCAGATCATACCACACCTTTTCTTCTCAATAAACAAAACCCGGAGCACACAGCTGAATTTCAGGCTGTGTGCTCCGGGTTTTGCTGCTTGGATTGGCGTTCATAAAAATGTTCAAAAGTTTATGTCAGTTTTTGCGGTCAAAGGTTGTAGCCCATTCGTGAGAGGTCTCTTCCTTTTTAGCAGGTAACAAATCATCAACCGGAAAACTTCTTTATTCATACTTCACTGCTCCATCTTCCTGACAGAAAAGAGTAAGGAATACACGGTTTGAATGAATTTCTAAATCAATAAAGAGATATAACGTTATAAAGTTACAACATCAAAACGTTACAGCTTTTCGCTCTGCTCACCCGCCAGATACCGTTTGAGCAGAAACGCGCAAAAGTACGGGAACGTATAAATATCGTCACTAAACCCGATATTTCCGGCGGTAAATTTGATGCCATAGTGAATATCCTCATACTTATCACTGGTGATGAGTGTGCGCAGAGACTTCGCCGTGCCTCTCTGGGCCTTGACCTCGACCGGAATGAGCGCGGATGCCGTGCGGACGAAGAAATCCTGCTCGAGCGTGGAATCCTCGCGCTTGTAGTAATACAGCTGATACCCGGCTTTGACGAGCGCCTCGCCGACCACATTCTCATACAGTGCGCCCTTGTACACGCCGAGGTTCTTATTGGCGCGCAAGTCCTCCTGCGCCTCCTCATCCAGCATGGCGACGAGCAGGCCGCTGTCCGCAAAATACAGCTTGTACTTTGTCTCGTCGTAATTGCCCTTGAGCGGCAGTTCCGGGAAATTCAGGCAGTAGCAGATGTTGACCATGCCGGCGTCGTTCAGCCACTCAATGCAGCCGCGGTAATCGCGGAAACGCGCACCGGACGCGACCTTGGAAATCTGGAATTTCTTGTTGTCCTTGGCAAGCTGAACCGGGATGTGCTGAAACACATTCAAAATGCGGGTCTGGTCCATGCCGTCCGCGTATTTGCGGATATCCTCCTTGTAGTCCGCGATGAGCTGGCGCTGGGTTTCGAGTGAGCCTTCAAACGTGCCCTTTTCGATGAACTCGCGGACAACAGCGGGCATGCCGCCGAGAATGCAGTAGTTGAGGAACAGCTCTCCGCAGACCGACATTTCCAGTTCGTTGAACGGCGTCAGCGTGCGCATGTGCGTCAGCATATCGTCAATAAAGGCATCGTCGTAGCCGCCGGCCCACAAAAATTCCTCAAAATCCAGCGAGAACATCTCGTAATCGGTCTTGTAGCCGACACTGTTGCTCTCAATCTTGCGGTAGTTGAGACCGAGCATGGAACCGCTGCAAATGACGTCGAACCGGCCGTCGATCTTGAAGAATTTGAGCGCGGTCGCAATGTCGGGAAACTCCTGCAGTTCATCGAAGAAAATCAGGGTTTCGCCCTCAATAAACCGCTTAGAAGGGTCGATACGCGAGATATTTTTGATGATATCCGCCGCTTTGTAGCCGTCCGCGGTGATCATTTTGTACTTTGGCTCTTCCACGAAGTTGATCGTGATAACGCTCGTGTAGTTGCCATCGGCAAAGCGCTGAATGGATTCGGTCTTGCCGACCTGCCGCGGCCCTTTGACGATAAGCGGCTTTTTATCCGGATTTGCTTTCCATGCCGACAGAAAAGCGTCGATTTTGCGTTTTAGATAAAGCATTTGGGTTCACCTCTTATGAGGGTATTATACCCCGACAGAGGGAGAAATGCAATTGTCTGCACAAAATGAAAGGGAGAATTTTCGATTTATTCACATTTTATGAGCGAGTTATTACAGTTGAATCACATTTTAAGTATCTGCTGCCGTGCGGAAAAGGATGCGCAGGTCGTGCAGCTGACCGGCATCAGCAGATAATCTGGCTAATGCCAACTCTTTTTTCTGTTTTAAGACAACACCGCATCGACCAGCCGATAGCAGGTGATCCCGTCCGCATCCTGATACGACTCGAACTCCCCGGTAACCGTGATATCCGCGCCGCGCGCCGGATAATCGTCCGGATAGGTCTTATCGTCCCTGCAGACAAATTCCAGACCCTGTGCACAGCAGGCGGTCGCATCCGTGACAACGCATACCACCTGCACCGGCGTATCCGGAATCGGATTGCCGTTCCCGTCCAGCTGCTCGTATACGCCGAACCGTCCGGTCATTTTGATGGTCTTTCCGAAATAGCTGTCCGGGTCGTAATACAGGATGTTCGCCAGCTCGGAATAGAGCATCGTGCCGCTGAGCTCGGTCAGGTCAACCGTATCACCGGCGCCGGATTGGGTATCTGCTGCGGCAGTCTGCTGCGTGTCGGTCCGGGCATCCTCGACCGGCTGACCGCAGGCGCAGAGCGAGAGCGCCAGAACACCGGAGAGCAGCGCGCAAAGCGTTTTTCTCATGCCGATGCACCGCCTTTCAGCCGTCCCGCCAGCGTAAACAGGCCGAACGCCGCGATATCCACCGCAACGATGGTCGAGCCGACCGGCGTGCCCGCCAGAATGGACAGCAGGATGCCGCACACCGCGCAGAACACCGACAGCACCGCCGAGCAGATCGTCACCGAGCGAAAGCTCTGATACACGCGCATCGCTGAAAGCGCCGGAAAAATAACGAGCGCGGAAATGAGCAGCGAGCCGACCAGATTCATCGCCAGCACGATAACGACCGCGATCGTTACCGCGATGAGCAGATTGTACAGGTTCGCTTTTGTATCGACCGCCTTGGCGAAAGCCTCGTCAAAGGTGACGGCGAAGATCTTGTTGTAAAACAGTACGAACACGATGACCACCACGACCGACAGCGCCGCACACAGCCGCACCTCCCCACGGGTCAGAGTCAGTATCGAGGTGGAACCAAACAGCGTGCTGCACACATCGCCGGACAGGTTGGAGGAGGTAGAGAACAGATTCATCAACAGATAGCCAAAGGCGAGAGAGCCGACCGACAGCATCGCGATCGCGGCATCGCCCTTGATTTTGGTGTTCTGTCCGGTGCGGAGCAGCAGGATGGCGCACACGACGGTAACGCCGAGCGTGAGCGGCATATCATCGGTCATGCCGATAACAGCGGCGATGGACATACCGCCGAACGCCACATGGGAAAGTCCGTCACCGATAAACGAGAAGCGCTTGAGTACGAGCGTTACGCCGAGCAGAGAGGAGCACAGCGCAATGAGTACGCCGACGATCAGCGCGTAGCGCACGAACGGATACGCCCAGTAAGCGGCGATCTTCTGGAAAACAGCCATCACTGTGCATCACCGCCTTTCGGTGCGAATTTGGTCTGATAAGCTGCCTGCGTGCCGAAAAACGGCGCGTCGCCGGTCAGCAGGATATGCGTGGCATAGCGCTCGGCGGCGGAAATATCGTGCGAGATCATGATAATCGTAATGCCGTCCTCGCGGTTGAGCCGGTCGATGAGCGCGTACATTTCGGCGGCAGCTTTGGGGTCCAGGCCGGTCACAGGCTCATCGAGCAGCAGGATTTTACGGGTGGCACACAGGGCGCGCGCGAGCAGCACGCGCTGCTGCTGTCCGCCGGAAAGTTCGCGGTAACAGCGCTTTGCAAGCGGTGTGATGTGCATTTTCTCCATCGCATCGGCGGCAAGCTGCTTTTCCGCTCTGCGGTAGAACGGGCGCAGTCCGCACCGCGCCTGACAGCCGGACAGGACGATTTCCCGCACCGAAGCCGGAAAATCCTTCTGCACATCGGTCTGCTGCGGCAGATAGCCGATGGTGTTTTTTCTCAGCCCATGACCTGCCGCGAGCGATCCGCCGACCGGCGGCAGCAGGCCGAGAATGGTTTTCATCAGTGTGCTCTTGCCGGAACCGTTTTCCCCCACAATACACAGATAATCGCCTGCGCGGACCGTAAAGTTCAGGTCACGCAGTACGGCTTTGCCGTCGTAGCCGACCGAGAGATTTTGACAGGTGAGCTGAGTCATATCAAAAATCCTCCCTTAATTCAGTGCCTGTTTGAGCACGCCGAGGTTGTTTTCCATCACGCCGAGATAGGTCGTGCCGTTGGCCACGTCCTCCGAGGTGGTGGCCTGCATGGAGTCCATCGTCAGGATGGGCTGATTCTTTGCCTTGGTGTTCTGCACGATGGTTTCGGCAATTTTATGCTGCTTTCCCTCGATGGTCAGCACGCACGGCAGGCTGAGCGCATCTACCTTTTTCGCAAGGAACGACACGGTTTCAAAGCTGGCTTCGCTCTCAGCCGAGCAGCCCGCAAAGGCGGCATAGTAGCTCAGGCCGTAATCATCCACCAGATAGCGGAACGGGAAACGGTCACCGAACAGAACGGTCTTGCGCTTGCCGGTGTCCACGGCGGTCTGATACGCGGCATCCAGCGCTGCAAGCTGGTCGGTGTAAGCGGTCAGATTGGCCGCATAGGTGTCCTTGTTCTGCTCGTCCAGCTCCTCGAGCGCGTTCGCGATGGCCTCGCACAGCGTTTCCGCGTTCTTCAGCGACAGCCAGACGTGCTCGTCGTACTCAGGGTCGTCCGCATCGGCAGCGGCGTCCTCTTCCTCGGTTTCCATTCCTTCAACGGTTTCTTCTTCCTTAACCTGTGCGCCGAGCACATCGAGCAGGTTGATGACCTTCCTGTCCTGGTTGGACGCGCCTGTCAGTGCATCATCGACCCAGCCGTCCGACTCGCCGCCGACATAGAGGAACAGGTCGCAGTCGGCAATCTTTACAATATCATCTGCGGTCGGCTGATAGCTGTGCAGGTCAACGCCGTTGTCGAGCAGCATGGTAATATCGGCATCGTCTGCCTTGTCACCGAGAATCTGACGGACCCAGTCGTATTCCGGGAAAATGGTGGTAACGACCTTCAGTTTGTCGCTGTCCTTCTCGGTGAGCGGCGTGTTGCCGCAGCCGGTCAGTATACCGAGTGACGCGGTGCAGGCTAAAACCAGGGATAAAATACGTTTCATAATGGGATAAACCTCCGAATTTTTCTAAAAATGGGCGCAAAAATACAAGGGCAGCGGCAAAACCGCATAGACCTGCCGAAAAGCAGGCCTTACCCTTGTAGAATACCCCTATTTAATTCGAGAGCTTTACCTTGAGGGAAACGAGCGTAAATGTGCAATCGGTTTCCGCACCGAGCGTGATCATGCGGCACAGAAGATGCACCACTGCCGCAGCGGCAGCACAGACAGCCGTGGCAGTGCCAAGGCTGTTCAGCAGGTTTTCGCAGAGGTTGATCTGGTGGCAGATGGCGCAGTCCGCGCCGGTGCAGTCGTGGTCGGCCTCTGCTGTGATGAAGATAAGAGGGCACAGCATGGCAGCCAGCAGCAGCACCGCCAGCAGGATTTTCGCAATTCTGAGATGCTTTTTCATGTTGTGTCCCTCCTTTGATAACGTGATAACGGTTTTATTTGCGGCAGTTTCTGCACACGCCGAACAGCACGGTTTCGCCGCAGTCGAGCGCAAAGCCCTCGCGTTCGTCCAGCTGCGCGGTGAGCCGTGCGGCAGTTTGCTCGGACAGGTGAAAGGTCTGTCCGCATTGGGTGCAGGTCATGTGCAGCACGCCCTTGCACGGCGCGGCATCGGTGTATTGATAGAATACCTCGCGTGTGCCGGGTCTGGCACAGCGGCGCACTTTCCCCTCGGCTTCAAGTGCCGCAAGATTGCGGTAAACTGCGCTCAGGCTGATCTTTTCAGCGGCGAGCGCCTGCGCGATCTGCCGGGTGGACAGATGCTCGTCCGGGTGTTCGCTCAGATAGTGCAGCAGCGCCTTTCGCTGCTGTGTGCTGTATTTTGGCATAGCTGCCCCTCCAATCTGCGAACTATTCGCAAATTATTATAACACAGGTTTTCGGTTTGTCAATATGCGAATGGTTCGCAGATTGCAAAAAGCTGCCTCCGCTTCCTCTCCCGGATGAGCGTGGACTTGCTGATGCCGGTCAGCTTGACGACCTGCGCGTAGGAATGGTCCTCGAGCAGCGCCATTGCATGGTCAAGCTGCTCGGTGTCGAATTTAGGCGGACGGCCCTCACGGAAATTCGGGTCGGTGGCGCGCGCGACCGCCTTGCCCTCCTGCGTGCGCTGCACGATCATGTCGCGCTCGAACTGCGCGAACGACAGCAGCACGTTGCGCAGCAGCGTGTTCACTGAGTCGTTGGACAGGATGCCGAGGTTCAATACGTTGATGGTCATGCCCTCGTCGATCATCTCGGTGATGAGGCCGGACGCCTGCGACACCGACCGCGCCAGCCGGTCGAGCTTGGTCACGATGAGCACATCGCCTTTTCGCAGCTGCGCCCGCAGCCTGTCGAACTCCGGGCGCTCGATCTTCGTGCCGGTGAAGGTGTCCGTATAGATTTTTTCCGCGCCCGCCGCCGTCAGCGCCGCCTGCTGCGCGTCCAGACTGTTGCCGTCGCGCGCCTGCGTCTTGGTGGATACTCTCGCGTAGCCGAATGTCATGTAAATTCCCCCGTTTTCCCGGTTTTGACACCGCGAGTTTTGAATATAGGTTTTGATACCTCTATTATAACTTTTGACGCTGAGTTTTGCAACCGGTGGCAATACTTGAAGGTTTTGAGACAGACTCGCATCATATCGAGCAATTACACGCAGATATTTTTATACCGCCTCCATTAGCTAGCCGTCAGGTTTTAAACCTTGATGCCGTTGTAATTCCCGAGCGTGAGCCGGCCGTTGGTCAGCACGATCTTTTCGCAGTTGTCCCGAATCCCGATCAGCAGCCGCAGTTCGCGGTCGAACAACTATACGTTCCCGTACTTCTGCGCGTTTCTGCTCAAACGATATTTGACGGGTGAGCAGAGCGAAAAGTTGTAACTTTGTGACGTTGTAACTTTATAACGTTATATCTCTTTATCGATTTAGAAATTCATTCAGACCGTGTATTTCTTACTCTTGGCCGCAAAATCTGACATAAACTTTTGAACATTTTTATGAACGCCAATCCAAGCAGCAAAACCCGGAGCACAGACTGAAAAAGCAGTCTGTGCTTCGGGTTTATTTGGCGGCGAATGCTGTTGATAGAGTGTGTAATTCAGAGAGCTGTATTTTCAGCGAATATATTTATGTCCATGTACCCAGCAGGCTCGGCAGATGCCGTGGTTGATGAACGCGCCATGACCTCGCGAGAAAAAGGTGTTCGCGTTTCCGACAGCCTCACAGTAATGACATTTCAGACATTGGACACCGTTCGAGTCGATGACTTCTGTCTGGGACCGCTCGAGCAGTGCAGAGGGGTCTTTTGCAAGCATCTCCTCCTGAAG
>SKEO01003269.1_pt1 | contig 10128 bp, 9 predicted proteins | sample 4826801 | NCBI WGS metagenome assembly SKEO01 (sample SAMN11008807, study PRJNA524170) | human gut metagenome | biome: Human fecal sample; material: Feces; isolation source: fecal sample from pouch patient p3 | host: Homo sapiens | place: Israel: Tel-Aviv | collected 2016-02-25
GCATGGGCAGCGCAAAAGCAGCCGTCTTGCCGGTACCGGTCTGGGCACAGCCCATCAGATCCCGGCCGGACAGCACCGGCGGGATCGCCGCCGCCTGAATGGGCGACGGGGTCTCATAGCCTGCTTCCTGCACAGCGCGCAGGAGCGGGGCGGACAGATTCAATTCTTTAAAAGTCATGGTTCTCCTAATTATTTCTCATGTGATTCGTTCGGCACACAAACCCTCTCCGGCTCGCGTTCGCTCGCCAGCTCCCCCGAAGGGGGAGCTTTTACAAGAAGGATCACTTTTGTGCACATCCCGAAGAGCTCCCCCCTTTGAAGGAGCTGACAAAACCGTCAGGTTTTGACTGAGAGGCTTATTCCGTAATTTTCCGGCACTCCACGTAGTACCGCTTTTCCTCGGCGTGGCCCATGCTGAAGGTCTTGCGGGGCAGCACGCCGCCCATCACAACGCCCTTGAACAGGTCGCTCTTGGCAAACGGCGGCATCAGAAAGGCCACAGCACCCTTTTTGCACAGGGCGCGGACGGCAGGCTCATCGTGGACGTAATCCACCCGTGCCTCCGTGTGGCGTTCCATATAGTCCGCAATAAAATCGTCGATGGTGCCCACGGTCAGCGGCTCGGTGGGGTTCTCGAAGCTGAGCACGTTGGACATGTGCGGCCCTGCCAGCGTGAAGGGCTGCTGCTTGCTGCCGCCGAAGCAGCAGCCGGCCATATTGGAGTCGCTCCACGTGATCAGGCTCAGCAGCACCGTGGCGCAGTCCACATTGAACAGCACCCGGTGGATGGGCTCGATCTCGATGGCGGGCGAGTGCACATTGCACACCTCGGCCAGACACCAGCGGGCGGGATGCACCGCGGCCTGCTCCGGCGTCAGGGTCTTTTTCAGCTCCTCCCAGCAGGCCTTTGCGGTGGCCAGCGAATGGTTGCCGTCGCCCACGGCCAGCGTCAGCGGGTCGCGGCGGGTGGCATCCGGATACTTTTTGTCAAACTCTTCCTGACTGCCCAGCACGGCCAGTGCATCCTCGATCTGCGCGATGAGGGCAGGATCTTCCACGGCCCAGCCCGCAATGTGGCCGCCGTTCAGCATCAATTCGCCCTCGTATACCTTGGGCAGCTCCTGCTTGTGCGCCGCCACCGGCTCGATGAGGGTGCAGCCCGGGTCATCGGCCAGCATCATGATGTGAGGCGTTTCCAGACTGGCACCGGTGCGCACCTTCATGCGGGGCGGGATGCGGCTTTCCACGGTGCTCTCGCTGGGGCGCACTGTGCATTTCTCGCCCCGGCGGTAGCTGTAGGCTTCCAGATCCACCATGCCCACAAGGCCCTGCCGCACCTTGCCGCTCTGCTCGGTGCGCTCTACGTAGATAAAGCCGTCCACCGCGCGGGTGAGCACATTCTGTGCGTAATCGTCCATGGCGGCGTGGATCTTTTCAATGCGGGCGTCCGCATCGCCGTCCTCCAGATAGACCTCCGGCAGGATCAGATTCAGGGTGCTGGGACTGCCCGCCGCTGCGGCCTCGGCCTTCTGCCAGTAATCCCGGTCACTGGTGAACTGGTCGCAGGCGATGCAGCCCCACTTTTCCAGCGGGATCTGTGCCGAAGGCAGAAGGATATGGGCCGGTGCAAAGCAGGATTTGGTATTCATAGCAGATTCCTCCCTCTTATAAAACCAGAGACGTTACTGGAAAATGTCGGCGCTGTGCAGCACCAGATGCTGCACGCCCTGTCCGGCGGCAGACTGCTCCAGTGCGGTGCGGCTGTCGGCGTCCACCGCCTTGTCTGCCGTCACCAGCAGGTTGTCCATGCCCAGCGTCACAGCGGGCACATCCAGCGACACGCTGTTGGTATTGCACTGATCCAGCGTGTAGCTGAACCACAGGGTCATGCTGCCCGCAAAACGGCTCTGCAGGGCGGCGATATCCGCCTTGAGCTGGTCCGCACGGGAAACGCCGCTGGTCTCGCCGTAGTCCTGTTTGCGGCTGAGCTTCGGGAACTGGACATTGGTCAGGACCACCTGCTCAAAGCCCATGCCCTGCACCTCGGCCACAAGGTCGCCTACATATTCCACTGCCGCAGCGGAGTAGGGGTTCAGCCATGCATTGCCGTCCTTCTGGGCGTCCAGCCACAGGCCGTCGCCGTAGTGGATAGCCATGCTGCGGTCGGTGCGGGAGGAGATGGGGTCCTTAAAGGCTGCAAGCTGGGCCACAGGGATCACGCCCTCTTCCCGGAAGATAGACGCGATGCGGGCCGGGTCCACGGTGGTACCGGCAATGCTCTGGGCGGCAGCCGGCACCTGCGAAGCGTAGCAGATGCTGCCGTCCGGTGTTTTCAGGGTCACAAGGCCGTAGTCTGCCCCCTGTGCCTTGAGCTGCTGTGCCGCCGCACGGATGGATGCGTCATCGGCAAGGGTGCTCACGTCCACCGCAGCCCAGCTGCCGCCGGTGACGGCCCTGCCGTCCAGCCCCTTGGGCTGTTCCGGCTCCGGCTGGGACGAGGCCGCTTCCTCTGCCGCCGCAGATGCAGCCGCTTCGGAGGAAGCCGCTGCGCGGGATGCAGATTCCGCTTCCAGATCCCGGTTCTTCACCACGGTGTACCATGTGTGCGTGGCCCAGTCCAGCACATGGGGTGCCGCCAGCCATGCCGCGCCCAGCACCACCAGCACCAGCACCAGGATGCCGATGCCGCGCTTGATGCGGGCACCCCGGCTGTAGAAGCTGCGGTGGTAGCGCTTGACCTTCTGCCGTTTATACTTTGCCATTGTCGATCCTCCTCCCTGCAAAAATCACAGGATCACAGAATGTCCGGTAAAACCATAGATCGCCAGTGCCAGCACACCGATGTACACCAGTGTGATGGGCAGGCCGCGGAAGGCTTCCGGGATGGCCTTGCTGCGCAGGCGGTGGCGGGCTTCCGTTACCAGCAGCACTGCCAGCACATAGCCAAGGCCGCTGCCCAGACCAAACCCGAGGGACTGGCCCAGCGTAAAGCTCTGGGTGCGCTCCACCAGCACGGTGCCCAGCACACAGCTGTTCAGGCCTGCCAGCGGCACGATGCGCAGCAGTGCACTGCGGTGCGGCAGGCCCTTTGCCAGCCACAGCACCGCGTGTTCCAGCAGGCACACCACGGCGATGCTGGCAATATAGACCAGCGGGCGCAGCTGGACACGGTTTGCCAGCGGCGCGATCCGGCTGCCGGCATACCATGCAAAGGGCGTTACCATGATCTGGGTGATGCACAGCTGCATACCGAACAGCCAGCTGCTGGTGCGGTCATCGCCCACCAGCTGCACCAGCCGGGACACACCAGCGCACGGGTAAAGACGGCGTTCTGTGCGAACACCGCCAGCAGTGCATAGTTGAAGAACACTGCACTGGTCGTAACAACATCTTTCATCCTTCGCGGTCCGCCTCCTTCTGGGAATGCACATCCACAAGGTTGCCCGCCTCTTTGGTGAGATATGCCCTGCGCCTTGCGGCCAGCGCACGCCATACCGCGCAAAGCACGCCCAGCACGATAAAGCCGCCCGCCGGCATCCCGGCCATGGGCAGCACCGGGCGGCTGACTGCCACGCCGAACAGGGTGCCTGCGGCCAGCCATTCACGGATGCAGCCCAGCAGCACCAGCAGCAAAGCATAGCCCACGGTGATGCGCAGGCCCTTGGAAACGGCCTTGCGCACCGTCTCCTGTACGCGGCCGAAACGGTAGGTCAGCAGCGGCTCCACCGTGAGCATGGGCAGATAGATGCCAAGGCTCAGCAGGCCGGTGCCGAACAGCATGTTCAGGATGGGGTACACCGCCAGATACACCACAGCGGTGCTGAAGCCGTACACCAGTGCACGGGGCAGCAGCTTTTTCTGCAGCGTTTCCGGGGCAGGGTCCTCGTCGTACAGGGGCACAAGGCGGCTCAGCAGGCAGGCCAGCACGCGGGAGGGCACCAGCAGCAGCGCCACCGCCGCCGCCAGCATCACCGCATTCTGGCCGCTGGTGGCAAGCACCACCAGCGGGGCCAGACCCATGCCCTGCATGACCACCGGGTTATTCAGGAACACCCGGTCATGGTGGGCAAATTTGCCGGGGTCTTTTACGATCAGTTCAGCCGTTGCACGTCTCATTGTGCTGCCCCCTTTCCGGCATCTGCCTGCAGATGGGTCAGGTGATACAGCTTTGCCTCGGTGCGGGCGATCCATGCCGACACACTGTTGACCACCAGCAGCGCAAAGCACACGCCAGTCTCATACACGCCGTAGTAGCGGAAGCCCATGCTCACAACGCCCACCAGCACACCGTACAGGATGCGGCCCATGCGGTGGTGCACGCAGGTATAGGGTTCGTTGAGCAGGAACACTGCGCTGAACAGGATCGCGCCGGTGAGCAGCTCGTCCCGCACGCACCGCAGGCGGGGCAGCACATTTGCCAGCACGGCACTGTCGGCCAGACCCGCCTGCCGCGGGAAGAGGAAGGCGATCAGGGCACAGGTGAGCAGAAAGCTGACCGAGGCAGACATGTGGGCGTCCTTCTGGGTCCACAGGAACAGGCCGCAGGCCAGGATCACCAGCGCCGCGCCGGTGCCCATGGGGGCGGCATACTCGCCCAGACTCAGCACCAGCGAACGGATGTTCAGCATACCGCCGCTGCGCAGGGTGTCCTCAATGGTGCTGGACACCGGCACCATGGAAGCGTCCCACAGGGGGATGCTGGTGTAGGGCTGAGGGTAGCGGAACACCTGCTCCGGCCATGACACCGCCGCCACCACATAGCCCACGGCGGCGGGGTTGAAGGGGTAGCTGCCGTAGCCGCCAAAGATCTCCTTGCCGATGAGCACACCGGCAAGCACCGCGATGATCAGAACATAGATATCCACCGTTACCGGCATCAGCAGGGCGATGACGAGCGCAAAGCTCTCGTTGGAAAAGTCACCGGCCTGATACATGCGGCGGCGCAGCAGCGAAACGAGACGGTCGCACAGATTTCCGGTGAGCACCGCGATGCCGCACAGCAGCAGCGGGCGCACGCCGTACAGGAAGCAGGCCATCCACAGCACCGGCACCGCCATAAAGCAGATATGCTTATAGTAGCGGCCGGTCTTCTGGAGCTGCGCTTCCTGTTCCCGGATCAAAGATTCATCCATAAATGGTTTTCCTTTCAAGGGTCAAAGGCTGGCGAGGTGCTGCACCGCTGCAGCAGGGTCTGCTGCACCGAACACTGCACTGCCCGCCACCAGAATATCGGCACCCGCTTCCACGCACTGGGGCGCGGTGGTGCTGTCCACACCGCCGTCCACTTCCAGCAGGTAGTGTGCGCCGCGTGCCGTGCGCTCCGCCTTGAGCCAGCGCAGCTTGTCCAACGCCGAGGGCATGAACTTCTGCCCGCCGAAGCCGGGCTCCACGCTCATCACCAGCACAAGGTCCAGCTGGTCAAGATAGGGTGCCAGCGCCTGCGGGTCGGTGCCGGGCTTGATGGTCAGGCCCACCTTGCAGCCCAGCGCCCTGACTGCATCGATGGTGGCCTGAATATCGTCCTCACACTCAAGGTGGAAGTTGTACAGGGTGGCACCGGCCTTGATGAAGGCTTCCGCATACTGCAGCGGGTGGCTGATCATCAGGTGCACATCATAAAAGGCATCCGGCAGATTTTTGTGCAGGCTCTTGAGCACTGGCACACCAAAGCTGATGTTGGGCACAAAGTGGCCGTCCATCACATCGTAATGCAGCATCTGTGCACCGGCGTCCAGCACCATGCGGCAGTCTGCACCCAGTTTGCCAAAATCAGCAGAAAGAATCGAAGGACTTACGATCGCCATATTCTATCTTTACGCTCCGTTATTTTATAGTTTATTATTCCCCATCGTCCCGCTGTTGTGCCGGTTCACGGCCTCTGAAACAGCATGGACATGATTATCTTTTAGTTTACATGAAAACGCCCAAAAAATCAAACCCGCCAACGGCTTTTTCACCGAAATGACGTATTTGGAAAGATCTGTCCATTTGCGAAGAAACTCCCTCAGTCAAAGCCTGACGGCTTTGCCAGCTCCCTCGGAGAGGGAGCCTCTGGCACGCCCGGAAGATTTGCACTTTAACCGGAAGCTTTACCGCCATGCCAAGGGCCCCATCCCAGAGGGGGCTGGCATTGAGCGCAGCGAGATGACTGGGGGAGTTTCATCGGCGGCAAAGTTTCCCCACGCCAAAACAGCCAGACCGCCCCGCTCCATGGGACAGTCTGGCTGGAAGTTCATTCTACGGGCTTCATGCTGGCGGGGTCTTCCACAACGGGTTCTCCGCCGGCTTCATCCGGCAGGCGCTTCATGCCGCCGGGGTTCGGTGCCACGGTGGGCAGGGTGAACACGAACCGGCACCACTCGCCCTGCTGGCTCTCCACCCGGATCTGCCCGCCGGAAAGGTTCACCAGCACCTTGCAGATGTTCAGGCCCAGACCCGCGCCCCGGGCGTGCAGGCCGCGGGAGCGGTCCTCCTTGTAGAACCGCTGGAACACGTAGGGCAGCGCCTCCGGGCTGATGCCCTGACCGGAGTTCCAGATGGAGATCTCGGCTTCCGGGCCCAGCTTTTCCACCCTGAAGCGGATGGTGCCCCCTGCCGGGGTGAACTTGATAGCGTTGTCCAGCAGGTTATACACCACCTGATGGATCAGGTCGGGGTCGGCGTAGACCAGCACCTTTTCGTCCATGGTCAGGCCGTCGATGTCGATCATGCCGTCGTTGATGCGCTGCTCTGCCGACAGCGCCACACCGGTGATGGTCTCCCAGATGTTGAACATCCGGGCGTTCACCTGATATTCGCCGCTTTCCAGCTTGGAGAGATCCAGCATGTTCTGGATGAGCCGTGCCAGACGGCCCGTTTCCTCGCTGACCAGCTGCAGGTAGTGGTTCTGCATATCCGGCGGGATGGTGCCGTCCAGAATGCCGTCCACAAAGCCCTTGATGGTGGTCATGGGGGTGCGCAGCTCGTGGGCGATGTTGCCCATGAACTGGCCCCGGGAGTTGTCGTTCATCTGGATGTTGTCCGCCATGCGGTTGAAGGTGCAGGCAAGGTCTGCCACCTCGCCTTCACCCTCCACGCCTTCCACACGGACCGAAAGGTCTCCGCCGCCAAAGCGCTGGGCGGCGTCCGTCACCTTCTGCAGCGGGTCGGTGAGCTGGCGCATCAGGATCTTGGTCAGGATGCTGGCGCACAGCAGCATCACACAGGCCGACAGCAGGAAGTTGGACCAGAACTGCTGCTTGAACTGGGTCAGCTGCTCGCCGGAAGAGCACAAAAACAGGTAGCCGCTGGGCTGGCCGTGCTCATTGCGCATTTCGCTGACCGTGATGTAGCTTTTCCCGTCCAGCATACCGTCCAGCGTGCCGAACACATGGTAGTAGTCCGCATCGGCAGTGCCGATCTTCTCCATCATTTCTTCCGGCACGGTCAGGCTTTCCAGCTTGTCCGGGCTGGAGGCGATCATCACCCGGCCGTCGTTGTCGGTAAAGAACAGATAGGCCTCTGCGCTCTCGCCGATGATCTCCAGCTTGGTGCTCAGTGCGTCCAGCTCGTCGCCTTCCGGCAGCTCCGCCTGCTGGACCAGATACTGGGCCGTGCGCTGGGTGACGCCCACCACCTGATCCAGTGTTTCGTAGCGGTCCTTGGCGAAGTAGTTCTTGAACAGCACCCACTCCGAAGCTCCCATCAGCACGATGCCCAACACCATCAGGGTGGACACCAGCGAGAAGAACGCCACCGAGATACTTTTGCGCATTACTGACGCACCTCGAACTTATAGCCAACGCCCCATACGGTCTTCAGCTCCCATTTGTCGGAAGCACCGGCCAGCTTCTCGCGCAGGCGCTTGACATGCACATCAATGGTGCGGCTGTCGCCGTAATACTCAAAGCCCCACACCTCGTCCAGCAGCTGGTCGCGGGTGTAGACGCGGTTCGGATGGGAGGCCAGACAGTTCAGCAGTTCCAGCTCCTTGGGGGGAGCCTCCACCACCTTGCCCTTGACCCGCAGCTCATAGCTGTTCATGTCCAGACGCAGGTTGTCGAATTCGATCACGCCCTCGGTGCTCTCGGCAGCGGCAGTGGTGGTCTGGCAGCGGCGCAGCACCGCCTTGATGCGGGCCACCACTTCCTTGGCGTCAAAGGGCTTCACCATGTAATCGTCTGCACCCAGTTCCAGCCCCAGCACCTTATCAAAGGTCTCGCCCTTGGCCGTGAGCATCATCACCGGGGTGTTGCCCGCCTTGCGGATGCGGCGGCAGACCTCCAGCCCGTCCATCTTGGGCATCATCACATCCAGCAGCACCATATCGGGCTTGACCTGATTGAACTTTTCCAGACCTTCTTCGCCATCGTTTGCCACCGTGACCTGATAGCCCTCCTTGGTCAGGTACAGCCGCAGCAGTTCGCAGATATTGGTATCGTCGTCCACAACGAGGATCTTTTCGTTGGCCATAATGATTTCCTCCCATTTTATCGGATGCCCGCCGGGGCGGACAGAGCAGCAAAGTATTCCATTTCTTATTATACGGAAGAGTTATGACAAAATAAAGAAGGATTTGTATGATTTTTTCACGATTCCGGCCCGGCCTTACTCGATCATCAGCCGGATGATCTCCTCATTGGTCTCCTTCATGCCGTCCTTGCCCAGACGCCCGATGCCCTTGATGGTGGTTTCAATGTCCTTCATCACGATGCCGTCGCCGCCCTTGAACTCCTGATGGCACTTGTACATGTTGTAGCCAAGCAGCGCCGCGTCCACCGAGGATGCGATCTTTGCCGCGCAGGAGGCCTTTGCGCCGTCGCACACGATGCCGGACACGATGGCCAGCGCATTGACCACCGTGTGGATGGCGGCCTGATAGCCGTCGCCGCACAGATATACGATGCCCGCGCCTGCACCCGCACCGGCGCTGACTGCGCCGCAGTAGGCGGACAGGGTGCCGATGCCGGTCTTTTCGTGGATGGCCACCAGATTGGAAATGATAAGGGCACGGTAAAGCTTTTCCTTGCCGCTGTGCAGCTCCTTGGCATATTCAATAAGCGGCACCGAGCAGGTGATGCCCTGATTGCCGCTGCCGGAGTTGATGATGACCGGCAGCTCGCAGCCGTTCATGCGGGCGTCCGAACCGGCGGCTGCCTTGGCCTTGGCCCGGATGGACACATCATTGCCGTAAGTAGAAAGCAGCACCTGGCCGATATTCGCGCCATAGTCGCCCAGAAGGCCCTCCTCTGCAATGGCGTTGTTGTAGCGGATCTGGCGTTCCAGCAGGTCCGCCACATCCTGCAGGTCGGCGGTCTCGGCAAAGTCCCAGATGTCCTTCATGTTCAGCAGGCTGCGGTCTGCCCGGCTGTCCCGCCGGGCCTCCTCGTTCAGCAGCGGCTTTTCGTAGAGCACCCGGCCGTTCTTTTCGATCAGGCAGATGTTGGTGTGAAAATCCGCAATGCGCACCTTTGCGTAGGAATCCCCGCTGCGCTCGGTAACGATGATATCGAACACATGCCCCTGCTCGATGTGCTGGATGGAAATGGGCACCGTCTGCAGATAGTCCCGGATGGCAGTCTTCTTGTCCTCGCTGACCTCCGAGATCACTTCCAGCTCCTTTTCTGCCGAGCCGGCGATGATGCCCGCTGCCACAGCGGCTTCCATGCCTTTCAGGTGGCCGGTGTTGGGCACGATGACGCTCTTCACGTTTTTGATGATGCTGCCGCTCACCTGCAGCTGCACGCTCTCGGGCAGTGCGCCCAGCACCTCGCGTGCCCGGGCCGCAGCATAAGCCAGTGCAATGGGCTCTGTGCAGCCCATTGCCGGGATGAGCTCCTCTTTTAATATTTCCACATACGCCTGATAGCGCGGATCACTGCGTTCCATGACGGGTCCCTGCCTTTCCTGTCGATTCGATATTTACCAACAGGAATAGTATACTATAGAACCCGCGCAATGTAAAACAAATTCTTCCCCGCCCGCAGGGCCGGCTATTGCAAAGCGCAAACAGCAGAAGTAGAATAGGAGCATCCAAACCGATAAATCCATGGAGGGACTCCCAATGATCGAAAAAGAAGTACAGGAGCTGCTGTCCTTCATTGACGGCAATCCTACCGCATACCCCACCACTGCATCCGTCCGGAACAT
>SKEO01003273.1_pt1 | contig 10118 bp, 7 predicted proteins | sample 4826801 | NCBI WGS metagenome assembly SKEO01 (sample SAMN11008807, study PRJNA524170) | human gut metagenome | biome: Human fecal sample; material: Feces; isolation source: fecal sample from pouch patient p3 | host: Homo sapiens | place: Israel: Tel-Aviv | collected 2016-02-25
CCAGTATCGTCAGCAGATGGAACAGTATGTGGATTATCGTAATTATCTGACTTTCAGTATGTATGAAAAGGTGGAAGATGAGAATGGAAATATCCGCAAAAATGCAGTCGATGATATGGCGGGCCGTGACTCCGGAGGAGAGGGACAGAATCCGAAATATGTCGCACTGCTTGCAGGCTTTGCGATGCTCTATATGCAGCAGACAAACCGTGATTCTAAGATCCGTCTGGTGCTTCTTGATGAAGCATTTTCCAAGATGGATAAGGAGCGAAGTGAAGTGTGTCTTCATTATGCGAGAGAGCTGGAGCTTCAGCTGATTGTATGTGTGCCGGATGAACGTCTGCAGTCGCTGATACGAAATGTAGACTGTGTATACGGTTTCCGAAGACATCAGAATCAGGTGTCTATGATGCACATTGATAAAGGTGATTACCTTGATATGGTTGAGGGAAATGAATAAGGAAAGAGTATGGAATGAAGAGAATCTGCCATTGGCAAAATGGCTGATCGATAAGACGAATACAAAGGACTATCGCATAGGAAATCTCTCAGGAATGAAGCACCCAAAGGTGGATGGAGATCTTTTGAAAACAGTAGGTGGCAGAGAGGAACTGGTCAGACAGGCAAAAGTTTTGGAACGAATTCCAGCATTAGGTGGAGAAGAATATCTGCATTTTGACTGGAGAGAAATGAATACGGATATCATGAAGATTGATTATCGCGTAGAAGTGATTCCAAGATTATGTGAATTGATCGGAATCGTGGATCCAAGAGAACGCCAGTTACAGGCAATTTCAAGAATATGCAAACTGCAGGTGGATGTCTCCGAAAGCGGTCTAAGTGTTTATTGTGATCACGTGTTAGAACAGCTGAATAAAGGAAATACAAAAGAGTTATCCAAAGCGGAGGATGAAGAATTTCTTAAATGCTTGAAAGCATTGGCTGATCTGAAAGAACCGGAATGGAAGCGTGTGTTCAGCTCCAAAGTATTTGAAAAGAAAAATGATATCACACCATCTAAAGTTTTCGAATGCATTTATCAAGGTGCAGTTATTGAAGCTTTGAAATACTCTCCGCAATATGAAGAGGGCATGTCAGATGATGAGATACTGGCAGTACATGGAATATTGAGTTATTCTCAGACATTAGAATGGAAAGGTGCCGTGGAGTATTGCCTGACAGATCGAAATGGCACAGTCAGCGAGGAGAAAATTGACACTTCTTCGAATTATTATGGAACAGTACTTAATGCACAGACATTAGAGCATGCCGTTCCAACTTTACGAAATGATGTTGAAAAAATTATTGTAATTGAGAATAAAGCGAATTACGAAAGCATGGAATATGATCCAAAAGTTTTATATATCTTTTGTCATGGTTACTTTTCGCCAAAAGAAATTCGCTTTTTACAAATGTTAATGAAGACAGCACCGAATGAAATCCAATGCTATCATTGGGGAGATATGGATTACGGCGGAATACAGATCTTTTTATACAATGAGAAAAATATTTTCTCAAATCTGATTCCATGGAGGATGGATGTTCTTTCTTATGAGGATGCTTTGAAAAATGGAAAAGGCATTAAACTAAACAGTGAGAAGAAGAAAAAATTAGAGGCATTAAATGCTGGACAATTGGAAGCGTTGAAGCAATGTATCCTGGAAAGTGAAATGGAGATTGAACAGGAGATGTTAATAGGATAATGTGATTTATTAAGGGACAGTGGAGCAAAACCACTGCCCATATTATTTACGCGAGCAACGAGCCAAAGTCCGTGCTTGCACGAGACCTTGGCGACTGCCGCGATAACTTGAGAAACTCGCAGAGCGTGTTTCTCATAGTTCTATTTTATTTTCAGTTCTCCAATTTCTTGGTGACATCCCATATACATTTTTGAATGCACGTGAAAAATGCAACTGATTCGGATATCCGACAGCATTCCCAATATCTGCAATTGACAGTGAAGTGATCTTCAAAAGTTCTGCAGCCTTAGTCATACGATAACTGATCAGGAATTCCTGAGGGGAACGTCCAATCGTATCGTGAAAAATCTTTCCGAAATAACTTCGATTCAATCCGCAGAATGCGGAAATATCTTCTACAGAAATATCATTCTGAAAATTCTGCTCTATATAAGAAAGAGCTTCTTTGATATAAAAGTCCCGGATACTTCCGTTTTGCTTCACATGAACTGTCGTAGCAGAACGCATGAAATAATCTAAAAATAAATAGAGATGTCCAATTAGATGAAACGGAGATTCTTCAGGATGCCGGCTTAGATAAAGCATTTCTTCCATCATCTGGTTGCGAAGTTCCTTTGAACTTGCATGATAAACGGGGTGATTTAGGCTCAGACCTGCGGTTGTGACAATCTCGCGGGCCCGAAGACCGTCGAATTCTACCCACGTATATTCCCACGGAAGCCTGGAATCAGCAATATAAGTATTGACCTGTCCCGGAAAAAGCATGAAGCCTTGTCCACTTTTTACTTGCCACTCGGTCGTGTTTCCATGTTCGTCATCTGCAAGTAATGTTCCTGTTCCGGAAATCACATAATGGAAAATGTAATGATTTCTTGCTGCAGGACCGAACGAGTGAGCCGGTGCACATTGTTCCCATCCATATTGATATAATCCCAGATCAACAAAATTTTCATTTGGAAATACAGAAAAAAGTAAGTCGCTCATATAAATCACCTCTGATAGCATTATATATCAAAATGCTAGATAACTTCAATATATGAATGAAAAAATTGCATTTTGCTATAAAACTAAAAAAACTCTGATATTTATAGTGGCATAAAGATATGTTAGAATTTGATTATCAAATAGATAACCTGAATAAAAGGACAGAAATATTCCGGAATGTGTCAAAATGAAAGGTGTATGGTAGAAGGAAGGAGTAAGGAAATGTATAAGAAGAGCAATCGAATCATTTGCATGGGATTGATGCTTTGTATGACTTCGGCAATGGTACTCGGAGGTTGCGGACAGAAGAGTGAAAATAGCGGAAAGATAGAAATCGAGCTTGTACAGTATAAACCGGAGGCAGTAAAAACCTTTGAAAAGATTGAAGAAGAATTCAATGCAACTCATGATGATATTCATTTGACGATCGAATCTCCAAATGATGCAATGACAGTACTTAAAACACGTTTTATCAGAGAAGATGCTCCGGATATTATCGGAATCGGTGGAGATGTCAATTTCTCTAACTTTATTGATTCTGATATGTTGATGGATATTTCAGATTATGAAGGCCTGGACTCTATTAAACAGGCTTACCTGGATATAGACAAAGCGCTTGAATTTGTACCGGAGGATGGCGTGTATGCCGTTCCATATGTGGCAAATGCAGCAGGAGTTCTGTACAACAGAGCAATGTTTGAGGAATATGGCTGGGAAATTCCGGAAACCTGGGATGAATTTATAGCCCTCTGTGAACAGATCCAGAGTGAAGGAATCCAGCCATTGTATTTTGGTTTTAAAGATACATGGACTTGTCTTGCACCGTGGAATGCGATCGCCGTTGATCTTGCACCGGCAGATGTCTGCAGCCAGGTGAACAAAGGAGAGACAACATTTTCAGATGAATATAGAGAAGTAGCAGAAAAGACAAAGGCACTGCTTGCATATGGACCGAAAGATCCTTTCGCTTATGATTACAATGGAGCTTGTACAGCATTTGCAAACGGAGAATCTGCAATGTACACGATCGGAAGTTATGCAATCCCACAGATTCAGACAGTAAATCCAGATATGGATATCGATTCCTTTGTAATGCCGGCTAATAATGATGCATCAGAGAACAAGCTGAACTCCGGTGTGGATCTTCAGTTCAGTGTTATGAAAGATTGCGAGAACAAAGAGGCAGCGTATGAAGTGCTTGATTTCCTTTTGAAAGATGAAAATGTACAGAGTTATCTGGATGAACAGAAAGCGGTTCCTTGTAAGGAAGGAGATTTTGAACTTGCTTCAACACTTGATGGAGTGAAATCTTTCATAGAAGAAGGAAGAATGGCAGATTACCAGGATCATTACTATCCTTCAGAGATGTCAGTAGATGCACAGATTCAGACATTTCTTATGAAAGGGGATGTGGATGCATTCTTAACAAAGTTTGATACAGACTGGAAGAGATATAACCGTGATATCATCCGCAAAGTGGAAGATTACGAGAAAGAGCATGCGGACGAAGATTAAGGAAGGGGAATTCAAGCATGGGAAAGAAATCAATGAGTGGAAGAAAAATGACCTTTCTTCTGATTACAATTCCGATTGTGGCACTGTTTTTCTGTTTTAATACATTGCCACTGATCAAAGGTGTGATTTACAGTTTTACGAATTTCAAAGGTTATGGAAGCTTTGACTGGGTAGGACTTAGAAATTATCAGGATCTTTTTACAGACAGCAGAGTCGGAGGTTCTTATCTGTTTACATTTAAACTTGCAATTGTAGCTACGATTGTGACAAATGTAATCAGTTTGATCCTTGCACTTGGACTGAATAGTAAGATTAAATTCAAGAGTGCGTTTCGTGGTGCCTACTTTATTCCAAATGTTCTCGGAGCGTTGGTTGTAGGATACATTTTCAATTACTTTTTTACATACATTCTTCCGGCTTTCGGAGAAATGCTTGGAAGCAAGCCCCTTTCTTCCAGTATGCTGTCCAGTACAAAACTGGCATGGATCGCAGTTGTAATCGTGTGTGCATGGCAGTCGATTGCGATGAATACAATTATTTATATTTCAGGACTGCAGACAGTTCCGGAGGATGTTTACGAAGCAGGAGCGATTGACGGTGCAACAGGATGGAATAAGTTCAGACATCTGACATTCCCTCTCATTATTCCATTCTTTAGCATAAATATGGTACTCTGTGTGAAAAACTTCCTGATGGTATTTGATCAGATCATGGCGTTGACCAAAGGAGGTCCGGCACAGAGTACAGAATCCATTTCTTATCTGATTTATAACAATGGTATGAGTGGCGGTCAGTTTGGATTCCAGAGTGCAAACGCAGTGATATTCTTTATTGTTATTGTTGTAATCTCTGTATTACAGATGACAATCACAGGGAAAAAGGAGGAGCAGCTGTAATGGAAAAAATGAAAATAAAAGAACGAGTAAACTGGCCTGTAACGATTTTACTTTTACTTGGTCTGATCACGGTCGCTTTTCCACTGTATATGACAATCGTAATTGCACTGAAGAAGCCTTCTGAGATGACGAATAGTATCAGCGGAATCCTTTCCTTGCCAAGTCATTTGAGCCTTGATAATTTTGCTGAGGCAATGAGAGTGACAGATTTCTGGCATTCTCTCGGAAACAGTGTATTTATTACACTTGTAACAGTTGTCCTTTCAATTCTGATTCATTCACTGTTGGGGTATGCAATCGGAAGAAATAAGAAGAGTAAATTTTACAAATTCATTTATTTTTATGTTGTCAGCGGAATGTTTGTGCCATTTGCAATTCTGATGATGCCTGTTGTAAAACAGACGGCGCAGATGGGATTGGCAAATAGGGCAGGAGTTATTATTCTGTATGTTGTATTCTATATGCCGATGAATGTACTGCTTTATTCCGGATATCTTACAAATATCCCGTTGGCATTGGAAGAAGCAGCCTGTGTGGATGGTGCGAGTACATGGAAAACATATTGGAAGATTGTTTTCCCGATCATGAAACCAATGCATGCGACAGTTGCAGTTCTGACAGCACTTGGTACATGGAACGATGTTATGACACCACTTGTAATTATGTCAGGCTCAGGAAGCGGAAATACACTTCCACTGGCACAGCTAAACTTCCAGACACAGTTTGGAACAAACTATAATCTGGCATTTGCCTCCTATCTGTTGGCATTGCTTCCGATTCTGATCTTCTATCTGATCTGTCAGAAGCATATCCTCAACGGAGTTGTTAATGGAGCAGTGAAATAATAAAAAGTAAAAGATAGCGAAGCGAGAACAGACAGTAATGCAGATCTTGCTTCGCTAAAATGGAAAACAGGAGTATTTAGATATGGGAATTATATATTGCGAGAAAGACAGAACATTTACTTTACAGACAAAAAATACAACATATCAGATGCAGGTGGATCGCTATGGATTTTTGTTACATCTATATTACGGGAAGAAAACCGATGGATGTATGGACTATCTTCTGACATATTATGACAGGGGATTTTCGGGAAATCCATATGATGCAGGAGAAGATCGTACGTATTCAATGGATACACTTCCACAGGAATTTCCTTGTTACGGGAACGGGGATTTCAGAAGTACAGCATTTGCAGTAGAAAATGCAGACGGAAGTATGAGCTGCGACCTTCGTTACAAGAGTCATACAATCTTTGATGGAAAATACAATCTGCAAGGACTTCCGGCAGTTTATGCAAGTGAAGAGGAATCACAGACACTGGAAATCTTAATGGAAGATCCGGTGACAGGAGTTAAGGTGGTGCTTCTTTATGGAGTGCTTCCTGCACAGGATATTATTACAAGAAGTGTGTGTGTGAAAAATGAAAGCAGTGGCAAAATCTATTTAAACAAAATTGAGTCAGCAAGTCTGGATTTCCTTTATGGAGATTATGAACTTCTGACATTTTATGGTAGACATGCGATGGAGCGAAATGTTCAGAGAGTTCCGGTTGTGCATGGAACACAGAAGATTGGAAGTGTCAGAGGAACCTCCAGTCATCAGTACAATCCAATGATGATTCTTGCAGAAAAAGAAACGACAGAAGATAAAGGAAATTGTTATGCAATGTCCTTTGTATACAGTGGATGTTTCCAGGGAGAAGTGTTGAAAGATCAGTTAAACCAGACAAGAATGATGCTAGGACTTCAGGAAGAAGCTTTTCGCTATCCGTTGGAAACAGGAGAAATGTTCCAGGCTCCGGAAGTGATTTTATCCTATTCCTCAGAAGGAATGAATCGTTTGTCTCAGAATCTGCATCATTGTATCAGACAACATATCTGCAGAGGCAAATATAAAGAAGAAATTCGTCCAATCCTGATCAATAGCTGGGAAGCAGCTTATTTCGATTTTACTGGAGATACAATCTATGAGCTTGCCAAAGCGGCGAAGGAAGTCAATATTGACATGCTTGTTATGGATGATGGTTGGTTTGGAAAACGTGATGATGATAACAGCGGACTGGGTGACTGGTTTGTGAATGAGAAGAAACTTGGTGGCACACTTAGAAATCTGATCAAGAGAATTAATGATCTGGGTGTGAAGTTTGGTATTTGGATCGAGCCGGAAATGGTTTCAGAAGACAGTGATCTTTATCGGAAACACCCGGACTGGGCATTGACGGTTCCGGGCAGAAATCCGGTCAGAAGCAGAAACCAGCTTGTATTGGATTTTTCAAGAAAAGAAGTAGTAGATGAAATTTATGATCAGATTTGCAAGGTGTTGGATCAGGGAAATATCGAATATGTAAAATGGGACATGAATCGAAGCCTGATGGATGTTTATTCTTCTGTAACAAGAGATCAGGGAAGAGTGTTACATGATTATGTATTGGGACTATATGATTTTCTGGAACGTCTTGTGCAGAGATATCCGAATCTGCTGATCGAAGGCTGCAGCGGTGGAGGTGGAAGATTTGATGCCGGTATGATGTATTACACTCCGCAGATTTGGTGTAGTGATAATACGGATGCAATTGACAGATTACGGATCCAGTATGGAACATCCTTTGGTTATCCGGTATCGGTAGTAGGTTCTCACGTGTCAGCAGTGCCGAATCATCAGACGGGAAGAAAGACCCCACTTCATACAAGAGGTGTTGTTGCAATGTCCGGAACTTTTGGATACGAGCTGAATCTTATGAAACTTTCTGAAGAAGAAAAGCAGGAGATCAGAGAACAAATCGCAGAATATAAGAGCTATGCACCGATTATTCAGAACGGATTGTACTATCGTCTCTCAAATCCGACAACAGAAGAAATCTGTGCATGGGAGTTTGTGCATACAGATGAGAAAGAACAAAGTAAAGTTCTTTTAAATATAGTTATGCAGGTGATTCATGGAAATATGACAGTAAATTATGTAAAACTTCAAGGGCTTGAAGAAACAGCTGTATATCGAGAAGAAAAGAGTGGAAAAAGATACACCGGAGCTGCACTTATGTATGGCGGCATGCCGCTTCCGATAGAGCCGGGCGAATATCAGGCATATCAGTATTGTTTTGTGAAAGAGTAAAATAAATTGGTTGACGATGGAACAGAAAATGGTGAAGAATGTGAATAATACAGAAAAAATCTTTGCACAGCGTATGGAAAAACATCAGGATGAATTACGCTGGCTTTACATGGAGTTGTATGGAAATGATGCAATGTATGCAGAACTTTGTGAGCAGATGCATGATTACTACTTGAAGCGTAGCACAGAGTTGAAAAAAAGAGATATTAAGAAAGAAAAGAATCCTGACTGGTTTAAGGAAAAAGAAATGCTTGGCATGATGTTGTACATTGACAACTTTGCCGGTAATCTGAAAGGTGTAGAAAAAAAGTTAGCTTATCTGAAAGAGTGTAATGTAAATTGTCTTCATCTTATGCCTTTTCTGGATACTCCGAAAGGAAAATCAGACGGTGGATATGCAGTGGCAGATTTTCGGAAAGTAAGACCAGATCTCGGTACAATGAAAGATCTTGCCAGATTGACAGAAAAATGTCATGAAAATGGTATGAATGTATGCATGGATTTCGTGATGAATCATACTTCTGAGGAACATGAGTGGGCAAAACGTGCACGAGCAGGCGAAGGAGAATACATGAGCCGTTATTTCTTCTATGATAACGGTGATATTCCGGCAAGATACGAAGAAACTGTTCCACAGGTATTTCCTACAACTGCACCGGGAAATTTTACATGGCTTCCGGAAATCGGACATTATGTGCTTACGACGTTTTATCCATATCAGTGGGATTTAAATTACCGTAATCCAAGAGTATTTAATGAAATGATGTATAACTTTCTTTTTCTTGCGAATCAGGGAATGGATATTATCCGTATCGATGCAGTTCCTTACATCTGGAAAGAGTTAGGAACAAGCTGCAGGAATCTGAAAGAAGTACATACGATTGTCAGAATGATGCGTATGATTGCAGAAATTGTCTGCCCGAGCGTGATACTTCTTGGCGAAGTGGTTATGGAGCCGGAAAAGGTGGTGCCGTACTTTGGTACAGTTGAAAAACCGGAATGTCATATGCTCTATAATGTTACAACAATGGCAACGACCTGGAATAGTATTGCGACAAGAGACATCCGGCTTTTGAGGAAACAGATGGATATAGTGAGCCGTCTGCCAAAGCAATATACATTTTTGAATTACCTTCGTTGTCACGATGATATCGGGTGGGGGCTTGATTTTGATACAATGAAACAATGGGGAATGGAAGAGCCTTCCCACAAGCGTTACCTCAATGATTATTTTACAGGAAAGATAGCAGACAGCATCAGCCGTGGAGAGCTATATAACGATGATCCTGTAACTCAAGATGCACGATTTTGTGGAACAACAGCATCCATGTGTGGAATTGAAGCAGCAGGATTTGAAGGAAATGCAGAAAAAATGCAGACGGCAATTCAAGAAGATCTCATGCTCCACGCTTACATGTTGACACAGTCAGGAATCCCGATGCTTTACAGCGGGGATGAGTTAGGACAGGTGAATGATTATAGCTATAAAGAAGATGCTGAAAAATTATCTGATTCACGGTATCTCCACCGAGGAATATTTCAGTGGATACTTGCGGATAAGAGGAAAGATCTTTCTACTGTACAGGGACAATTATTTCAGATGTTGAACCGATTGGAACAGATCCGAAGACAGGAAAATGTCTTTTCCCAGGAAGCGGAAGTATATACTTATGATGTTCACAATGATAGTATTTTAGGAATCCTTAGAGAGTATAAGGGAGAACGATTTATTGCACTGTTTAATTTCAGCGAAAATGAACAGACTGCGTGGATGCAGGAGGAAGGCATTTTTAGAAATTTGGTGAATGGTGAAATTGTAGAAGTGAAAGATCCAGTTTTGAAAGGCTATGAATTTGTTTGGATGAAATATAAAGCATAAAACAAAATGTAAAATATAGATAAA
>SKEO01003274.1_pt1 | contig 10116 bp, 7 predicted proteins | sample 4826801 | NCBI WGS metagenome assembly SKEO01 (sample SAMN11008807, study PRJNA524170) | human gut metagenome | biome: Human fecal sample; material: Feces; isolation source: fecal sample from pouch patient p3 | host: Homo sapiens | place: Israel: Tel-Aviv | collected 2016-02-25
GTAGGGGCCGGGCATGCCCGGCCCGCAGCATAAAAATACACCACCCGTTCAAGGGCAATCACGGCAAAGTTGAGGGCCGGACATGTCCGGCCCCTACAGCCAGTCAGGAGAAGGAAAAACGCCATGGATTACTCCGAAGCCAAGAAGTTGGTCAAGGCCCGCCTGAGCGAAAAGCGCTGGACGCACACGAAAAATGTAAAAAAAATGGCTGTAAAACTTGCCAGGCGCTGGGGCACAGACCCGGAAAAGGCCGCTATGGCGGCAATTTTGCACGATTCCGCCAAGGAACTGCCCAAGCAGGAGTTGTTGCAGATTTTTGCCGATAATGCTATAATAGCAGAAAATGCCCCCGCGCGTCCGTTGCCGGTCTGGCACGGCATCGCCGCCGCCATCCTGGCCGAAACGCAATGGGGCATCACCGACCCGGAAATTTTGTCTGCCATCCGCTGCCATACTACCGGCAAGCCGGGAATGTCCAAGCTCGATAAGATCATCTATTTGGCCGATATGACCAGCGCCGAGCGCGACTGGCCCGGCGTAGACGACCTGCGCGCGCTGGAAATGCAGGATCTGGACCGGGCTCTTTGCGACGCACTCAAGCGCAGCATTGATTTTGTGGAAGAAAAGGGCGGCTCGCTGGACCCTGAAAGCGTCGCCGCTTATGAGTATGCAAAAGCACACCTTGAATAAAAACACTCCACAGAGCAGGGAGGAAATGTAATGAGCGAACCGCGTAAGCTGTATACCGGCAGTGCATCGGGCGGGCTGGATCAGGAGCAGTATGAGGCTGCCCGCCGCCGCGCCCAACAGCTGGCCGAACAGAATGCCCGCCGCCGCACCGTGCAGCAGCCCATGCGCACGGCCCAGGGACGGCATATCAGCCAGCGCCCCGTTGTGACCGAGCAGCCGGCTCCCGCACCCGAGCCGCCGGTACAGGAGCGTGCCCAGCAGGCTGCGCCCGCACCGGAAAAGCCCCGTGAGCTGACCTACGCCCAGCGGCAGGCCATGGCCTACCGCGCCGCTGCCGAGCGCAGATACGGCGATACCTTGCAGTTTCAGGTGCAGCGCCCCCGCCGCACCGTGAACCGCCCGCCGGAGCCGGAGCAGCGCGCCCGGCAGGCCGCCGCCCAGCTGTATGAGCAGCCCGCGGCCCCGCGGCAGGTGCAGCAGCACGCCCCGCGCCCCCAGGCGCAGGCCCCTGTGCAGCAGGCGGCCCCCGTCGGCGGCATCCGGCTGGAGGAGGCTGCCGCGCAGCCCCGCCGCGCAAAGCATGCGGATGCCCCGCAGCCCGCAGCCCATAAGCCCCGCACCGCCGCAGGCGGCAATGGCGGCAGCCGCAAGCCCCCGCGCGATGACGACGATGCCCCGCGCAAGGCAAAGGGCGGAAAGTCCGGCAAAAAGGGCGGCAGCGGCAAGGGCGGAAACGGGAAAAAGAAGAAAAAGATCCGCTGGTGGCAGATCCTGCTCATCACGCTGCTGGTCATCGCGCTGATCTTCGGCGGTGCGTTCGCGCTCATCATGGGGGCCATCACCCCGGCGGGCGGCAGCATCAAGCTGAACCAGCTCATCAACACGCCCAAGGAATTCCAGGGCAAGGAGTTCAACATCCTTGTCACCGGCGTGGACCGTTCGTCCACCGGCGATCTGTCCGCAGGTGCGGCCAATGACTCCAACGTCAACGACGGCATGACCGATATGATTTTGTACGTCCATTTCAACAATGAGACGGGCGAGATGAAGATGCTGCAGATCCCGCGTGATACAATGGTCACGACGGACACGAGCGTCTCCGGAAACTTCCGCATCAACGGCGTGGCCAAGACCCAGGGCAGCGACAGCAACAACAATATGGCCGCCCTGTGTGAGCTGGTCGCAGACCAGTACAAGCTGCCCATCGACGGCTTTATCACGATCCGTCTGGAAATGCTGACCGAGCTGGTAGACCTGTTCGGCGGCGTGGAGATCAACGTCCCCGTGGATGTAGACTACGCCGCGCTGGGGCTGGGAGACAGCGGCATTCACGCCGGCTACCAGACGTTGAACGGTGCTTCGATGGAGTTCCTGCTGCGTGCGCGTAAAATTTACCCCGACGGCGACATTGGCCGCCTGAACATGCAGCGCCAGTTCTACGCGGCGCTGTTCCGCAAGCTCAAGAGCATCGGCAACATCTGGGACGTCGCCAAGCTGACCCCCGCCGTGCTGAACTATATGGAGACGAACCTCAGCGCGTCCGACCTCATCAGCTTTGCCATCAGTATGCTGAAAATTGACTCCAGCAAGATCATGATCTGCCAGATGCCGGTCATCAGCGGCCCGCAGTACAACGGCCAGTCGCTTTTGTACCCCGCGCGGCAGGCGGATGCGGACCTGCTGAACCAGTACTTCCGCGAGAACACCGGTCCCGTCGATGCCAGCCAGCTGAACCTGTGCGACAATGTCATTGACCTGTCCGGCTACACGGCCACCGACCCGAAGATCCAGCAGATGGGCGGCCTGATGGCCGAGGCGGACGACGCGCAGAAGAACGATAACCTCGACGGCTCCAACCAGGTCACCGACATCATGGCGTCCGAGTCCACGGCGGAGAGCGAGAGCACCGACACGGATTCCACCGATACCGAGAGCCAGCCGGCAGCGTAATACAGAAAAACTTCGGGTAAAGGCGAAGCTCTCTCCCTCAGCCGCCTGCGGGCGGCAGCTCCCTCGCAGAGGGAGCCGAGAGCCCCTTGGCCCCCTCTGCGAGGGTGACTCCCCACGGTGTGGGGAGATGTCGCGAAGCGGCAGAGGGGCCCGGGCCCGAAGGGCTCCCGCCGCAGCGGGTGGGGGAGAGAACCTCCCGCAGCCCGAAACCTACCCCTTTAAGGAGAACATCTATGGAAAGCAAAGAACTTGCCATTCGTCTGGCGCGTGCGCTGGACGCAAAGAAGGCCGTCAACGTCCACATTCTGGCCGTGGAGGACCTGACCACCGTCACCGAATATTTCGTCATTGCCACGGGTATGTCCACCACCCATGTCGGCGCACTGGCCGATGAGGCCGAGTTCCAGCTGGACCGCGAGGGCGTCAAGGTGCTGCGCACCGAGGGGCACGACGGCAAGCGCTGGGTGCTGCTGGACTACGGCAGCGTCATCGTCCATGTCTTTACCCAGGAGGCTCACGACTACTACGACCTCGAGCACCTCTGGGCCGACGCCACGGTTGTGCCCGCCAGCGAGTGGATGCCGGAGCAGCCCGAGGACGAGCAGTAAAAATGCGGAATGGCTTCCCCCTCGGGGGAAGCTGTCAGCGGCCCCGACCGCTGACTGATGAGGGCAGACTTTCCCGCGGCAGCCTATAAACGGGCAGCGGCGGCACACGCGCCCCTCATCCGGCCCTGCGGGGCCACCTTCCCCCCAAGGGGAAGGCTTTAACGCTACCCATCTAAAATTCATCTGTGGGGAGAAGAATCATGAAATACGACTTTAAAACAGTTGAGGCCAAATGGCAGAAGGTCTGGGAGGACGAGGATACCTTCCATGCCGAGATCGACCATTCCAAGCCGAAGTTCTACGCGCTGGTCGAGTTCCCGTACCCGTCCGCCGCGGGCCTGCACGTCGGCCATCCGCGCAGCTACACCGCGCTGGACATCGTCGCGCGCAAAAAGCGTCAGTGCGGCTATAACGTCCTGTACCCCATGGGCTGGGACGCCTTCGGCCTGCCTACCGAGAACTACGCCCTGAAAAACCACATCAACCCCGAGATCGTCACCGCCCAGAATGTGGCCCGCTTCAAGAGCCAGCTGCAGGCGCTGGGCCTCTCCTTCGACTGGGACCGTGAGATCAACACCACCGACCCCGAGTATTACAAGTGGACCCAGTGGATCTTCATCCAGCTGTTCAAAAAGGGTCTGGCCTACAAGAAGGAGACCACCGTCAACTACTGCACCGGCTGCAAAGTCGTTCTGGCCAACGAGGAGGTCGTCAACGGCGTCTGCGAGCGCTGCGGCAGTCCCGTTGTGCAGAAGAACAAGAGCCAGTGGATGCTGAAGATCACCGCCTACGCCGACCGCCTGATCGACGATCTGGACGAGGTGGACTACATCGACCGCGTCAAGACCCAGCAGCGCAACTGGATCGGCCGCAGCCACGGTGCCGAGATCAACTTTGCCACCACCGCCGGCGATACCCTGACCGTCTACACCACCCGCGCGGATACGCTGTTCGGCGCGACCTACATGGTCATCAGCCCCGAGCATGCCTTCATCAAAAAGTGGGTCGATGCAGGCCTGATCAAGAACGCCGATGCCGTTGCCGCCTATCAGGAGGAGGCCGCCCGCAAGTCCGACTTCGAGCGCACCGAGCTGAATAAGGACAAGACCGGCGTTGTCATCGAAGGCGTCAAGGGCATCAACCCCGTCAACGGCAAGGAAATCCCCATCTTTATCTCCGACTATGTTCTGGCAACCTACGGCACCGGCGCCATCATGGCCGTGCCTGCCCACGACACCCGCGACTGGGAGTTTGCCAAGAAGTTCGGCCTGCCCATCATCGAGGTCGTCAAGGGCAATACCCCCAGTGACCTTGACAAGGAGGCGTTCACCGATGTGGCCACCGGCACACTGGTCAATTCTGATTTCCTGAACGGCCTGTCTGTCGAGGACGCCAAGAATAAGATGTACGCATGGCTGGAGGAGAACGGAAAGGGCCACAAGCAGGTCAACTTCAAGCTGCGCGACTGGGTGTTCAGCCGTCAGCGCTACTGGGGCGAGCCTATCCCCATGGTCTACTGCGAGAAGTGCGGCTGGGTGCCTCTGCCTGAGAGCGAGCTGCCCCTGCGCCTGCCCGAAATCAAGGATTTTGAGCCGGGCGAGAACGGCGAAAGCCCGCTGGCCCGCCACACCGAGTGGGTCAACACGACCTGCCCCTGCTGCGGTGCCCCCGCCAAGCGAGAGACTGACACGATGCCCCAGTGGGCCGGCTCGAGCTGGTATTTCCTGCGCTACTGCGACCCCCACAACAAGGAGGCGCTGGCCAGCAAGGAGGCACTCGAGTATTGGAGCCCTGTGGACTGGTACAACGGCGGCATGGAGCATACCACCCTGCACCTGCTGTACAGCCGTTTCTGGCACAAGTTCCTGTATGACCTCGGCGTAGTGCCCACCAAGGAGCCGTACCAGAAGCGTACCTCCCACGGCATGATCCTGGGCCTGAACCCCCATGCGTTTGAGAACCAGCCTGATGCCGAGCGCAAGCGCCTGCTGGCCGAGTACGGCGACGAGAAGGGTGCCCGCAAGGCCCTTGTCGAGAAGTACGGCGAGATGGCCGAGCACCCCATCGTCAAGATGTCGAAGTCCTTGGGCAATGTCGTCAACCCGGACGATGTGGTCAACGAGTACGGCGCCGACACCCTGCGCCTGTATGAGATGTTCATCGGCGACTTTGAGAAGGCCGCCCCGTGGAACACCTCCTCCATCAAGGGCTGCAAGCGCTTCCTCGATAAGATCTGGTCGATGAGCGAGAAGCTCGTTCCCGGCGAGGGCGTCCGCCCCGAGCTGGAGGCCGTTGCCAACCGCACCATCAAGAAGGTCGGCGAGGACATTGACGCGCTGAAGGCCAACACGGCCATTGCCCAGCTGATGATCTACGTCAACGCGCTGAGCGATCAGGGCGGTGCGACCAAGGCCGAGTACGAGCTGCTGCTGCAGCTGCTGAACCCGTTTGCGCCCCACATGACCGAGGAGCTGTGGCAGCAGCTGGGCCACACCGAGCAGCTGGCCTACCACGCCTGGCCGACCTACGACGAGGCCAAGTGCGTCGAGCAGACGATTGAGATCGCCGTGCAGGTCAACGGCAAGGTCAAGGCCCGCATCAAGGTGCCCGCCGCCATCGAGAACGCGGACGCCATCGCCGCCGCCAAGGCCGAGCCCGCTGTAGCCGAAGCCATCGCTGGCAAGACCATTGCCAAGGAGATCTATGTCAAGGGCAAGCTGGTCAATATCGCGGTCAAAGGCTAAAATTTCATAGCATTTTAAGGCAGAGCGAAGGCTCTGCCTTTTGTTTTGTGCGTAAGCGCCCCGGCAGCGTGGCAGGAATCCCTCCGACCTCGCTTACGCTCGGCCACCTCCCTTTGACAAGGGAGGCTCTAAAGGCCCCCTTGTCAAAGGGGGCTGTCCGCGAAGCGGACTGGGGGATTCCAGCGGCGTGAAAGCTATTGCAACGCTCCCGCTTTAACAGCCGTAGGGCGGCCGGTCCTCTGGCCGCCGCACCGCCTGCCCCACACTGCAACCTTCCCTTACACCGTAGGGGGCGGCGTCCTCGACGCCCCGTGCCGCTTCGCCGTAATCGCCCATGCCCCGGCGGGCAGGGGACTGCCCGCCCTACCTGCTGTGTTTCCTATACAATTCCACCAAAAACCATCCCTTTGAAACATATAAACCGCCGAAACTTTCCGATAAAAACAGAAATGTGTCGTTCCCCACTTGCCAAAATATTTCCGGGGGGGGGTATACTGATAGCACAAGTACTTAGGAAGGAATGTGTTAAATATGGGGAAATTAAAAGAAAAGCGAGATGCGTTTGAAAACGAGGTGGGTTGTTACGGAGAAACAATAAAGCGTGGAATTTATGCCGCGATTGATTTTGCGGTGTTTTTGATTTGTGGCGTGATTGTTTATGTCTCTATACCTTTTACTGGATTTACGCCGGTTTTACTAATTGACTTTGTATTGTCTGCAATTGCTTTAATTGGCTTTGTAAAGTTTGCTATTAACGGACTCTTATTTTTAAAGAATGGGATAGAAGATATTTTGCGTATTCCCGGAGAAGCTATGCAAAGAGCGAAAGAAGAGAAAGTGCAAAAAGAGCGTGAACAAGAGCGGAAGGCGAGTGAAGAGGCAGAAGCACAACTACAAGCAGAAATTGATGCAAAGGCAGCACCGTACAAAGAAATGGCGGAAAATGGTGATATAGCCGCCATAAAGAAAATGGCAAAGATATACTATGAAAACGGAAAAGAAGCAACAGCAATAGGTTGGTATAGGAGAGCAGTGCGAAGTGGCGATATAGAGGCACAACTAACTTTTGCAAGAGAATATAAGACCATCGGTGTATCAGAGGCTAAGAAATGGCTTTCAGAAGTACAGAATAACCCAAAAGCAACTCCAGCGCAAAAAGAAGCTGCCCGCGTGAAGAAAATGGACATAGAGCAATACGAGAGTAGGCAGAGAATAAAGGAAAGCTGGCGAAAGGAAGCAGAGGCGGTGATTGAGCAGCAGAAACAACTTCCTATAACGGGTGATTTCTATGTGATGCGTCCCTATAATAGGGAATGTGCAAATGTAGGAAAAGCCTGTACATATTGTGCGCGGCGGACTTGGCACGGGAGAAACTGGGGAACCGGAATTAACTGCGGATACAACAAATAACAAACGGCAGAGCTTCGGCTCCGCCTTTTTTATTTGCAGTAAAACTCCATTTGTAGGGGCCGATGCTTGCATCGGCCCGCGGGGCGTCGGGGACGCCGCCCCCTACACCTGCGCGGAAAAATAGTAATAACGGAAAGCGGGCAGAAAACTGCCCACCCTGCGGATTGTGTGCCGCCCGTTCGTCATATCCATTGTTTACAAAAGTGTAAAACTACGCTATAATAAAACCAACAAAAACTTTGACGAAAGCAGGTCATACCATGCTCATCAGTCTGATCGTACCCTGTTACAACGAAGAAGAAGCGATGCCGCTTTTTTATAAAGAAGCCTCCCGCGTGGCGGCGGAGATGAAAGCCAGCCACGGCGCGGAGTTTGAGTTTATCTTTGTGGACGATGGCTCCCGCGACGGCACGCTGCGCGTCGCGCGTGAGCTGCACGCGCAGGACCCCCGCGTGCGGTATGTCTCGTTCAGCCGCAACTTCGGCAAGGAGGCCGGTATCTACGCGGGTTTACAGGCCGCCAAGGGCGATTACGTCGCCACGATGGACGCCGATCTGCAGGACCCGCCCGCGCTGCTGCCGCAGATGCTGGACACGCTGCTGACCGGCGAGTACGACTGCGCCGCCACCCGCCGCACGACCCGCAAGGGCGAGCCGCCGCTGCGCAGCTGGTTTGCCCGCAAGTTCTACCAGATCATCAACAAGATGTCCGATACGGAAATTGTCGACGGTGCGCGGGATTTCCGCCTTATGAGCCGCAAAATGACCGACGCTGTGCTCAGCATGGCCGAGTACAACCGCTTCAGCAAGGGCATTTTCAGCTGGGTCGGCTTCAAGACCAAGTGGTTCGACTATGAGAACATCGAGCGCGTCGCCGGTACGACCAAGTGGAATTTCTGGGGCCTGTTCAAGTACTCCATCGAGGGCATCGTCGGCTTCTCGACCACGCCGCTGCTGAGCGCGGCGGGGGCGGGCGTGCTGTTCTGCATCCTCGCGTTCATCGGCATCCTCTTTGTCGTCGTCCGCGCGCTGATGTTCGGCGACCCGACCTCCGGCTGGCCCAGCATGGTCTGCATCATTCTGCTGTGCAGCGGCGTCCAGCTGTTCTGCACCGGCATTGTGGGCGAGTACCTCGCCAAGACCTACCTGGAGGTCAAGCACCGCCCGATCTACATCGTCGCCGAGACCGAAGAGGACAAAAAGTAAATCATGCGTGATATGACCAAGGGTGCCCCGCTGGGGCACCTCTTTCTGTATGCGGTGCCGCTGCTGCTGGGAAACTGGCTGCAGCTGGCGTACAATGCGGTGGATTCCATCATCGCGGGGCGGTTCATCGGGCAGGACGCGCTGGCCGCCGAGGGCGTGGCAGGGCCGGTCATGAATCTGGTGATTTTGGCCATCAGCGGCCTGTGCATCGGCGCGGGCGTACTGATGAGTGAAGCGTTCGGCGCAAAGCAGACCGCCCGCTTAAAAGAGACGTTGGCAACGACGCTGCTGTTCGGCGCGGCGCTCTGCTGTGCCGCCGCGGCGCTGGGCTGTGCGCTGACGCCGTGGATCCTGCGCGCGCTGGCCGTGCCGGACTCGATTTTTGGCATCACCGGCATCTACCTGCGCATCACGTTCCTGGGCGCGCCGTTCACGTTTTTCTATAACGCGCTGGCGGCGGGCCTGAAAAGTGTCGGCGACAGCAAAACGCCGCTGAAATTCCTGGCGTTCTCCGCCGTGCTCAACGCGGTGCTGGATCTCATTTTAATTGGCGGGCTGGGTTTCGGCATTGTGTGCAGCGCCGTGACCACTGTCGTGGCCGAAGCCGCCAGCGCGCTGCTGGCCGCCGTCTACATGGCACGCCGCGTGCCGGATCTCTGCCCCGGGCACGGGCAGTGGCGCATCCGCCGCGACCTGCTGGGGCCGATTTTGCGCTACGGCGCGGTGACGGCGGTGCAGCAGGCCGTGCAGCCGATCTGCAAGGTGCTCATTCAGGGGCAGGTCAACGCGCTGGGGGTCGGGGCTATCGCGGCGTTCAACGCGGTCACGCGGGTGGACGATTTTGCTTTCACGCCGGAGCAGAGCATTGCCACGGCCATTACGACCTACATTGCCCAGAACCGCGGCGCCGGGCAGATCGCCCGCATCCGCCGCGGCTTTGCGGTGGGCCTGCGGCTGGAGCTGGGCTATTGGCTGCTGATGGGCAGCCTGACGCTGCTGCTGCGCCGGGGCATCCTGTCCCTGTTTGTGGCAGGGGAGGGGGCCGCCGACGTCATTGCACTGGGCAGCACGTATCTGGGCTGCATGGCGGTGTTCTACGCCCTGCCCGCGCTGACGAACGGTTTCCAGGGCTTTTACCGCGGCATGGGCAAGATGACGACGACGCTGATCGGCACCTGCTTACAGGCGGGGCTGCGCGCTGCCGCTGCTGCGGTGCTGGCCCCGCGGGTGGGCCTGCCCGGCATCGCCTTTGCCTGTGCCTTCGGCTGGTGCGTCATGCTGGCGTTTGAGGTGCCGTATTATTTTTGGACGTGCAGGGAGTTATAAGGCTTCCCCCGAGGGGGAAGGCAAAGAATGGCGGTCAGGGAGCTGGCCGCCGCTTTTTTATTCTGTAAAATTTCCCCAATATCTCGCGTTTCCGATTGTAATTTCTTCGACAAAATGCTACACTAATACTGTCTATCCACAGCATAAAATCTGCCCAAGAGAGGTAACGCACCGTGCCAGAAG
>SKEO01003279.1_pt1 | contig 10101 bp, 8 predicted proteins | sample 4826801 | NCBI WGS metagenome assembly SKEO01 (sample SAMN11008807, study PRJNA524170) | human gut metagenome | biome: Human fecal sample; material: Feces; isolation source: fecal sample from pouch patient p3 | host: Homo sapiens | place: Israel: Tel-Aviv | collected 2016-02-25
TTAACACCAATGGAAAAACATGAAATTTACTTGCAAGCTGCATAAAAACTGCCAGCAGATAAATTTCTGCTGGTAGGAAAAATTTATATTTTTTCAATTGTCTACTTGACGGGGAGCAGTTCAAATCGTAGTTGATAGCCTTCTTCTTTTCGTTTCAATAAATTATATTTATGGTAGAAGGAATGTATACATTACTATAAAGTGACAGATGCTTCCGCCCATTACGAACAGATGAAAGATTTCATGGCTTCCGAAATTCTTATGCTTGCTGTTGAAAATCGGGAGCTTCAGTGCGTAGATGACACCGCCAACAGTATAGATGATACCACCGGCTAAAAGCCATCCGAAAGCAGCAGCTGACAGATTATCAAGGATTGTAGAAAATGCAAGCACGCAAGTCCATCCCATGCCAATGTATAAAACGGAAGATACCCATTTCGGACAGAATACCCAGAAGGCTTTGATAAGGATGCCGACAATCGCGAATGCCCATACAATACATAGCAGTGTGATACCTTTGCGTCCGCCGATTACCAGCAGGCAGACAGGTGTGTAGCTTCCGGCGATCAGAACGGAGATCATCATGTGATCGATCTTCTTTAAAACCGTATTCACTTTCTCGGAAATATCAAATGTGTGATAAGTGGTACTTGCCGCATAAAGCAAGATAAGGCTGGCTGCGTAAATTGTAAGCGATACAATATAAAGTTTGCTCGGTTCACGAGCTGCTCTGTATAGAAGTGGTATTGCAGCGATAATTGCCATGATCATTCCAATAAAATGTGTAATTGCGCTTCCAGGTTCTTTGATATAAAGTCTTTTTTCCATAATATATACCTCCAATTCGTCTATATGATAACACATAGTTTTTAATACTACATCTCGAATATGTATATACTATAGCACATATTTCTAAAAAATCAAGAGATATTTTGAAATTAAAAGTATCTTATTCCACAAAAAAACAGGATGAAAGAAATCTGTGATGGAAAGTAAAAAACAGGCCGTGATTTCACAAAATTAAAATGTGAAATCACGGCCTGTTCCAGGTTATGTTTCTAATAAGTTCAATCTGTCAATCTATTCGATTACTGTTCCGGTCTTACCATTCAGAGCATCAGAGACTTTATCAAAGGAAGTAATGTAAGCTTTGCGGCCTTCATGTCCTTCTACGAATTCAACTGCTGCACGGAATTTTGGAAGCATGTTGTAAATTCCAAAATGTCCCTCTTCCATGTAAGTTTTTGCCTGATCAACAGTAATTGTATCCAGTGGTTCCTCATTCGGTTTGCCAAGGTTGATACATACTTTCTCAACATTTGTAAGAATAATAAGAAGATCAGCATTAATTCCTTCTGCAAGCTTTCCGGCTGCGAGGTCTTTCTCGATAACAGCACTTGCGCCACGTAAATGATTATCCTGCTCAAGTACCGGAATACCGCCGCCACCTGCTGCGATAACAATCTGATCTGCATCAAGAAGAGCTTTCACTGCATCAAGTTCAACAATCTTGACCGGATTCGGAGCAGAGACAGCACGGCGGAAACCTTTACCAGGTTCTTCCACTACGAAGTTGCCTTTCTTACGTTCTTCATTCGCTTCCTCAGCGTTCATATAACGGCCGAGAACCTTTGTTGGTGTGTAGAAAGCATCATCGTAAGGATCTACGATCACCTGAGTGAGGACTGTGCTGACTGTACGGTAGATACCGCGGTTGAGAAGTTCTTCACGGATTCCGTTCTGAAGGTCATATCCGATATATCCCTGGCTCATGGCAGTACATACAGACATTGGGGATGCTGTATATTCCGGATGGTTCTTTGCAAATTCATTCAATGCAGTGTGGATCATACCAACCTGCGGAGCATTACTGTGTGTGATAGCAACCTGATAGCCTGCTTCAATCAGATCAGCGATACATTTGGCAGTGCTTTTAACGGCTACTTTCTGTTCTGGAAGTGTAGTTCCAAGTGCACGGTGTCCCAATGCAACAACGACTCTTTTTTTCATAATATTTCCCTTTCTTCTAAGCTGTGATAGTTTGTCAGGGGGAACAGGTTCATACTGTATTAGAAAAAATCGAAACAGCAAAACCAACCTTACTGATAATTAAGATTTTACTATTTTTCATCAGTAAAATCAATATTGGATTATGCCGGACAGCAGATCAAATATAAAAACTGTTGTCAGAAGGATACAGATCAAAATTCTCATCCATTTCTTTAATTTCATGAAGAGACTGTTCCAGCGCGGAGCAAAGTAATAGAAAAATGCACAGCCAAGAAGTGCAAATACTGCCCCATCACCAAGATATGCTTCTCCATTCATGAAAGCAAGATAAGAATGATATTTCGGAAGCTCAATTCCAAAACCAAGATCAAGAAACAGCTGGATGAGATAATCAAGAACTGTATACACAATAAAGTTGATAATAAACATAGTAGCCGGTTTTTTGATATATTTCTTTAACAGCAACAGTATAAGCAGACCACAGATTCCGTACAACGGGAGCCATGGAAGCGTACGAAGGGTTACATTTTCCAGTGTGCCGCAACTGAGCAGTTCGGAAATGATTTCCAAAAGCCATCCGAAAATAGAAAAGGCATGGAATAAAAATACACAGGACAGAAAGTCATAATTCTGCGCCGGATTGACCGGTGATTTTACTGCGGCAATAGGTGGTTGCACAGAAAAAAGAAATACCGGATACTGATGCGGTGCAAAATAAGAGATCTTTGTGTAAGGACCTTCAGAATCGTCATAAAGAGCTTTACTAATCAGAAGTTCATCTTCAGAAGGAACATGCTCAAGATAAGAATCATTGAGCTGCTCATATTTAGGAGCTCTTGAAAGCACATAGTTTCTTCGTAAAAACAGATATAAGGATGCTTTACAGTTCATTTTGTACGGGCGGACATAAAGGATGTCCAGAATTCCAAGTGTAAAGAGAGATAAAAGCTCCCAGCCGAGGAAAGAACAATCTAACAAAAAGAGTTTCCATTTATTTCCCTTTGTAAGCTGTTTAGAGAGAAAAAAGGCATTCTTTTGACTGATTTTTGGATTCTCAGCGAGGATATATGGAATCATGCTATATTCATAATGCTTAATAATTCCACCGATAATTGTTAAATCCCAAAGTTTCTGAAAAAGTGTGTAGCAGAACATCACCCAGGAAGGATTTGCCAGGTAACGCAACTTATATAAAAAGAATATTTTAGAAATATTCGTATCCTCATAGTTATAAGATTCAACAAAAAAACGTTTCTCACCGACAATCAAAAGATTACTGACAAAAAACTTATATAAAAGTGAAAGAATAACCCCAAGTGTAAGAAACGAAGTGACAATAAAGTCCGGACGCTTCAGGTAATTTTGAACTGTATGTAAAAAGGCAGCGGCTATGAAATTATCAGGAATAAAATCGAGAAATGCACTGCTGAAGCTTTCAGCAGAAATAAAAACAGGTAAAATAAGCGCTGTCTTTGTCTGAATCTTATCAGAAAAATAATTTAAAAATAAAGAGCGGGAAATTGGATACGAAGCTGTGAGCATTGCAATCAGAAAGCAGACAGACACACTTCTCCAATAGTTTGATTTTATTAAAATACGCGCCTTTTTCTTGAGATCTTTTCTTGACCACATAAATAATATCCCCCATTGAATTGTTGCTGCGGTTCACATGCGTGAATCAGCAATGCATCGTTTCCATAGATAACATCATTATAATTTAGTTGCGTACAGTTTACAAGTTAAGGTTCAGCTCATAAAGAAATATGTTATACTGTAGTTACTGGTCGCACACCGTGTGAACAGTAACATACTATAATTTACGCGAGCAACGAGCCAAAGTCCGTGCTTGCACGAGACCTTGGCGACTGCCGCGATAACTTGAGAAACTCGCAGAGCGTGTTTCTCATAGTTGTTGGGTTCAAGCGGATAAAATCTGCAGGTTAAGTGATTGTGTACCTGCATTAGACATAGAGATAGTGAAAAGAAAAGAGGGGTACGATGAACAGACAAAGCACATTATGTTATATTGAAAAAGATGGAAAATATTTGATGCTTCACAGAGTAGTGAAGAAAAATGATGTGAATAAAGATAAATGGATCGGCGTTGGCGGACATTTTGAATATGCAGAGAGTCCGGAGGAATGCCTTCTGCGTGAAGTGAAGGAGGAGACCGGTTATACATTGACTTCCTGGAAATACAGAGGAATCGTGACATTTGTATATGGAGAAGATGTAGTGGAATATATGTCACTGTATACAGCAGACGGATTTACAGGTGATCCGATCGAATGTGACGAGGGGATTCTTGAATGGGTGGAGAAAGAAAAGATAAAAGACCTGAATCTATGGGAGGGAGACAAGATTTTCTTCCGTCTGATGGACGAAGAAGAGGAATTTTTTTCTTTAAAGCTTGTGTATAATAAATCTGATGTGCTTGAGTATGTGGCACTCAACGGAAAGTCGATGGAACTTTTTGATGTGATTGATGAAGATGGAAATAAAACCGGACAGGTGAAAGAACGCGGTGTTGCACATAGAGATGGAACATTGCATTCAACGGTACACATCTGGATTGTACGTCCGAATCAGGAGAGTGGTTATGATATACTCCTTCAGAAACGAAGTGAATGTAAAGATTCGAACCCGGGAGCGTATGACATTTCTTCCGCAGGGCATGTCAGTGCCGGGGATGAACTGATGGAAAGTGCATTGCGTGAGATGAAAGAAGAACTTGGAATTCATGCAAGAGAAGATCAGCTTCAGTTTATCGGAACACACAGAGGACAGTTTGAAGCTGAATTTCATGGAAAACCATTCCGTGACAATGAACGCAGTACCGTATATCTTTATAGAGAACCAGTGGACATTAAAAATTTGAAATTACAGGAATCTGAAGTGGAAGAAGTGATCTGGATGGATTTCGAAGAATGCAGGAAGGGTATTGTGGATGGTACCCTGCCGAACTGCATTTATGAAGGAGAATTCCAGATGGTAGGAAAAGCACTCGGGATAGAGTAAGAAAACGGAATAGAAGATAGAACAAGCGTGAGAAAAAAAGAGTTGAACCTTGCTTGTCCGGGACAGTAGAATGGTCCGGACAGAAGTTTCAACTCTTTTTTAAGACTGACGTATATTTTCAGTGTGGTTTCAGCTTATGCTTCTTCTGACAGTTTCTTCACAATCTCAGGGAATTCCATAAAGTGGGAAGCTTTGACCAGAATCGTATCATTTTCTTTGAGAATCTGTCCCATGTTCTGGTAAAAGTCTTCTTTTGTGTCAAAATGGAAAACTTTCATGTTCTTCTCTGTTGCAAGAACAGTTTCCTTTGCAGCTTCTGCCATATCTTTGGAAAGTGCTCCGATGCAGACTAAAACATCAGTGTTTTTAAATGCTGCATATGCTCCAACTTCGCGGTGCATTGCAAGCTCATCGGCACCAAGTTCCCCCATATCGCCAAGAATAGCGACCTTTCTTGTATCTGCATATGCAAGTACGTCAAGAGAGGACTTCATAGATGCCGGATTGGCATTGTAGCAGTCATCAATGATCGTGTAATGTTTTGCTTCGATCAGGTTGTTACGTCCGGCAATCGGAACAAGCTTTTCAATTCCGCGTGCAATCTCATCATTATCCATGCCAAGCGCATATCCGACAGCAACTCCGGCTAAAGCGTTATAGATCATATGATCTCCCGGGATTGAAATATGCGCATGGAAACGGGATGTTGGAGTAACAAACTCAGCGTATGTTCCTTTTAATCCTTTACGTTCAATATTTTCCACATGGAACGGGCAGGAAGAGGTAAGACCGAAGTAAACAGGAGTTCTTCCATCACGAGAAGTGTAGCTTTTCAGCTTATCATCATCCCCGTTGAAGATAACAGAACCTTTCGGATTCATGTAGTCTGTCATGGAACTCTTTTCCTTTAGGATTCCGTCTCTTGTTCCAAGATTCTCAAGATGTGCATATCCGATATTAGTGATCACGCACACATCCGGGCGGGCAATCTTAGCCAGTGGTTTCATATCTCCAAAGTGGCTGATTCCCATCTCAAGAACTGCAACCTCATGTTCCTCACGGATATTGAATACGGTCAGAGGAAGTCCAATCTCATTGTTGAAGTTTCCTTCTGTTTTCAGTACATTATATTTCTCGGAAAGTACAGATGCGATCATTTCTTTTGTGCTTGTCTTTCCAACACTTCCAGTGATACCTACAACTTTGATATCGAGGGAACGGCGATAGTGTTCAGCTAAGTCTTTCAATGCTTCTGTGCAGGATGAAACGCGGATATAAGGATAATCAACGTCACCAAGATCCTGCTCAGAGAGGGAACAGAGTGCACCTGCTTCCATGACCTGCGGGATAAAACTGTGTCCGTCAACACGGGCACCTTTGATCGCAACGAAAAGAGTATCTTTTATTACTTTACGGCTGTCAATCGCAACACTTGAGACCTCACAGTCTAAGAATGCAGGATCACCGCAATAAATTCCGCAGCAGGCATCTGCGATTTCAGATAATGTCATATGTTTCATTAATATCTTGCCTCCATGGACTTCTTAATGATCAGTTCGCAAAGATCGCCGTATTCGATTCCATAAACCTTAGCTTCCTTCGGGAGAAGGCTTGCGGAAGTCATTCCAGGAAGGGTATTCATCTCCAGGCAGAACAGATTACCCTCTGCGTCAAGCAGGAAGTCTGCACGGCTGTAAACATTGAGCTTCAGTGCATTGAACGCTTTTACAGTAAGTTCCTTCATGCGCTCTGCAACTTCTTCCGGAATATCAGCCGGGCATACTTCAGAAGTAGCTCCGTCCTGATATTTATTCGCATAATCAAAGAATCCTGTCTTCGGGATGATCTCGATCGGAGGAAGTGCTGTTCCGTCAATGATACCGCATGCAAACTCACGCCCCTTAATGTATGGCTCAACAACAAGTTCATCTTCGTAGCGGAAGGACTTCTTCAGAGCCTCTGCATATTCTTCATCTGTATTTACAATATAAACTCCAATACTGGAACCACCTGAGCAAGGTTTAACAACAACAGGAAGTGTCAGACCAAGTGACTGGTAAGACTGATCTTCAGAGTTCTTATAAATCGTTCCACCTCCCGGAGTGTCTACGCCAGACTCAAGGAAGATCTGCTTTGCAACACCCTTGTGCATTGCAACCGCACATCCAAGAGAGTCAGGTCCTGTATATTTAATACCAAGCAGATCGAAAGATGCCTGAAGCTTTCCGTTCTCTCCTTCTCCACCGTGAAGACCGAGGAAAGTAATGTCAGCCAGACGGCAAAGTTCAATTACATTCGGGCCAAAGAAACAGTCAGACTGATCCGGACGGGAAGCCTTAACAGCTTCAAGATCCGGTTCCTCCGTGCTGATATTCTTCACAATCTCAAGTCCGTGATCCGGAAGAGTAAAGACATCCTCCAGATTCTCCGGTGCATTCTCTAATCCCATGAATACATCCAGAAGGAATGCATCATGTCCTTTTTCAACTAATGTACGACAGATTCCGGCAGCAGAAGAAAGTGATACGTCACGTTCTGTGCTTAAGCCTCCTGCTAATACAATGATTTTCATAATTTTATACTCCTTAAATGATTTATTCTGTTCTAGTTCTTTTTCTTATTTGTCTGCTGCGTATAGATAATGATAAGCAATATTCATGCTTTTACGATTATAGCACATGTTGGCAGAAAGTGAAACAGGGGGAGTAAAGATTTAGCGGAGGGATTCTTTTTCGAGTGCGGACGAAATCAGATAGCGCTGATAAAGTTTATTCTAATAGACAGACATTGAGGGATTGCTTCATGCTCCGGGTTCTGTATACAGGAAAGACTAAGAAAAACGAAAGATTACTAAAAACAAAGCAATGTTCGGCAAACTCGCTGCCGCTTCAGACAGTAGCCTCGCATTGCTTTAACGTAACCTTCCGTTTTTTAAGTCTTTCCAAGCACACAGAACAGTCACCTGAATCAATCCCTCAATGTCTGTCTATCGGTAAAATCTCTGTTGCTATTTGATTTCTGCTTTTTCGAAAGAAGAATTCTACTTGAGATGGAAAGGAAACAGATGTTCTGTAGAATGATATCCATATCTCAAACGTGTTTGTATTTAATAAAATTTAGCGTAGAGGTCTATCTTTTTCAGTGAACAGAAAACTGAAAATATTATTTTGGAAAGTCGATTGTTAGAAGAATAGTACAGGGACGTTACTGAAAACCTATAAAAAGTTATACACTTCTATGTTTCATTCCTACTTCAACGAGTATGCTTTTGATGATATATTCAATGTATTAAATCCTATTGACAATTAACAGAAAATACTACTATTATTATATATATAAACAGTTTTTAATTGTGCAAATCAATATTTTATTGTTAAAAGAGAGGTAATTCCACTGGAAGTTATAAAAAATCAAATCAAATTTTTTATTGAAAGGGGAAATTATATGAAGAAGGTTATATGTTTATTTTCCGCATTTTTATTACTTTTATCATCTGCCATGACAATATATGTACACGAAACAGACTCTCAAGATTACCTATCAATTCCAAGTTATAACAAAACATACTCTGCACAACCAACAGATGATAATTTTTTGTCACTAAAAGAATATAATGCAGAATACTCCAATGGAGAGAATCCTCTAAAAATAGATTCTCCTTTAACCACTCAAAATGTCCCTGATATATGCTATTTCCCCTATCCGAAAACAAAAACCATTATTTTAGGACAATAAGCGGGAATCCTCGGCAATTCAATTACCGAGATGAAAGCGCAAGATTGCGCAGGGGTATATTTTTGCCCCTGCTAAAATCAAGTTGTACGGTTATTTAATCTTCCCAGCCAGATAAAGCAGCACCGCATCCTGAAATTTCCTCGGATTCAGTGAACATTTCTTTTGAATCGCATTCAATTTATACTGCAATGTATTTTTATGGAGAAAGAGTCGTTCGCTTGTGGCGGCAAGGGACATTTCTTCAGAAAAATAAACTTCCAGCAGGTGCAGTTCTTGTTCATTGAGCGGGGCGATTGTCTTGGCTAAAAATTCTTTCTGATTTTCCGGTGCGATCGTAGAAAGAATCAGTTCAAGTGTCAAATTATCAAAAATAACATAGTGTTCAGATGAAATTATAAGGCTGTGCAAAGCAGTTTCAGCAGATTGATAGGAGATATGGAGCTGGAAGAGTGATGTCGGTTTTCCAACTGCAATATCTAAAATATCGAAATGTTCTTTTGCAAAGAGTTTAAAAATATAATTCTGTTTTTCAAAATCAGTTTCTTCGATCAAAGCAATAAAATCCCCCGGATAATTAAATGTGTGAAGACAGACATGTGCCTGTGCAAACATTTGTTGAATTTTCTGTTCTAAAATAGAGCGATTTGTAATTGGATTTTGTTTATTTGTGCGAATAAGAACAATTCTTTTCTTTGTGTTGAGATCAATCTTAAATTCATGTAGACAGGAGGTGAGGTATTCCTGATTGTCGGTTTCATTTCTGATCAAAGACTGAATGACAAAATGTTTTTTATCGGCCTGTCTGCGGCTGTACTGATTTAGTTCCTGCTCCCGGATCAGAAGATTGGTGATGCGTTCTGCGAGATAAGCATAACTGCGGACTTTATCAGGTATACCGGTGATTCCGATGACGGCCAGCAGATGTTCATTATGATAAAGCGGAAGATTGATTCCCTGTTTTGTGCCGGAAAAATTGTTGTCTTCTGTTACTTCCAGTACAGAACCGGAAGCAGCGGCCTGTTGTCCAATCTCGTGAAAGGTTCCGATACGGGATGAGTCTGTGCTGGCGAGAATGATACCAGATGGAGCAATAAAGTTGATGTCATGATCACAGACATCTTTGATTGTATTTACGATTTGTTCTGCGAGTTCGCGGTCGATTTTAGTTATCATAGATTTTTTATTATATCCTTTCTTTTGACATAACTGTTCAGAGCCAACTTCCAAAATGCTACGAATTTCGTCGGTGTGGCGTATCCGCCAAATAAAATTTCAAAAACAGTCTTAAAAATGCAAGCATTTTACATCTGTTTTATGAAATTTTGCTTGGCTCTGAAC
>SKEO01003280.1_pt1 | contig 10101 bp, 8 predicted proteins | sample 4826801 | NCBI WGS metagenome assembly SKEO01 (sample SAMN11008807, study PRJNA524170) | human gut metagenome | biome: Human fecal sample; material: Feces; isolation source: fecal sample from pouch patient p3 | host: Homo sapiens | place: Israel: Tel-Aviv | collected 2016-02-25
TTCCTTTACGCTGCTCCTTTGGAACAACTTCATAATAGGTCTCGGCAATCTTCTGGGCAAGATGTGCGATGCCCTTCATATCATCTTCTGTTTCAGTAGGAAGTCCAAGCATGAAATAAAGCTTAACCTGATTCCATCCGCCCTTGAAAGCTTCGCCGGCACCGTGCAGGATATCTTCTTCCGTAAGTCCTTTATTGATAACATTACGAAGACGCTGAGAACCTGCTTCCGGAGCAAAAGTAAGGCTGCTTTTTTTGACATCCTGAACCTTACTCATAACATCGAGAGCAAATGCATCGATTCGAAGAGAAGGCAGGGAAATATTTACAGCTTCATCACGGAACTCGTCGATCAGGAAGTTCACGATCTCTTTCAGATGACTGTAGTCACTGGAACTTAATGAACTTAAAGAGATTTCTTCATGTCCTGTCTTCTGCAGCATGATTCTTGCAGATTCTTTTAAGGTTTCGATATCACGTTCTCTAGTCGGACGGTAGATCATGCCAGCCTGGCAGAAACGGCATCCGCGGATACAGCCACGCTGGATTTCCAGAGTAACACGATCCTGTGTTGCCTTGATATGAGGAACGACCGGAGCTTCCAGTTTATTGTAATCTTTATCCATATCGATCACGAGCTGTTTTTCAACCTTTTCCGGTACATTTTCATATTTGGGCTGGAAGGATTCGATGGTGCCATCTTCTTTATAGGTAACTTTATAAAGGGAAGGTACATAAATACCAGGAATCTGTGCTGCTTTCAGAAGGAAATCCTGTCTGCTGCCACCGGCCTTCTGGTTTGCCTTGTAAGCGTCAAAAAGGGCTCCATAAACCATTTCACCCTCTCCGATATAGAAAAGGTCAAAGAATGGTGCAAGAGGCTCAGGATTGTATGCACACGCGCCTCCGCCGATCACCAGCGGATCATCCTCTGTACGTTCTTTTGCAAGAAGTGGGATTCCACTGAGATCCAGTAACTGGAGAACGTTTGTATAGCACATTTCATATCCGAGAGTGATACCAAGGAAATCAAATTCCTTTACCGGATCCTGAGATTCCAGAGTAAATAACGGAATGTGTTCTTCACGCATGATCTTATCAAGGTCTGTCCACGGTGAAAAGAGACGCTCGCACCATACGTCGTCTCTTTTGTTGAACATATCATATAAGATCATCATTCCGAGGTTAGACATACCAATTTCATAGACATCCGGGAATGCCATTGCAAAACGGATATCGACATCCTCTTTGTTTTTCATGACTGCATTGACTTCACCACCGATGTAACGGGCAGCTTTATCAATCTGCAGAAGTATTTCATCGCGCAATGCTAATTTTCTCATAGTTTTCCTTTCGAAGGTTGTTATATAACTGGTTACATGAAGAAAATTTCGCAACAAAATTTATCGCAGCGACATTTCTTCACAGTATTCCTATTATATATGCTTTACAAAAGGAATTCAAGCCAAAAAGGGTACAAACTCAAGAATGTATAAACTCAAGAATCAGGAAGCATTATGGTATTGTGAAGTAGGAATTACATTATCCGGATCCAAGAATATTCCAGGTATTTTCAATCACATCAAGGTAATATACCTGATTATCACTGACTGCGTAATGATTTTTGACTTCGATATGATCGTCCAGGTCTTTTCCGAGAACGAATACTCTGCATTCTTTGTCATCGATCATATCTTTGTTTCCGGTATACCATACAAAGAATCCCAGCCCCAGATAGTAGCTGACCTCATCAGTTGAACAGAGAAGTTCATAAGCGTTTTGTACTGTATCACTGTAATAATCCTCATAATAATCTTCAGGAAGATTGCTTTCCATACAGTTGTCAGAACCATTATGTCCATAGTCGAAATCATAGTAGATTGAAAAATCGTAGCAACGCTGTTCTTCTGCCAGGTGGCCGTCTTTCAAAGAAATGGAAGGACGGTAGGAAACGCTCATATTGCCTTCTTTGGATGTGACCATTGTGTTTGAATAAATCTCACTCAGGTTGCATCGGAGAATGATCACTTCATCAGGTGAACCCTCATATAACGGGAAATCCAGATAATCTTTGTAGACGGCATCTTCGGTCATCTCAGAGGAGTATACGCTGATCGACCAGTCCGAAGCCGGAACGATCGCAAAGACTTCATAACCACCCGCATCCACGATGGTACCATTTTTAAGAAACGGATAAGATGCGACATAATCCTCTTGGTTTGTATAATCCAGAATTTCTTCGGTTGTGGCATCGTATCCGATATACCCCAGAAAAGCGATTCCTGTCTGACAGTCATTTTCTCGAAGAATATCCTGTAAAATAGCAAAACTGGATTCGCTGTAAGATTCTTCATCAGGGTATGGATTTTCCGCCATACAGTTTACGGAGGTAACAGAAGTAAGCATCAAAGCACTGAGGCATATTGCAATTAATTTTTTCTTCATGATGTCATCTCCTCTCTTTGGTTTATTTTAGCGTGGTAACTATTAATTTACTTTCTAATGCAGCAGCAATCAGATCCTCTTTGCAGTTGTATCCGGCTTTTGCAATCATTTCCTGAAAGTTCCAGCGTACTCCGGAAGTGGTACAGTTCATTTCTTTTGCAATTTCGGAATAGGACATACCACAGATATATAGCCGGAGCATTTCTAACTGTCGTGGACTGATCTCACCGCTGGTGATCCAGTTCAGTTCTACGTCCGGGGTCACATCCGGAAAAACATGTTCTCCATTAAGAGTCCTGTGTATCACATCACGTATTTCATCTTCCCCATGATCTTTGTACCAGAGACTGTCTGCGCATCCGGTCTTAGCTCTTTCCAGAACTTTAGGATCGATCAGAGAAGTTACAATGAGTACTTTGGTTCCAGGATGCTCTTCTCTGATTGCCTTTCCGGCAGACAGGCCGTCATGGTTATGGAAGGTCTGCACATCCATCAGAACCAGATCGATGACAGAATAATTGCAGATCTTTACGGCTTCACGGGCATCTGAAATAGTATCTACGAGCTTTAAATCCGGATCCTGTAAAATAATAAACTCGAAATATTTCTGCATGATCTTCTGATCTTCTACAATGAGTATGCGTGCCATAGAATCATTTCCTTCCAAAATTGAATTAGTATTCTTCATCAAACAGAGGTAAATTCAGCAACAGATAAAAAGCAGGTTCGAAAAAAGTGTTCATAGAGCCACCCTCTGCTTCAACTGCTTTTCGCAGAGCAGACAGTCCACCACCCTCTTTGGCATCCTTTGACGGCAATTCACCATCATTGGTGATCTGAATCTGATATTCGTTGCGTTTCCTTTTCATAATAACAAAAACAGTATTTCCATGTGCATGTCGGGCACAGTTTGTTACGCATTCACGAATAGCGCGATCTGTAAGGCACCGGTATGCGGGAGTATCTGGATAGCTGCCCTGGATCTGAATGGAAATACCAAGTTCTTCTGCATGTCTTTCGGTATCTTCATATTGGTTTTCTTTATTAGCGACGGTTGTATTGGTAAGGATATAAACCTGCTGCTTTAAAGTTTCCAACTGTTCCTTCATATTTTCTGGTGATTCTTTGTCTCCTAAGATTTTTCGTATAGAGAGAAGGCTCCTTCCGAAGTTATCATGTACCTGCATTTTCATGGACAGAGTTTCCTGTTCGCGTATTTCATCACCGATTCGTTCATACATTTCTTCCAGCTTTTGATTTAGTTTTGCCAGTTTTTCATTGTTCCTCTTAATCTCTTCACTGTTGTAATATATTTCGGAAACATCGAGTGCGACAGTTTGTACATAGCCTTTCAGTGAGGGTTCTGTAAGGTGATATTCCTGAAACATCCAGACGGAACCATCCTGAAAATAGAATACATTGTTATCAGAGTTTAATTTGATTACATTATCCTGTACTGGCTCGGAATTTATGGCATAACGGAAAGAATCAAAATTCTGAAGATAATTACCGGTAAGCATTTTGCACAGCTCCTGCATTTTTGTGTTGCTTAAGATAATACGCCCTAGAGAATCTGAGAAGCAGACACCGCAGGGAACATTGTTTACCGCTTCATAAACAGACCAGGGAGACAATGTATTATGGTATTCCTTAAGTTCTTTGCAAATTGCCAGAATAAGATAAACAGTCAGCAGAACAATTATGATCACCAATGCATATGCCGGAAATGAATAAAAGATAGGTTTATGCGGAGGTTTATCCAGTCTGTGTCGATGGTCATTCAAAAGTCCGGCCATAATAAGAAAAGAAATGATCAGCCATGATGCGGAAACAGTTATCTTCCATTTTTCAACAGCACGCATAATTCTTGAAAATAGTAGGATAAATTCAAGAATCAGACATATTTCCATAAGGATCATAAGAACATTTTGTAATTTTATGGTATCATTTATGAGAGCGGACATCGAATAAACCATTCCTGTTCCTCCTCCTGCTGTATTAAAAGTTCAGGTCGTTCTTTCAGAAAATTATGAATATCTGTTGAACTCATAACATGGACAGAAATCTGTAGTTTTTCGTCAATCTGGGTTACACGGAAAAAGACTGAATTTATAACATCAAAAAGCTGTTCAATCAGCCATTCAAAAAAGTCATAGCAGTTCAGAATATCATCTGCTTGAAGCTGCTTTTCTTTATCCTGTACATAATAAGCTGCACGGATCCTGCATAGTTTCAGATTTTCGCAGGATTCTGCAAGACTCTGCTTCAGATCGGCCATAGTAAGAGAATCTCCTTGTGAACTGTATCTGGTAAGTACAAGATTTTTTCTTCTTTTCAAATAGGTTCCTACGACTACAATCTTACTCAGGAGCATATCATATTCTTCTCTGGATTCAGTTTGTTCAAGCTTTTTCATATATGAGGAAAGCAGCTCATACTGTTTGTATGTCTGATCCTGAATCATATTTAAAAGTCGGTTCTGTTCTTCTAGTTTTTTTCTCGCAGCTTCTTTTTGATAAGTCATCTGTAAAAGCTGGTTTCGTTCGGTTAATTCTTCCTGCTGTTCTTCAATATCCTGGTACTGATCCAGAAGTACAGAAATATCTTCTGTCCAGAATAAATGCCCGCCTTTAACAGGAATATGTTTGATCAAAACTCCATTCTCTTGTATTGAAGAATTGGCAATCACACATTCACGCAATTCCTCGGTAAGTTTTGGAAAGTTTCCGGAATAATAATATCGATGAAAAGTGTTATCTGTAATCTCTGCATCCAGACTGCCATTTGACTGGAATAATTCAAAGTAGCGGCTGTTGGTAGGAATCAGACCACAAAAGATGCAGCTTTGGAAGATGGCGGCTATACAAAGACAGCAGATTGCAGTCAGATCGCCCGCAATGGTGTTGATTATAGGTACTCGGAGAATATTTGCAATGTTCCATGCCAGAAGTATAATGCCAGGTATTACCGGAAGCCAGAAACGTTTTTTACCTGCAATTCTGCTTTTGCGAACAAGAATTATGTCCATAGCAATGAGACAAAATATAATCCAGCCCTGTATTATAAAAAAGAGAAATCCATAGCTGTAATTTTTGTCTGAATAAGGTGGATTCAGATAAAAATGAAAGACCTGCTGATGCAGATCATTTGTAAATACGGATATGATCAGCAACATAGCCGAGAATAGTAAGAAGATACTTCTCTTTTTTACTTTGTCATGTTCTTCTTCCAAAAGAAAGGAAGCATTTAAACCTAAAGTGGGAATCAGGATCATTGGAAAATAATACAGATACCAACAAATGTGTGTGCTAAGAGGATCCTGAAAAATATGGTATTTTACAGTGCGCAGAAAAAACCAGAATACCATTAAACAGCCAATGACCGTCAGGCACTGACGCATTCTTTTATATACAACATGTTTGTTCAGATAAATGACCCATGCACAATACATTCCAAGATAAATACTGGTACGGCTCTGATCAACTAAAGCTTGTATTAAAGAATTATTGGTGTGAATTAGCCTGCATGTATACGCTGTCAAAAAGCATAATATAACAATTGTATATGATAAAAACCTTTTCTTATGATATGGCATTACGATCCCTTTCCAGAAAAAAGTATCTAAAGTATGCAGGTTACCGGTCGGATATTGAGCGGTAACCTGTTAACTACATTATACTATAATGCCTGAATATTGAGCAATGACAAAGTTTTTCTATTTGTCATTTCGGAATTGTTGTTATCTCAGAATTTGCCGCTGGCTCCGCCGTGGGAACGGCCGGAAGAACTTATATGTGATGAGCTTCCGCCAGAGGAACTGGAAGAGCTGTCTTTTTCATTTCTGATAGTTCTTTGAGTGACGATCCTGTTGACAAAACTGTCAGTAGATCTTCGAAGCGACATGGAACCTTTACGTTCATAAGCTTCTGCTGATTCTTGTTTTTTTACAGATTTAAGATTCCTTGATTTAGATTTAACGAGTCTAAAGGAAATCAGAAAAGCGACAACTAAATCGGTAACGAGCCAGAATGGATGAACCTTCCCTTTTGAAGGCATATTGTCAACATCATATGGTTTTCCGGTTGCTGCCTGTCTCAGAAAATCATCACACTGGTCTGCAAAACAATTGAACGCATCTGCATAGTTTCCGCTGGAAAGCTTGCTCTGGAATTGACCGCTGATGAATTCAAGACCAGCATCTGTAAAAGCTACAGTATGACTATATCCATAAGTAGAGATTGCCCATTCTCTTTCGCCCATGCTGATCAGAAGAAGCAGACCGTCATCGTTTTCTCCATATCCGTAGCCATTGTAATCATAGTAGTCATCAGCATATGCCTCGGCTGTTTTACCTTCCAGAGAGTTGACGGTAACGATGCCGACCTCATTTTCATATTTCTGGCTGATATCTTCAAGTTTATTTAATAGTGCATTGCTCTCTTCTTCGGTTAAAAGACCGGCTTCATCCACAAGAAGTGGTTTCTGACGTTCTTCCGGAATTGCAGGATTCTCAGTAGGTACTGCAGACTCTTCGGAAGTCACTGCAGAAACCTCAGAATCTGTTTCCGGGCTTTCAGAAGCCATTACCGGAAGTACCAGCATAAATATACAGAGAAGAGAAAGCAGGCAGCCCCATATTTTCTTTTTTATCTTCATATTATCTGTTCCTTCCTGCTACATTAAAAATAAACATTTCAGACCGTACAGCACTCCCCAGATCAGGAAGGTGCGAATTCCAACGGATTTCCAGAATTTTGATTTGTCAATCGGAAGATCTCCAACCATTTTTCCGGTCTGACCGTTCATAGCAAATGTGAATTTCTGACCGTGCCAGGTGGTGTTTAAAAGCCATACCGGATACATGGCATACCAGTAACTGGCATTATGAATCTGTACATTACTGTCTTTAACTGAGGCACCACCGTTATAACCTCTGACGGTTTTACGAAAAGCTCTCTCAGTACATACACGAATTCTGTCACGGGCTCTGTCTATACGTTCATCTACGTTGACATCATAACGGTCAGCCAGGTAACCTGCCAGATAAGCCTGCTGAAACGGTACTGCTTCCTGGAAATTATATGGTTCAATGGCTTCCATCAGTGTATCATCCATTTTTCTGGAACCATCTGCGGGAACATGATCGAAGCTTATGCTTCCTTCACGATAGACACTATAGATTTCACGTGTTGTATATTCCGTATCACCAGATGTATGAGAGTGGACTTTTTCTGCCTCATATGTAATCTGAGCATCTGCATCTACATCAAACAGCCAAAATGGGATATATACGCCTTTGATTTCGTCCACATGGTTTTCTTTCTTGAATACCTTGGGAAGATATTTTTTACCTTTCAGATGCTTATAATAGTTTTCTTTGGCAGCTTTTTTATCCAGTTTAAATGGGATGATATAATCTGGTTTCAGATCACCTGAAAACTGACCTTTCATAGTTATTTTATTATTGCAGAACGGACAGGTCGTTGCTCCTGTTGTTTCCTCAGCTACGATCTCACTTCCACAGGACTGGCAGCTGTAGACGCGCATGCCGTTCAGTTCATCATTCTGCCACTGACCGGTGCTCATTGAGTACCAGTTGTCGTTTGAAATTGATTTTCCGGTCGTCTGTGTATCTTCGGATTTCTGCGTGCGCTGAAACTCTTCGACCGTCATTTCCGTATCGCAGTACGGACATTTCATGTGCTGAGATTTAGAATCAAATACCATCGAGGCATTACAGGATGGACACTTATATTCTATTACATCAGACATATTCCGTATTCCTCCTTTTAATTCAGTATCACGGTTTTGGTGATCCACAGTATTCACAGAAAGCACCTGTGTTTGTAGCACCGCAGGCACATACCCATGTATCACCAGAAGTCTGCTGTGGTGCATTCTGATTCATCATAGTACCATGTTGTGGCGCATTTTGATTCATCATATTGCCCTGCTGTGGGTAGCCCTGGTTCATCATGTTGCCCTGCTGCGGGTAACCCTGGTTCATCATGCCATTGCTATAAACCGGTGCGGGTGCCGGTGCGCCGGTAAGTGCAGTTATGATCTGGCTTGCAAGCTGTTCATAATTCATCATCTTAGCGCGTTCATGATCTCTGACTGAGAAAGTATTAAGTTTAAAATCCATATCATCAAACCAAGATGTATTCACGCCAAGTTTTATCTTGTAATCATAAGAATAGTTGTATCTTGGTGGCACATAAGATCTGGATTCACCATCCTGATCTTTGTATTCCTCTTCTTCTCGCTGCTCATCGATGTCTAAACGACAGGAGGTTATTGCAGACAGAGGTACAATATCCGGATTATCCTGCTCGCTCATATTAAATGCTATGGCAAACATTCCTTTGTTATCGTCGATAAACACATGATATCTGTCTGCAGAAAATTCACGAGTGATACTGAAACTGCGAACAGCATTTTTGTTTTTTTCTCTGTATTCCAGCTGTCTTTTGATATCTTCTACGGTGCTGTGGCGTCTTTCTTCAAACCAAGGAGAAAGCTTGCTGGCACAGTTCTTACACAGATTTCCATCGTCCAGTTTGCGGTTTCCTAAAAGTCCAATTTTTTCACCGCAGATATCACAGTTCTTTTTATCAAATAATCCCATTATTTAAACCTCCTTCAAAGAGTAAGAGAATTTATGTTATTTTTTCTCCAATTTGTCAAAGAATACTTTTACAGTCCAATCCATGGAATCTTCACTGTCTTCACCGTCTGCAGCTTCTTCTGTTTCTTCTGGATCATCCATACTGTCAGCAGATGTGAAACATAATTTGCCATCGTCAAGAAGATATAATCTCATGGTATCTGTATCGAATAATGAATAGTCTTCGGTGTCTTCTTCGGTTTTTTCTTCTGTTGATTTTAATACTAGGGCATTTGTGTCCAGATCGCCTTCAAGCTCAGTGGTGGTTTCCGTTCCGCTTTCAATTGTTACAAGTGTTGCTTTACCGCCATCGATTGTAAGATTAAACTGCATATCAAAGAGTGTTCCGGTTGGAACCTGCATTCCAAACGCAGACATTATGGAACTGCTCCATTCACCATCAAAATCTTCAAGTTTGGTGTCTGTGAGTGCTTTTCCAGGTTCATAAGGTTTATATTCTTCTTTTTCCTGTCCAAGAGTTACGGTCATTCCATCCATGCTGATTGTGATTTTTCCATCTTCATAGGTGCCTTCCATAACTTCATCATCTGAGGTTATGATAATGTTATCTCCGTCAATCTTCCATTCAAAATCATTAACGTCTGCTTCTTCTGATTCGGAAGATGTTGTTACTTTACCTTTGCCGTCTTCACTGATTTCCATTGACATTTCCATCATGATCGCATTTGGATGAAATTCATTCATACCGTCCATAGAAAGACTGTTTGCGTACCATGTACCAACTACATCTTTGTTGTCTAATGCGTAAACATTTGTACAAACAAGACCTGCCATCATAATTCCTAACGCACCCGCTGTAAAGATTTTCATTTTTTTACTCATACCTGATTCTCCTTTCATCTTTGGAATAAAATGTTGTCAGATTTTTCTGCAAATACTATCTGTAATTATTATTATACGGACATATTTCAGATAATCACTAACACTTCTGCTAGTGATTTCAAAAAAAATGAAAATATCAGGAAAATT
>SKEO01003283.1_pt1 | contig 10084 bp, 8 predicted proteins | sample 4826801 | NCBI WGS metagenome assembly SKEO01 (sample SAMN11008807, study PRJNA524170) | human gut metagenome | biome: Human fecal sample; material: Feces; isolation source: fecal sample from pouch patient p3 | host: Homo sapiens | place: Israel: Tel-Aviv | collected 2016-02-25
ACTTGATCGGACCGTACTTCTCGATGCCGTACTTGCGCGCCATCTTGATCATGGCCTCGTTTGCCTCGGTGCCGGAGTTCTGGAAGAAGATCTTGTCCATGCCGATCGTCTCGCAGACCCTCTCCGCCAGCAGCGCCTGCGGAATGGTGTACGGATAGTTGAAGGTGTGCATGATGTCGTCCATCTGATCCTTGACGGCTGCGACGACCTTGGGGTTGCGGCTGCCGGCGTTATTTACCGCGATGCCTGCGTAAAAATCGAGGTACGGCGTGCCGTTTTCATCATAGAGGTACATGCCCTCTGCGGTCTCTGCGAGGAAATCAAAACGCTCGTAGGTCTCGATCATGTACTTGTTTACTTTATCCTTGATGTCCTGTGCGGTAAGTCCGGTATCCTTCAGTTTCATTTTGAAGCCCTCCCAAAAAGATTTATGTAAATGGTTTTTCATACAAATTCCCGGGGTCAGAACAACAAACAAAAAAAGAGCAACGAGAGTCCTTTACAGGAGCCTCATTGCTCTTTGCATGTCCATTATTTTGAACAAGTACATAATATCACTCGTCCATCTCTGTGTCAACAGGAATTTTCATGTTTTTCGAAAATATTTCATTTTGCCGTTTGTCAGTTATGTTTTTCGGGAATTTCATCCGTATTCCGTTTTTCGCCAGCCTTTTCTGTGCCAAGTTTGGCATTTCCGTTATTTTGAACACCCTCGGATTTCCGTGCACTATATTGTCCGACGCCGTTTCGACCGGCCGCAGGCAGTCCATCCGGAATAAAAGCAGACTGCCGGTAAAATTAGAAAAACCGGTCATTTCTTACGAAATAACCGGTTGATCTGGTACGCCAGAAGGGATTCGAACCCCCGACCTTTTGGTTCGTAGCCAAACACTCTATCCAGCTGAGCTACTGGCGCATACACGATCTATTTTCTTTTGCTGTCGGCGTTTCACTTTGTCGCTCTCGCTGACTGCCTTATTATAATATCACGGGTGGGACCTAATGTCAACAATTATTTTCAGATTTTTTGAAAGTTTTTTCGGAAACCTGTTTTCGGCAAAACAAAGCCGCCTGTGGGGGGAACAGGCGGCTATATACAGCAGAGAAATTGGAGGTCTGCCATATACCTTATATTGCGTTTTATTCCTGCGGCGGAATGGTATCGAAGCCGATCTGCAGCTCTTCATCGGTGGGAATGTGGTTGCGCATGGTGCCATTGTGATACGCCTCGTATGCTGCCATATCAAAGTAGCCGGTACCGGTCAGACCGAACAGGATGGTCTTAGCTTCGCCGGTCTCCTTGCACTTGAGCGCTTCGTCGATTGCGGCGCGGATGGCGTGGCTGGACTCCGGCGCCGGAAGAATGGTCTCCACCTTGGCGAACTGAACTGCCGCGTCGAATACGTCGGTCTGCTTGACGGAAACCGCCTCCATATAACCGTCGTGGTACAGCTTGGAGAGGATCGGACTCATGCCGTGGTAGCGCAGGCCGCCTGCGTGGTTGGGCGCGGGCATGAAGCCGTTGCCGAGCGTGTACATGCGGGCCAGCGGCGTAACATGGCCGGTATCGCAGAAATCGTAAACATACTTGCCGCGGGTAAGCGACGGGCAGGACGCAGGCTCAACCGCAATGATGCGCGGGTCAGCCTTGCCGAGCAGCTTATCCTGCATGAACGGGGAAATCAGGCCGCCGAGGTTGGAGCCGCCGCCGGCACAGCCGATCACGATATCCGGATACTCATCGAGCATTTCCATAGCCTGCTTGCTTTCCAGACCGATGATGGACTGGTGCAGCAGCACCTGATTGAGCACGGAGCCGAGTACATAACGGTAGCCCTCGTGCGTAGTAGCCACTTCTACGGCCTCAGAAATCGCACAGCCGAGCGAACCGCCGGTGGTCGGATCGTGTGCCAGAATAGCGCGGCCTGCCTCGGTCGTATTGGACGGAGACGGCGTTACATTCGCGTCAAAGGTCTGCATGATGGCCTTGCGGAACGGCTTCTGCTCGTAGGAGACCTTAACCATGAATACCTTCAAATCCAGTCCGAAGTACGCGCATGCCTCAGAGAGTGCAGTACCCCACTGACCGGCACCGGTCTCGGTGGTAAGGCCCTTGAGGCCCTGTTCCTTGGCGTAGTACGCCTGTGCGATCGCGGAATTGAGCTTGTGGCTGCCCGAGGTGTTGTTGCCCTCAAACTTGTAGTAGATCTTAGCCGGGGTGTCCAGCGCCTTCTCCAGATTGTACGCGCGGCACAGCGGAGACGGACGGTACAGCTTATACATATCGAGCACCGGCTCGGGAATATCAATGTAGCGGGTGTCGTTGTCCAGCTCCTGGTGCGCCAGCTTTTTACAGAAGATGGGATACAGCGCTTCTTCCGGCAGCGGCTGGTGCGTGCCCGGATGAATCAGCGGGTCCGGCTTTTCCTTCATGTCCGCCCGCAGGTTGTACCACTGCTTGGGCATCTGGTCTTCGGTCAAATAAAGTCTGTGGGGGATCTTAGCCATGGTGATTTCTCCTTTACAAATTTCAGATAGAGTGGAGAGATGGTGAATAGTTTCACTCTCAATTTGTTTTACAAAATAAAAAGCTCCTGTCCCAGATTTCTCTTGGGACAGGAGCGAATACGCTCTTGCGGTACCACCCAGATTGACGCAAACTGCGTCCACTCTGCTCACACATCAAACAATGTGTGCTCCCCTGATAACGGGCGGAGTCCCCGTCGCAGTTACTTGGCCGAAGCCGTTCGCCTTGCCCTGCTGAAGTCCATTCACACGGTCCTTGCCTGCCGCAATCACACCGCCTGCGGCTCTCTTGGAGGTTCGGTCTCCCTGCTACTCGTCTTCGTCATTGGTTTGTGTTGGTTTACTTGGTATGGTCACAGTATATTCGCAAAACAGTGGATTGTCAAGCACAATTTGCGAAAAACAATATATTATTTCTGTTATAAATTCTTATTATGAGAATGAAGAGCGCAGTATCGTCTTTTTCTGCACACTGTGCTATAATGGGTAGCAGAATGAAAAAGCAGAAAGGACATGAGTGCAAATGCGGGTGATCGAGGGCGAAAACGAACTGCGGCTGACCTGTTCGCGGAGTGCGAGCGGCGGCATTGCGCTTTTGCGGTGCGAAACGCAGGACGATATTGTGCGTCTGCCGGATGAGATAGACGGTGTGCCTGTTACCGAGGTCGGCGCGTATGTACTCAGCGAGCGGGCACCCGACTTAACAGGCAAGGACACGTTCGCTGTCCGTATTACCTGCGGCGGTACGGAGCCGAAGCACAATGCAGCGGCTATCCGCACGGTTACGCTCCCGAAGGATGCAAAAAGTGTCGGCAGTTATGCATTTTATAACTGCCGAAACCTTGAACGCATTGAACTGACTGATTCGGTGAGTGAGTTCGGCGGCGGTGCGCTGATGAACTGCATGAGCCTGCGCGAAGTCATCCTGCACGCCGCACCGTCCGCGCCGACCTGCCTGCCCAGGCTGCTCGGCGAGTACGCCGGAGAACTCGATGTGCGGTTTGATGAGCACGCGCGGCTGCTGTTCCCCGAGTACGTCGAGGAACTGGAGGACCTCAGTCCGGCGCATATTTTTCAGCGGCGCATTCACGGTGCAGGATACAGCTACCGTCAGTGCTTTGACAGCGGTGTGCTGAATTTTCGGCAGTATGATGCTGCCCTGAGCGAACTGCTCGAGCGGCACGATTTTTCGGTCGCGGCACGCGTAGCCGTGCGGCGGCTTGCCGTACCGTTTGTGCTCTCGGATGCCGCAAAAGCAGACTATCTCGCGGTTTTGCGCGCACACGGCGGCAATCTGGCGCAGTCCTGCGTAAGGCAGGCGAGACCGCTGCATTGACCTTCCTGCTGTCGCTCGGTGTGCTCTCTGCCGCCGATGTGGATGCCGCGTGCACGTCCGCCCGCGAAGCCGAGCAGACCGCAGCACTGTCCGTTCTGCTGTCAGCCGCCGGCAAAACGCAGTCCAAGGGACGCGCCAAATCGTTTGAATTATGATATAAATATATAGAAGTTATCAATAAATCCGTAGGGCACCCCGCCCTACGATGCAAGATGAACCTGTGAGGTGATGTTTTCTATGTCGCAGTCCTCCCGCTGGACTTCTATCGGACGCGAAATCCTGTTTTCCGCCCGCACCGAACTGTACATGAACCTGCCGTTCCTCGATTCCGCGCTGGCGGCGCTGCCTGCGGCAGACGGTTACGATACCCCCACGCTCGCTACCGACACGCGCGTGCTGTTTTTCAGCGGTGCATGGCTGGCGCAGCAGTACGAGCGCTCCCGCGCGAACGTCAACCGCGCCTATCTGCACACGCTGTTCCACTGTCTGCTGCGCCATCCCGGAAAGACACGCGGACGCGATGCCGACCTGTGGGATCTTTCGTGCGATATTGCGGTCGAAAGCATGCTGGATTCACTGGATTACCGCTGCCTGCAGGCGGAAAAGATGTCGGTTCGGCGGCAGAATATCTACCGTGAACTGCGGGACGAGCTGCCGGTCCTGACGGCTGAGGCGGTCTATCGCCACTTTCGCCGCACGCGGCTGAATTCGTATGACTGTGCCACGCTCACGCGCGTGTTTGCGACAGACGAGCACACGCTGTGGTACAAAGAGGATGACGATCAGCAGGAGCGCCGCTGGCAGCAGCAGGCCGAGCGGACGCAGACCGCGATGGAGACGGTTTTCGCGAACAAGGCGGAAGGCGGTCAGGCTGTGCGGGAGCAGCTTGCCGTTTCCACCCGCAAAACGACTGATTTCCGCGCGTTCCTGCGCCGGTTTGCCGCTCTGCGGGAGGAGGTCTCGGTGGATGCGGATTCGTTCGATTACGGCTACTACGCCTACGGGTTGCGTCATTTCGGAAATATGCCGCTTATCGAGCCGTTAGAGACGCGGGAGGTGCGGAAAATAGAGGATTTCGTCATTGCCATTGATACCTCGATGTCCACCTCCGGTGAACTCGTGCGCGCGTTCCTCAGCCGCACCTATGAGCTTTTGCAGGAGAACACCAGCTTTTTCCGGCATTTCAACCTGCGTATCCTGCAGTGCGACGATCAGCTGCGCTCGGACAAAAAGGTGACAAATGCGCGGGAACTCGCGGAATATATGGAGCATTTTGAACTGATCGGTCAGTCTGCGACCGATTTTCGTCCGGTTTTCGAGCACGTTGACCGCTTAAATGCCGAAGGCGCGTTCCGCCATCTGCGCGGCCTGCTGTACTTTACAGACGGACTCGGCATCTACCCGAAAAAATGTCCGAAGTACGATGCGGCGTTTGTCATGCTCGAAGGCGAAGCCTATCCGGATAAGGTGCCGTCCTGGGGCATTCGGGCGGTAATCAGCGAGGATGCGTTATCTGTAGAATGAAAAAGGACGCTTTACGCGTCCTTTGAGGCTGTCGCGAAACTACAGTTTCGCCGACAAGCAGGAACGGACCGTGGGCCGTTCCAAAGTCGTCCGAAAGTTCCTATACAGAAACTTTCTCCCTCCAGAAGTTCAAAAAGGGTGATACATGCTCCCCCTTTTTGAGCATTTGCAGAGCAAATGCTATTTCATGCGCGCTGCCGCGCGAAATGCTGAAAAATGCTGACTATACGACTTTTTCGACAGACTGAGGACGCTTTACGCGTCCTTTTTTGCAGTTCGGTTATTTTTCACCCATTCGGCGATCGTCTGCTTGACCTTCTTTATCTGCAGCGGCTTTGCCAGATGGGCATTCATGCCTGCGGCGAGGCACTTCTGTGCATCCTCGTAAAAGGCGTTTGCGGTCATGGCGATGATGGGCAGCGTTTTCGCGTCCGGTCGGTTGAGCGAGCGAATGGTCTTCGCAGCGTCAATGCCGTTCATCACAGGCATCATCACATCCATGAGAACCGCGTCGAAGGTGTCCGGTGGATTGTTCTGCACGATCTCCACAGCCTGTTTGCCATCCGTGACGACGGTTACGGTCGCTCCTTCGTCGGTCAGCAGAATCTGTGCGATTTCGGCGTTGAGCGCATTGTCCTCGACGAGCAGCAGCCTGCAGCCTGCAATGCTGATATCCTGCTCGGCATGTGCGTCCGGCGTCTGCTCGGGAGACGGTGCAATTTCAAACGGCAAAGTGATTACAAAGGTGGAGCCGACACCAAGCTGACTCGTGACCGCAATCGAGCCGCCCATCCGGTCGACAAGCTCCTTGGTGATGGTCATGCCGAGACCGGTGCCGTGATAATAGCTGCGCGCGTCCTGCTTTTCCTGCGTGAACGGTTCAAAAATATGGTCAACAAAGTCCGGACTCATGCCGATACCCGTATCCGAAATCGTCCAGCGATAGGTGCATTTGCCGTCCTGTTCACCGAGCGAGTCCGTATGGGTGGTGATTTTACCGCCGGGACGGTTGTATTTGATGCAGTTGCTGTAAATATTGAGGAAAATCTGCCGCAGATGCAGCGGACTGCCGTAAATATACGGGTACGGAATGATGGATTTGTCCTTTTCGTACTCCCACTTAATGCCGGCTTCTTCGGCGCGACCGATGATAATGGTAATGATATCGCGGGTCAGCTCCACCAGACTGATGCGCTCGTGCGTGAGGACGGTCGTGCCCTCCTCCAGCTTGCTCATCTGCAGCACATCGTTGATGAGCGACAGCAGGTGATTGGCGGAAATCTGCATTTTTTTGTGATTTTCCAGCAGCAGCGCCTTGTCATCAAAGTGGGTTTCGTCCACCTGCAGCAGACCGATAATACCGTTGAGCGGTGTGCGGATATCGTGACTCATGCGCGAGAGAAATTCGGTTTTGGTGCGGTTCGCAATACGCATTTCATCGAAGGCGGCCTGCAGACGGGCGTTCTCTTGCTCGTCGCGGGCGTGCATCTGCGAGGTATCCTGCAGCAGGATAATCGCCGTGACCATCGGCATTTCGGCATTGATTTCCGGATCAAACACGGTGGTCTGCGTCATCAGCGCAGTTTTCTGTACCCAGCGGATAGCGCCGTCATCCTCCTGCACGCAGTACTCCACCGTGATGTGTTTTTCACCGGCGGCAAAGCGCTTGAGCAGACGGGCACTGGTATCTGCCGTGCGGTAGCTGCCGAGTGTTGCCGGTGTGACGCGCTTGCGGTACTCGTCGCAGTAGTCGCGGTAGGAGCAGGGAAGCGGGTAGTCGAGGAACAGCGCCCGGTCCGAATCGCTCTTGCCCGCAGGTGAAATGTTGCGCTCGAGGGTGTCGCGCGTGAGGTTTACCGTGTAGATTGTGCCCGCCATATCGAGCAGCGCGTCCACGTAGCTGTCGTTCTCAAGGATAGACTGCTTTAGCTGCTCGTAGTACAGCGTCAGCTGCTCCTTCGGGTCGATGGCTTGGTCGGCGTTCAGCCGGATGGTCTCGAACGCGAGGATAAAGTGGTGCAGCACACCGGCTTCATCCCAGTCAATCGGAAGAACGGTCAAACGGCTGTAGCGGCTTTCCTCGGCCGCGTTGTACTGCAGTTCGAGGGTATCCTCGGCAGTGTGCAGGTTCTGTTTGAGTACGTCAAGCTGCAGCGCAGAACGGACGCGGCTACGCTCGCTTTTAGCAGCCTGTTCCTCGGCAATCTGCTCGACGGCGCCGGTGTAGCTGCCGTCCGATGCCAGAAAAAAGCTCTCGCACGCGCGGATGGTGCGGTAGGTGTCCAGATGCGCATCGCAGTACAGACAGTCGGAAAAGCTGCGGTGCAGGCGGTTGACCTGCTTCAGCAGCTGAAAATCCAGCCGCTTTTCGGCGGCGGCTTCCTCGCGCTTGACGTGGTTTTTGTTGATGTACATGTTTTTGTCCGCAAGGTCAAACAGATCGCGCATATTGCTGTCCGGATTGTCCGATGCAAGCGCAAAGCCGGCCGCATAGCTGAGCGGCGTATCCGGATGCTGTCGGGACTCCTCAGCAAGCTGTTTACGGACATGGGAGAGCAATTTCTGCAGCGCATCGGCATCCGGTCCGTGCGTTATCGCGAGGAACTCATCGCCGCCTGCACGGCCGACAAAATGCTCCTCGGGCATGGCCGCACGCAGCGCGACCGCAAATCGCCGGATGTATGCGTCACCGGCCTCATGGCCCATGCTGTTGTTGATGCGGCGCAGATTATTCAGGTCAAAGCTGCACACGCCGGTTTCTGGCGCAGGCGGCGTCGGATCGTCGAGCAGCTCCTCGCACTTGTTCTTGTTGGGCAGGCCGGTCGCGGCATCCAGATAGACCTTATGCTGCAGAGCGCGGTTCATTGCAGCCGTGTGCAGCGCCTGAAACAGCTGGTAGCCGATCAGCAGCATGAGCACAACGATATCCGCGGTGATGTACTTCTCCAGAGCGGAAAGCGAGGTTGCCTTGCGCTGCGAGTACGCCTCCGCCAGACCGGTCGCGTCATCGCAGATGCCGAAAAAGGTTTCGCTGATGGGAATGATGTCCGTGTTATTTGAGCCGACTGCGCGCACGCGGCCGATCTCCTGCTTGAGTGCTTGAAAATAGTCATCCAGCTCCTGCATTTTGCTTTGGAAGGCATCATTGTTCAGCCGCACGAGGCTGAGCTCGTCGCTGCCGAAGCGCAGTCCGTCGATAAACGCGTCAATATCTGCGATCATGCCGTCCTGCGGCTGACCGGAGATTTCCAGCTTGACGATACGCTGGGTCTTGCCGCGCACGAGTCCGGCGTAGTTGATGATACGCGCGGTGCCCTGAATACCGGCAACGAGGTTCATCATCCAGACAATCAATATAGCCAGCACGACTGCCAGCGCGCCAATGGCGGCGTTGACGATGCCGGTGCTTTTCTTTTTGGGGTTGCCAGCCATGTGCAATGACCTCCTTGCAGGCTGTCGAATTTTGTCGAACAAATTAGACAGGTGAGAAAGTTATATAAAAATCATTATATCGTGAAAAGGAAACAAATGCAATGACAGAAGCGGAGAATCACGCGCTTCACAGAGATATCCACAGACTTGTGGATGCATTGCCGATTTTGTGCTATAATGCAGAAAAAGCAATCGGAGGAACAGAGGATGAAGCTGCGTTATATGATTATCGGTGCCGGTGGCGTTGGCGGACCGGTAGGCGCGTATTTGAGCAAATCCGGTGCGGATACCACACTTATTGCACGCGGAAAGCATCTTGCGGTCCTGCAGGAGCACGGCTTGACGCTTGTATCCGGAGAAAATGAGTGCGAGAGCATTCCGGTCAAGGCGATCGACATGGACGGCTTTCTTGCCGCGAGGGAACAGGGCGCTCCCGCGCCGGATGTGATTTTCGTGTGTGTCAAGGGATACTCTCTCGCGGATACCGTGCCGTTCATCCGCAAGGCAGCAGGCAGGGACACGGTAGTTATTCCGGTGCTCAACATCTACGGCACGGGCCGTGCCCTGCAGGCGGAGCTGCCTGAGCTGCTCGTCACGGACGGCTGCATCTACATTTCGGCCAACAGGATTGCGCCGGGCGTCATTCAGAAGCACGGTGCGATCTGCCGTATCGTGTACGGACTGCCGAGCCACAAGACCGATCATCCGGTGCTGCAGCAGGTCGAGACCGACCTCAAAAATGCCGGAATCGACCCGGTTTATTCTCCGTATGTCGAGCGCGACACGCTGCTCAAATTTGCGTATGTGTCGCCGAATGCGGCCTGCGGACAGTATTATCACGCGAAAGCTGCGGAAATGCAGCATCCGGGCGAGGTGCGCGACAGCTTTGTACGCCTGATAAAAGAGGTCGTTGCGCTGGCGGACAAGATGGGTATTCCGCTGGAGAGCAGGCCGGGGGAGCTGGTCGAGCGCAACCTGCGCATTCTGGATGCGCTTGCACCGACCGCGTCTACCTCTATGCAGCGCGATATGGAAGCCGGCAAGCAGTCCGAGGTGGATGGTTTGATTTATCAGGTTGTGCGTCTGGCGGAGCAGTACGGCGTGGATGTGCCGGAGTATCGCAAAATCGCAGAGGCGGTAAAAAAACAGACGGAAAATAAGTGAAAACGGCAAAGACCCGGAATTGAAGTGACCCCAAAAAGTTAGACAATATTTTGAAGTAAAAATTGTTCAAGCAGCCGAAAGGGCTTGCTGTCTGTGAATTGC
>SKEO01003292.1_pt1 | contig 10056 bp, 5 predicted proteins | sample 4826801 | NCBI WGS metagenome assembly SKEO01 (sample SAMN11008807, study PRJNA524170) | human gut metagenome | biome: Human fecal sample; material: Feces; isolation source: fecal sample from pouch patient p3 | host: Homo sapiens | place: Israel: Tel-Aviv | collected 2016-02-25
CGGTTAAATTCGATCACATTAAACGGCTGGGCACTGGGAAAGTCACCGGAGAGCAAGGTCACTTTCCGGGTAGAGGATGAACATCACCAGCCGGTGAAATGCAAAATGGTCTCTACCAGAAGAGATGATGTAAGCCAGATTTATTTTAAGAAAGTGATCGATCGGGAATTTGGTTTTGATATCCAGTTTCCTTATGAGCGGGGAAAAAGTTACTGGCTGCTGATCCGCTGTGACGGCAGACAGGCAAAGATCAAATATAATGAAGAACTGATCACAAAGAGAGCCAGTGTTGCCCACAAGCGCATGGAAAAGATCAAGGATCTGATGAACATGGAAACAGTCCACGTTGCCCTTGATTTCTGGAAGGAAAATGGTCTTCGTGCCCTTATTAAAAAGTCCTGTCACAAGATCCAGGGACTGGACAATGATTACGACTACGGTGAGTGGTATGACCTGACAAAGCCTACAGAAGAAGACTTAAAGGCCCAGAGGGAGACTCATTTTGAGTATGAGCCTTTATTTTCCGTGGTGATACCGGTATACAAAACACCGGAACGGTATCTGAAGGAAATGTTAGACTCTATTCTGGACCAGACCTATGGACAGTGGGAGGTCTGCATTGCAGACGGCAGCCCAAGAGGTCAGGATGTGGAAAAGGTTCTGAAAAAATATGCAGAAAAGGATCCCCGTATCCATTATGAGATATTAGGGGGAAACCGTGGCATTGCAGGAAATACCAATGGGGCCCTTTCTATGGCAGCCGGTGATTTTGTGATCCTGGCAGACCATGATGATACCATTCCGCCCCAGGCTTTTTATGAGGTGGCAAAGGCTATTAACAAGCATCCGGACTGTGATGTGCTGTATTCTGATGAAGATAAGCTGGATATGGATGGAAAAGCCTTATTTGATCCCCATTTTAAGCCGGATTTCAACCCGGATCTGCTTACCAGTGTAAATTATATCTGTCATTTATTTGTTGTAAAAAAGGAATTACTGGACCGGGTGGGCGGCTTCAGACAGGAATTTGACGGGGCGCAGGATTATGATTTTATCTTCCGCTGCACAGAACAGGCAAAAGAAATCGTCCACATTCCCCAGGTGCTGTATCACTGGCGCTGCCATCAGGGATCAACTGCCAGCAACCCGGAAAGCAAGATGTATGCTTTTGAGGCGGGAGCCAGAGCTATTATGGCTCATTATGAGCGTATGGGAATTGCAGCAGAGAAAGTGGAAAAGGGTGTAGATTATGGTATTTACCATACTACCTTTAAGATCAAGGGGGAACCCTTAGTTTCTATTATTATCCCCAATAAGGATCACAGCAGGGATCTGGATGTGTGCGTCCGCTCTATTTTAGAGAAATCTACCTACCGGAACCTGGAATTTATTATTGTGGAAAATAACAGTACAGAGCCGGAGACCTTTGCTTATTATGAGGAAATGGAAGAAAAGCATCCGGCGTTCCATGTAGTCACCTGGAAAGAGGGCTTTAATTATTCTGCTATCAATAATTTCGGCGCATCTTTTGCAAAGGGCGAATATCTGCTTCTTCTGAATAATGATACAGAGCTGCTGGAGCCTGACAGTATACGGGAAATGCTTGGTTTCTGCCAGAGAGAGGACGTTGGCATTGCAGGTGCAAGGCTGCTGTATGCAGATGATACCATCCAGCATGCAGGTGTTGTTATTGGCTTTGGCGGTATTGCAGGACATACCTTTATCGGTCTTCACAAGGCAGAAAACAGCTATTTCCACAGGGCAATGTGTGCCCAGGATTACAGCGCCGTTACTGCGGCCTGCTTAATGACTAAAAAGTCTGTGTTTGAGGCAGTTGGCGGTTTAAGTACCGAGCTGGCAGTTGCCTTTAATGATATTGATTACTGCATGAAAGTGCGGGCACTGGGAAAACTGGTAGTGTATGCACCTTATGCAACCCTTTACCATTATGAGTCCAAGTCCAGAGGTCTGGAAGATACACCGGAGAAGGTGGCCAGATTTAACAGGGAAGTGGCTATTTTCATTAAGAAGTGGCCGGATATCATTAAAAATGGTGATCCTTACTACAACCCAAACCTGACCCTTAGAAAGTCCAATTTTGCTCTTCGCGATCTCTTAAAAGAAAAGATCGGAGAGCCATACGACCTGTCTGTTTACGACAAGTTTGCACCTGAGGAGAAAAACAGTGATGAGTAATGCTGCGAAAGTAACGGTGGTTATCCCCAATTATAACGGACTTAAGTTTATGGAGCCATGCTTTAAGGCGCTGGAGATGCAGATCTGCCGGGATTTTGAGATCCTGGTGGTGGATAATGGCTCTGGGGACGGAAGTGTGGAATGGTTAAAGGAACATGAGATCCCAAGTATTTTCCTTGAGACAAACACCGGATTTTCCGGAGCTGTCAATGTGGGGATCAGGGCGTCAAAAACACCTTATGTGATCCTTTTAAATAATGATACGGAGCCGGACTGCCATTATATCGGGGAAATGATAAAGGCCATTGAGCGTTCACCGAAGATATTTTCTGTCAGCAGCAAGATGATCCAGCTGTATGACCACAGCAAAATGGATGATGCGGGAGATATGTATACTCTTATGGGATGGGCTTTTCAAAGGGGCGTGGGACGGCCCTCCGGCGGCTATAACCATGTTTGCCGAGTATTTTCTGCCTGTGCCGGGGCTGCTATTTACCGCAGGGAGGTATTTGAGACCATCGGTTATTTTGATGAGATGCATTTTGCATATCTGGAAGATATTGATGTGGGCTATAGAGCCCGGATTGCGGGTTATGACAATATATATTGCCCGGCGGCGCTGGTATGGCACGTCGGAAGCGGAACCAGCGGTTCCAAGTACAATTCATTCAAGGTTAAGCTGGCGGCACGCAACAATGTGTATCTGAATTATAAAAACATGCCCCTTTTCCAGCTGGTATTAAACAGTCTTCCTCTGGGACTTGGAATCCTGGTAAAATATGCTTTTTTCAGGAAGATCGGCTTTGGAAAGGATTACATTGACGGTTTAAAAGAGGGATTTAAAACTGCAAAACAGTGCAGAAAAGTGAAATATGATAAGAAGCATCTGAAAAATTATTTGGCTATTGAGTGGGGGTTATGTACCGGAACCCTGCTGTATATCCGGGAATTTTTGGCGAGACAGGCGGCAAAATTGTGAGTTCAGCCATTACATCTTCTTGTTTCCATCATTCATGAAAACAAGAAGCACAAATTTTATTATAATTTTAAGAGAAAAGCTATGGAATAATGGGAATGTATCATGTATAATGTTTTGAATGAACAGCTATTTTCCCCGACCGGGAAAATGAGCGGACCAGGAATCCAACAAAAGGTGATATACAATGATTAAAGATAACCAGAAAAGCCTGAACCATGTTCAGGTGCTTCTGGATGCAGTGGTGACAGCAGCAGCCTATGTGCTGGCGTGGTTTATTATCGTCAGCGGTAAGGTGGTGCCTTTAAGGGGGGCCACCCTTGAGCCGGGGCCTTATTTTGTGGCTCTTATATTTATTGTTCCTGTTTATCTGATCTTAAACGGCTGCTTTCACCTGTATGTACCCAAACGCATCCAGGGAAGACGGGTCGAATTTGCCAATATCTGTAAGGCAAATGTGATCGGTCTGATGCTTTTTACGCTGATCCTTTTCGGCGGACGAAGCTTTATTGTTCATCTGGGGTATTTCTCAACCAGAATGCTCCTGGTGTTTTTTGCTTTGAATATTCTTCTTCTGGCAGGAGAGAGACTGGCGATCCGTCTGTTTTTACGCTCTCTGCGTACCAATGGCTATAATCAGAAGCATGTGCTTATGATCGGTTACAGCCGTGCGGCAGAAGGTTTTATTGACCGGGTATCCTTAAATCCGGAATGGGGATACCACATCCAGGGGATCCTGGATGACCATAAAGATCCAGGCTATGTTTATAAGAAGATCCCGGTTTTAGGACCGATCTCCCATCTGGAGACATTTCTTGCTGCCAATACATTAGATGAGATCGTTATTACATTAAGTATCGGTGAGTACGCAAATCTGGAACAGATCGTAGCAGCCTGTGAAAAATCCGGCGTGCATACGAAATTTATTCCGGATTACAATAATATTATCCCTACGATCCCTTATATGGAAGATCTTCAGGGACTTCCTGTGATCAATATCCGCCATGTGCCGCTGACCAATGTATTTAATGCTACGGTAAAGCGTTGTGTGGATATTTTCGGGGCACTCTTTGGAATCACTCTGTTTTCACCCCTTATGCTGATCACAGCAGCACTGATCAAGATCACTTCTCCGGGACCGGTCATTTACAGTCAGGAGCGCATCGGACTGCACAACCGTCCTTTTAAAATGTTTAAATTCCGTTCCATGGAAGTCCAGGATCCAAACAAGGAGAAAAATCAGTGGACTACTCCACATGATCCACGGGTTACTCCGGTTGGACGTTTTATACGAAAGACAAGCATTGATGAGATGCCTCAGTTTTTTAATATCCTCATCGGGGATATGAGTCTGGTAGGCCCAAGACCGGAGCGGCCTCTTTTTGTAGAAAAGTTTAAGGAAGAGATCCCACGTTATATGATCAAGCACCAGGTAAGACCGGGTCTTACAGGATGGGCACAGGTCAATGGTTACAGGGGTGATACTTCTATTACAAAGAGGATCGAACACGATCTGTATTATATTGAAAACTGGAGTCTGGGATTTGATTTTAAGATCATGTTCCTGACTATATTCAAGGGCTTTATTAATAAGAATGCCTACTGATCACTGATACAGCGCATAGCGAAAACCGTTACCATTACAATGAGGAAATGTACATGAATCACGATTTTGACAACGAATTTGAGACGGATGACGAACTGAAAAGAGGACGCAGCCGCAGAAAAGAAGGAAGGAAATACCCGTCTTCCGGACGCACAGGCAGAACTTCAGGGACAGACAGCACAGGAAGAAGCATAGGAAGAGGCAGTACAGGAAGAGGCAGCAGGACAGCTGCCGGGGCCGGAAAGAGCCGTTTAAGGACGATTATCATTTTTATTGTGGCCGAGATCATTGCCCTGGCCCTTATCGGCGCAGGCTGGTATGGAAAGCGTATGATGTCTTTGATGCAGACAGATACAGAGTTTAATAAGGCAGATATGACTAACCCCTATATTTCCATGGAAAAAGAGCAGGCAATGAGGGGCTACTGGACGGTAGCACTGTTTGGCGTGGATAGCCGTGACAGTTCTGTTGGAAAAGGAAATATGTCCGACGTTATCATTATCTGCAATATCAACCAGGAAACCGGCGAGATTAAATTAGTCAGCCTTTTCAGGGATACTTATCTGAACGTGGATGATAAGAACGGCTATAATAAGATCAATCAGGCATATTTCAGAGGCGGTCCAAAGCAGGCAGTAGAGGCCTTAAATAGGAACCTGGATCTGGAGATTGATGATTATGCTACCTTTAACTGGAAGGCAGTGGCAGATGCTATTAATATTTTAGGCGGTGTGGACGTAGAGCTGAGCAAGGCAGAGTTCTACTATATCAATGCCTATATTACAGAGACTGTAAATTCTACCGGTGTTGGTTCTTACCAGTTAAAGAGCGCCGGACCAAACCATTTAGATGGCATCCAGGCAGTTGCCTATGCACGTCTTAGGAAAATGGATACAGACTTTGCAAGAACTGAACGTCAGAGAAAGATTATCCAGTTAAGCTTTGACAAGCTTAAAAAGGCAAATTTCTCAGTTGTTAATAATGTAATGGAAGTTGTATTCCCACAGATCTTAAGCAGTGTCACTCTGGATGATGTGATCCCGGCAGCAAAGAACCTGACCCGTTATCATATTGGAGAGACAGCAGGATTTCCTGAGGCAAGAAGTGATGTGACTATGGGGAAAAAGGGTGACTGTGTTATCCCACAGACACTGGAGAGCAACGTGATCTCTCTTCATAAGTTCCTCTTTAATGATGAGAATTACACACCAAGTGATATGGTAAAGAAGATCAGTGCACAGATCGCATCTGACACAGGTCTTTACAAGGAAGGAAAGCCAGTTGGTGATGTTGGAACCGGTGGTGGTTATACTCCAAAGGAAACAGAAGCCAAAACAGATGAAAAGAGTACACAGAAGGATAATTCAGAAAGCAGCTCTTCTTCTGATACGAACAATGAAAGCACCTCAGCTGTGGATGAGAGCATCATTGACGGCGAAACTGATTTTGAGTATGAAACAGATGAGGATGGAAATGTGATCGATCCGCCGGAAGATTATATTCCACAGACCAGCAGACACAGCTCTGAAAGCTCGTTGCATCCAGGTGAGACCAGCCAGGCACATCCGGGAGAGACCACAAAGGCGCCTCATCCGGGAGAATCCAGTGAAGGTTTAAAGCCTACAGTTCCAAGCGGTACTTTGTCACCTTCACCTGCTACAGAAGCGGCAACAACAGAGGCTGCAACCAAAGCAGTTGGTCCTGGAAGCCGTGAGACAACAGCAGCTTCACAGTTCAGCCCTGAAAACAGCATTCAGGAAGAGAATACAGGCGGTCCGGGAGCGATGATCGTACCGGCAGCCTGATGTGAGTGTGAGAATAGATGTTATAGACCGGCATATGTCTGGGCTGTAAAGGATAAATGAAGAGATTCCGCGAAAGTATGGTCTGCGGGATCTCTTTTTTTACTTCCATATTCTGCACTTGCTGAAATGATAGATTCAGTATAAAATGATGATGTCACCCTCAGGTGACATGTCCGTTAGTTTTTTAAGAAGGGAAGACGAACATACATGAGGAAAAACAGTTTATTGAAAAAGACGGCATGGATCGTTCTTTCGGCAGTCCTTTTTGGAACTGTGGCAGGAACAGTGATGACAGGTGTACAGATCGCATCTTCCGGAATGGTTTCCCAGTTTTTTGCCATTGTTTCATCAGATGAGAAACTGCCTGAACAGGGAGAAGAACTGCTGCCTGAGCCATTTCCAGGTGGAAATATACCGGGGATCCTTCCTGAAGTGCCAGCAGTCCCGGCACCGGCTACAGATGTTTCACAGGTGGTAGAAGAGGCCATGCCTGCGGTAGTGGCAGTTGCCAGTACAGCAGTTTACCAGACGCCGGATTTTGGATTTGGCTGGTTTTTTGGAGGCGGAAGCCAGTCCTATGAAGTGCCAAGCAGCGGCTCCGGTATTATTATCGGGGAAAACGATACAGAGCTTTTGATCGTTACTAACAATCATGTGGTACAGGATACAGTGTCCTTAAAGATCACCTTTGTGGATGATGCAGCAGTAGATGCAGTTATAAAGGGAACGGACACAGATACAGATCTGGCAGTTATTTCTGTTCCGTTGGATCAGATCCCACAGGAAACGAAAGAGAAGATAGCAGTTGCAAGGCTGGGAGATTCAGATGGATTAAAGGTTGGTCAGGGAGTGATCGCCATTGGAAATGCCCTTGGATATGGACAGTCTGTTACAGTAGGCTATGTAAGCGCGCTGAACCGGGAAATAAAGACTTCCGATGGTAATACAAGAGTGCTGCTTCAGACAGACGCAGCTATTAATCCTGGAAACAGCGGAGGTGCTCTCCTGAATATGAAGGGAGAGGTTATTGGCATTAATGCGGCTAAATATTCATCTACAGAGGTAGAAGGCATTGGTTATGCCATTCCTGTTTCCAGTGTTCAGGATATTTTAGATGAACTGATGAACAGGAAAACACGTTCTGAGGTCGCGGAAGAAAAGCGGGGCTATCTGGGAATACAGGGAACTACTGTGGATGAGGATGCAGCAGCTGCTTTTGGTATGCCAAAGGGTGTTTATGTATACAAGATACTGAAAGACGGGGCGGCAGCTGATTCCCAGCTCAGGGAAAAGGATATCATTACTAAATTAGATGGAATGACTGTAAAGAGCATGCAGGAATTGCAGAAGCTCTTAAAAGGCTATGAATCGGGCGAAACCATAGAATTGCTGGTACAGCGCCAGGAAGATGGCCAGTATAAGGAAATACAGATCCCTGTAACACTGACCGGACTGCCGGGATCTGTGGTAAGTGGCAAGCAGTAAGGAGAAAAATGGTGGAAGATAAGAATTTTGAAGATGAAGACCTGAAGGATATTCAGGATAAGGATAAGACTGCCCATGGCAGTCAGGATAAAGATAAGGCTGCTCATGGCAGCAGTGATAATGCAGATAATTACGAAAAGATCTGCTACATGTGCCGCAGACCGGAGAGCAAGGCGGGACCGATGATAACTATGCCAGGTGGCATGTGCCTGTGCCATGACTGTATGCAGAAGGCTTTTGATACAGTGACAAAAGGCGGTATGGATTTTTCTAAAATGCCAAACATGCCAAATATGCCAAATATGCCTTATATGGGCATGAATTTCAGTGATCTCACCCAGATGCCGCCGGTAAATGAGATCCCCCAGCGGCAGAAATTAAAAAAGAAGAAGGAGCCGGAAAAGCAGCTGACTATGAAGGATATTCCGGCACCCCATATTATCAAGGGAAAACTGGATGAATATGTGATTGGCCAGGACAAGGCAAAGAAGGTTATGGCTGTGGCGGTTTATAACCATTATAAACGTGCCTTTTTAGGCGGAACGGATCCGGATGGTGTTGTGATCGAAAAGTCTAATATTTTAATGATCGGACCTACAGGAAGCGGAAAAACCTATCTGGTAAAGACTTTGGCAAAGCTTTTAGATGTGCCTCTGGCAATTGCAGATGCTACTTCCCTTACAGAGGCCGGATATATTGGCGATGATATTGAAAGTGTTGTTTCCAAGCTTTTAGCAGCTGCGGGAAATGATGTAAAGCGTGCGGAAAAAGGTATTATCTTTATTGATGAGATCGATAAGATAGCCAAGAAAAAGCAGACCAACACCAGGGATGTAAGCGGCGAATCTGTGCAGCAGGAGCTGTTAAAGCTTCTGGAAGGCAGTACAGTAGAAGTGCCGGTAGGTTCCAACCAGAAGAATGCCATGACACCTATGGCTACTGTAAATACGGATAATATCCTGTTTATCTGTGGCGGCGCGTTCCCTGATATGGAAAATATCATTAAGGAGCGCCTGACCAGGAAGTCTTCCATGGGCTTTGGAGCTGCTTTGAAAGACAGCTATGACAATGATCCTGATATCCTGAGCCATGTGACCAATGAAGATCTGCGCACCTTTGGCATGATACCGGAGTTTTTAGGACGTCTGCCTGTGACTGTTACTTTAAAGGGGCTGGATAAGGATATGATGATCCGTATTTTAAAGGAGCCAAAGAATGCTATCCTGCTCCAGTATGAGAAGCTTCTGGCGCTGGATGAGGTGAAGCTGGTGTTTGAAGATGATGCCCTTTCCTGGATCGCAGAGGAAGCATTAAAGCGTGGGACCGGCGCAAGGGCTTTGAGGGCCATCCTGGAAGAATTTATGCTGGATATTATGTATGAGATACCAAAAGATCCGAATATTGGGTCTGTGGTAGTCACAAGACCTTATCTGGAGAAGAAAGGCGGCCCTCTGATCCAGATGCGTCAGATGTAAACCGATCTTTCTGTTATTCCCGCAACTTGAGAAAGGTCTGCAGCAGGTCCAGAGTACCATACCCAAATTCTCTGTTGGGATAGGAAAGGGACGGATTTCTGGATGCGCCCCGGATGAGGTAGCTTTTAATAGAGGCTTCGCTCATTGTGGGGTAATTTCCCATTACAATGCCCCAGTTTAAAAGATTGGCCACTGCTCCGGCAGTAATAGCAGCGGCAGCGCTGGTACCGGTGCGGTGGGTGAATGTCTGTGTGTTTTTTAGGATATCGGAATGGACTGAGGTATTGGCAGGTCCAAGTACGTCTACTCCCGGTGCTGCCAGATCCGGTTTTACAGAATCCCTGCTGATGTAGCCGCGGCTGGAGTGGATGTAGATACTGTTATTCCTGTGATCATATGCACCTACTGTGATAGGGAGGCGGGAGTTTCCAGGTACAGTGATGGTATTGGATGGATCTGGTTTTAAAAATACTGTTTCATCAGAGATAAAGCCCTGGACCGGCAGCCACATGT
>SKEO01003294.1_pt1 | contig 10055 bp, 8 predicted proteins | sample 4826801 | NCBI WGS metagenome assembly SKEO01 (sample SAMN11008807, study PRJNA524170) | human gut metagenome | biome: Human fecal sample; material: Feces; isolation source: fecal sample from pouch patient p3 | host: Homo sapiens | place: Israel: Tel-Aviv | collected 2016-02-25
GGATATATAATATGAAATTGGCAATTATTATTGGGGTAGTTGTGATTTTATTTGTTGTGTTTATTCTTGCAAGTTATATTAAAGCACCAACAGACAGGGCATTGATTGTTTCTGGTTTAAGAAAGAATCCTAAGTTTGTTATTGGTAAGTCAGCGTTAAGAATTCCATTCTTACAGAGAGTTGATAAACTTGAACTTAAGATGATTTCTGTTGATGTTAAGACTAAGGAATCAGTTCCGACTAACGAATATATTAATGTCAACATTGATTCTGCTGTAAAGATTAAGGTTGGTTCTTCTAAGGAAATGCTTGAGAAAGCAGCAAGCAACTTCCTTAACAAGAACGAAGATTATATCAGAAACTCAGTAGGAGATGTATTAGAGGGTAATGTTCGTGAGATTATAGGACAGATGAGGCTGGAAGATATTGTTCAGGACAGAAAGATGTTTGCTGAGAAGGTACAGGAAAATGCTGCTCCGGATATGGCAAGAATGGGTCTTGAAATAGTAAGCTTTAATGTCCAGAATGTTACTGATGAGGGAAATGTTATTGAGAACCTTGGTATTGACAGGGTTGTAAGTATCAGTAAATCAGCACAGATATCAAGAGCAGAATCAGAAAGGGATATTGCAGTTGCCAAGGCTAATGCAACAAAGCAGGCAAATGATGCAAGAATCGAAGCTGAGACTGCTATTGCAGAAAGAAATAACGAACTTGAGATTAAGAAACAGGAATTAAAGAGATCAGCAGATGTTAAGAAAGCTGAGGCTGATGCTGCATACGAAATCCAGCAGCAGGAACAGAGAAAAACAATCGAAATTACAACTGCGAATGCTAATATTGCAAAGCAGGAGAAAGAGATTGAGTTAAGAGAGAAAGAGATTGCTGTTAAGGAAAAAACACTTGATGCAGATATACGTAAGCAGGCAGAAGCAGAGAAATACGCAACACAGCAGAAGGCTGATGCACAGCTTTACCAGAGACAGAAGGAAGCAGAAGCAAAACAGTTCGAAATTCAGAAACAGGCAGAGGCTAAGAAGGCACAGGCAGAAGCAGACAGATTTGCAAAAGAGCAGGAAGCTGAGGCTGTTAAGGCACAGGGAATTGCTGAAGCAGAAAGCATTAAGGCAAAAGGTCTTGCAGATGCAGAAAGTATTAAGGCAAGAGGTCTTGCTGAGGCTGAGGCTATGGAAAAGAAAGCAGAGGCAATGGCTAAGTATGGTAAAGCTGCTATGACAGAGATGATTATTAAAGTCCTTCCACAGATGGCAGAAGCAATTGCAAAGCCTCTTGAAAGCATTGATAAGGTTACTATTATTGATGGAGGTTCAGGTGAGAACGGAGTAGGAACTTTCAGTGGTAATGTACCGTCAGTTCTTGCTAAGACAATTGAGAGTATCAAGGAAACTACAGGTTTTGACCTGACAGAAGTCATGAAGGCTAATACATATGATGCAAAGACTACTAAGAACGTTAATTTCACAGGTCTTCCAGAAGAGATGAGTGCAGCAGCTAAAGAGCCTGAAACTGATGGTAAAACAGAATAATACTGATTAATTAAGAATCTATATGTAAAATGTATATGCTGGTATCAGATATGAGAAACTATATCTGGTATCAGCATTTTTATAGTAAGAGCCGGTTTTACAAGTTGACAATATAAATTGTAGTGAGTTATAATTTTATAATTCGAATTGAAGGAGAATAGCATTTGAATTATACAAGTGCATGTGAACAATGATTAAACAAAGATATTTTGCAGGAAGAGTTCTTGTATATGGATTGATAAGTGTTACAGTTATGTTATCTGCAGCAATGACAGGATGTAACAACAAGAATAATATTTCAGAAGGAAGTATTAAGACAGAAGCTGTCCAGCCAGAAGGAAATAATCAGTCAGAAGAGTTCAGTGAGACAGATGTTAATGACCTGCCGTCAGATATTCATGTTGAGCCACCGGTAATTCATGGTATATCAGATAAGACATATTATATAGGCAGCAAAGTTTCATATATGACAGATGTGTATGCAACAGATTTCTCAGGGCAGGAGATTGATGTTGAGGTTGATAAATCACAGGTTAATACTTCACAGCCGGGAAGTTATATTGTTTATTATAAAGCAGTAGATTCATATGGTAATGAGACTATAGAAGAAGTGACATTTACTTTTATTGAAGAGGAGACCCAGGAAGTTAAAGTAAACAGCAGTTATTCAACTCTTGATGAAGTTGTAGCTGCAGTTCTTCAGGATATTACAGACAGTTCTATGTCTAAAGGACAGAAAGCAAGGGCAATATATAAGTATGCACATGCTAAGATTGGATATACAGGCAACAGCTATACGAAAAGTTCAGAATGGCAGGATGAAGCATTTGAGGCATTAAAAGAGATTAAGAAGAATGGATATGTGGCTGGTGACTGTTTCACATATGCTTCTGTTGACAGAGCACTCCTGGATGGAATAGGGGCAGAGTGTATATGGGTTGATAATCAGGGTGCAAGGTCTGGAGATCATAGCTGGCTTTTATGTAATCTTGGAACAGGCTGGTATCATTTTGATTCAACTAGAATGTATGATGGATTTGAATGCTTTATGCTGACAGATTCACAGGTGCAGGATTATATTAACAGAGGAAATTCAATATATAGAAGAGATATGTCCGCGTATCCGGCAACTCCTTCAGAAGAGTTTTCATATTAGGGAGGAGTAAGATAAATGTTATTTACATCTTATCAGTTTATTTTATTTGTTCTGGTTGCACTTATTTTATATTATGTTGCGCCTAAACGTATTCAGTGGATAGTACTGTTATGTATGAATATGTTATTCTATGTGTATGCCGGATTAAGCGGAATAATATTCATAGTTACAACTATCATAACGACGTATGCAGGTGCAAGGCTTATATGCAGGGAGAAGGATATTTCTGCACGATATATAGAGGAACATAAAGGTGATATATCCAGAGATGAAAAGAAAAAGCTTAAGAACATTTCTTTAAGAAAACAGAAAATGTTTCTTACTATTGTTCTGTTTATTAATTTTGGAATACTTGCTGTACTTAAATACACCAATATGTTTATAGTCACATTTACAACATTTAATACGGTTGATTTCATACTTCCGATGGGAATATCATTCTATACATTCCAGTCTATTGGATATATGATTGATGTGTATCGCGGTGTTGCAGATGCAGAGAAGAATCCGTTCAGATATGCACTGTTTGTGTCTTTTTTTCCACAGCTTGTACAGGGACCTATAAGCAGATGGAATGATCTGAAGAAAAGCCTGTTTGAAAGTCATGTGTTTTCGTGGGTTAATATACAGTATGGTTTTGAGAGAATTCTGTGGGGATATTTCAAGAAGATGGTAATCGCAGACAGGGCAGCAATCGGACTTGCAACAATACAGTCAGATGTTTCAGTGTATTATGGTGCATATGCATTTGTAGGAATGCTGTTATATGCAATTGACCTGTATGCAGATTTCACAGGTGGCATAGATATTACAATTGGTGTTGCACAGATGTTTGGAATTACTCTTCCAGAGAATTTCAGAAGACCATTCTTTTCAAAGAGCATTGCAGAATACTGGAGAAGATGGCACATTACACTGTGTGCATGGTTTAAGGATTATCTTTTCTATCCGTTATCAATGTCTAAATGGATGAATAAGGTATCAAGGTGGCTTAAGAAGCACGTAGGAAAGCCGGTAGGTTCAAGATTTCCAGTATATTTTTCAAGTCTTACTGTGTGGTTTGTGACAGGTATATGGCATGGTGCAAGCTGGAACTTTGTAGTTTGGGGGCTTTTGAACAGCATAATTATGCTTGTTTCCCAGGAACTTAAGCCACTATATGAGAAGGCAGATAACAGGTTAGGTTATAGAAAGTTAAAATATTACAAAGTATTTGAGATAATAAGAACTACTGCTATAGTATGCTGCCTGCAGATGCTTGATTATTACAGAGATATTGCAGAGGCATTCCGTATGTTTTTCTCGATGTTTACCAGTGGCAATTATGCGGCTGTGTTTACTAAGGGAATGTGGAGTATAGGATTATCAGTAGCTGATTATATAGTTATTTTTGCAGGCGTTGTTATAATGTTTGCGGTAAGCCTGCTTGAGAGAAAATGTCCGGTAAGAGACCGTTTAGCAAAGAAGAATTATATTATAAGATATACAGTTTTTCTTGTGATTTTTCTGCTTATAGCTGTATTTGGAATCTATGGAGTCGGATACGAGTCAAGTCAGTTTATATATAATCAGTTTTAGAAAACATTTTCTAAGGAATGGAGATAGTTTTGAGAAAGAAGATATGTACAGGTATTGCAGTTGTCATAATACCGATAGTATGTCTGTATCTTTTACAGTGTCTGTTAGTTCCTAAATATGCATCAGATATTAAAGAAGGTGCAATGATTAAGGAATATTATAACAGTGAAAAGAATCATGATGTGCTTATTCTTGGTGACTGTGAAGTGTATGAGAATATATCCACGGTTACAATGTGGGAGAATTACGGAATATCAAGTTATATCCGTGGAAGTGCGGAACAGCTTATATGGCAGTCGTATTATCTTTTAGAGGATACACTAAAGTATGAGAAACCGCAGGTCGTTATTTTAAATGTACTTGCAATGACAGAAAGTGATGCCAAAAACGAGGCTTATAACAGAATGACACTGGATGGCATGAAGCTTTCAAAGTATAAGATAGCTTCTATAAGGGAGTCAATGACAGAAGAAGAGAATATGGCCAGCTATATATTTCCATTGTTGAGATATCACTCAAGATGGAGTGAATTGTCATCAGAGGATTTCAGATATATGTGGAAAACACCATCTGTTACGACTAATGGTTATCTTATGCAGAAAGGTGTAAGACCAGTTAAGACCATACCAAAAGCTGCACCGCTTGCTAATTATACATTCAGCAGCAGAAACATGGAATATCTTGATAAGATATATTCATTGTGTAAGGATAATGATATTAATCTTGTGCTTATGAAAGCACCGAGTGTATATCCTCACTGGTATGATGAGTGGGACAGGCAGGTGAGTGATTATGCTGATGAGCATGGAATATTGTATCTTAATACAATTGATGAGGCTGAGAATATAGGTATAGACTATACTACCGATACATTTGATTATGGACAGCATCTTAATGTGGAAGGAGCTGAGAAGCTGTCGTTATATCTTGGGGAACAGCTTGTTAAGAATTTCAGGCTTACTGACCATAGACAGGATGAATCATATAAGAATGCATGGCAGACAATAGTTAATAAATATTACGAAGAGAAACAGGGAGATTGATTATGAGAAAGAAGAGTTTAATGTTAGCGGTAGTACTTGCAGCAGGAGTTATGATGGCAGCATGTGGAAGTGCATCAACACTGCCAGATAATAGTCAGGAAAAGCCAGTTGCATCACAGCAGACGGAAAGTAAGTATTCATTTGAATTAAAAGGCATAGAGTTAAAGACAGATGGCGATCTTACAGAATATACATCTAAGCTTGGAGAACCTTCTGGTGGTTACTATGAGGCTAAAAGCTGTGCATTTGAAGGAATGGACAAATTCTATTACTATGATAGCGTAACTCTACAGGGATATCAGAAGGACGGAAATGATAAGCTTTATTCTATAACACTTATGGATGATGCTGTTAAGACTAAAGAGGGTGTCCGTATTGGCGATAAGAAGGATAAGGTTGTATCAGCATATGGAAGTGATTATACAGAAGCTGATGGACAGCTTCAGTATGAATCAGGTAACACGAAGCTTTCATTCGTTATGAAGGATGATGAAGTACAGAGTATAATATACAGCGTTAAATAATTCAATGGAACAGAGCAATTAATCCCGTCAGACTGGTTTACAGACAGTCTGGCGGGATTAATTGTTGTATGGCTATCAGCGTATATTTATGAGTATACAATATATGTGTTGTATCGGAATTTACGCAGCTTCTGCTCCATTTTAATGGCGTTTGAAAGCTGTCTGAAAGCACCAACCTGAACTTTATAATAGTCGTTTTCATATATGATAAAAGCTGGGAATCCTTCAATAAGCAGGGAATTAAGCATGCGGTCTGCATTATTTTTATTGCGGTAGGCACCAACCTGAACACGATAAAGTGGCTCAGGAGAGAGGTCATCATCACAGTTACATGCTGGTTTAGCAGGAGGTGCAGGCTTTTTTTCGCATGCTGCAGGCATGATTTCAGCGGATTTGGCAGAATCTGATTTCACTGATGGGACTTCACCTGAAGCAGCCTGTGCAGTAGTATTATTTGTCTTTGGTTTAATTCCAAGGGTCTTAAGAATACCATCTGCGATTCCATTTGCAATCTGGTTAAAGTTCTTATCAAATGTTTCATTATCTTTATCGTTGTTAATAAAGCTGGCTTCTACAAGTACGGCAGGCATTTTTGTCCGTTTGAGTACAACAAGGTTAGGACGTTCGGTAATTCCAAGATTTTTAAAGCCAGCCTTTTCCAGCTCAGAATTGATATTGGCAGCCATCTGTGATTTAATACCGGAATTATTGTAAACAAGAGTTTCCACGCCTGTGTACTGGTTAGGCGTAGGGGATGAATTTCTGTGGATTGAAACAAAATAATCAGCCTTAGCATCATTGGCATCAGTCGCTTTTTTAAAAGGTGTCTCATATTCATCAGTGGTACGGGTGTACACAACGTCAATACCATTTTTTTCTAATATATCACCTACGGCAAGAGCGAGCTTTAAGTTGTCATCTTTCTCAGCTCTGCCATTATATGTTGCACCATAGTCGCTTCCGCCGTGTCCGGCATCTACAGCAATCTTATATTGAGCCATAATATCTCCGATAATATTAATCATATTATTGTATGCAAAAGACATAATAAGCGTACCTGTCACATATATTTATCTTAAGATGAGAAAGAGGACAGATTATGAACGTTGGATATGTACATACATTTGAAGTGCCAGAAAATAATATTGATAAAGGCCGATTGAAGGTAAGGTTGTCAATGAAGAAAATGTGCCAATTAAAGGAGCGGCTGTAAGACTGTCGTATACAGGAAATCCTGATAATATAATAGGAGAAAGTGGTACAGACGGAGACGGGATAAGTATATTTAATGACTTAAGAACGCCTCCAATCGAATATAGCATGGAACCGGGGAACAGGCAGCCATTCTCAGAGTATGACATAGCTGTAAGTGCGCCAGGATTTGATAATGTAAATATATCAGGCAGTGATATGTTTTCGGGGGAACTAAGCATTCAGAATGTAAGGATGTCTGCAAGGGATAGTTCGCAGAATAATATAGTCATACCTGTGAACACATTATATGGAGATTACCCACCTAAGATTGATGAGGAAGAGATTAAGCCTATGGGACAGTCGGGTGAAATTGTGCTTGACAGAGTTGTTGTTCCTGAAATAGTAGTTGTACATGACGGACCGCCTAAAGATGCCGAGGCAGATAATTATTATGTTACTTATAAGGATTACATTAAGAATGTGGCAAGTTCTGAGATATATTCAACATGGCCGAGGCAGACAATTGAGGCAAATGTGCTTGCTATTATGTCATTTACATTAAACCGGGTATATACAGAATGGTACAGAAACAAATTCTATGATTTTACAATAACCTCATCAACTGCATATGACCAGAAATGGGTTAATGGAAGAAATGTGTTCGAAAGTATATCACAGGTAGTAGATGATATATTTGACAATTACATATCAAGACCTAATGTAAAGCAGCCAATACTTACACAGTATTGTGATGGAAAGAGAGTGACATGTCCTAACAGGCTTTCACAGTGGGGAAGCAAGTATCTGGGAGATCAGAATTATTCATCGATTGATATATTAAGATATTATTATGGTCAGGATGTGTATATTAATGCGGCAGAACAGATAAGTGGAATTCCTTATTCATGGCCGGGAACTAATCTTGATATAGGTTCATCCGGGCAGAAGGTAAGACAGTTGCAGGAACAGCTTAATCTTATTGGGGAGTATTATAATTCTATTCCGGTCCTAAGTACTGATGGAATATATGGTGAGCAGACGGCAGCAGCGGTTAAGGAATTTCAGCGGATATTCAATCTGCCACAGTCAGGAATAACGGATTTTCCAACATGGTTTACAGTATCAGAAAAATATGTTGCACTTGCCGGACTGGCGGAATTATAAGAATGTTAATGAGGTATGTAAGGCTGTCATTTTGTGGCAGCCTTTTTAGGAGAAACATTTAAACAGCCTGTCCAAGACATGTCTTAATGTCATCTTCCGGATTGCTTATAAGTCTTAACTGGAAAGTGTCTACAAGGTACTGCAATACATTAGGGCTTAAGAATGCCGGAAGTGTCGGACCGAGATAAATATTCTTAATGCCAAGGCTTAACAGGGCGAGAAGGTCTGCAACAGCCTTCTGCTCATACCATGAAACAATAAGAGATAAAGGAAGTCCATTGACATCTGTACCAAATGCATCTGAAAGGGCATTGGCAATAAGAATAGCAGAATATACATCATTACACTGTCCGATATCAAGAAGCCTTGGAAGTCCGGCAACTGTGCCGAAATCAAGCTTATTGAAACGATATTTGCCGCATGCAAGAGTGAGAATCATGCAGTCATCAGGAACCATAGTGGCAAAATCAGTAAAATAACTTCTGCCAGGTCTTGCACCATCACAGCCACCAATCAGGAAAAAATGTCGTATCTGTTTTGATTTTACCGCTTCAACAAGTTCAACTGCATGAGACAGAGCAGCTTCATGTCCGAATCCTACTAGAATTTCTTTTACTTCCTGCTCTTCGGTAAAGCCTCCAAGTTCAAGAGACTGTTTTATGATTTCAGAAAAATCCTTTTCACCGTCAGGCTTCTTTTCTATATATTTTATGCCATCCCAGCCTACAACATTAGTAGAATATATACGGTCTTTGTATGTGTCTCTTGGACGCATGAGACAATTGGTTGTCATAAGGATACAGCCGGGAAGATTATCAAACTGTTTCTGCTGGTCCTGCCATGCGCCGCCAAAATTACCTGCAAGATGCTTATATTTTTTAAGACCTTCATAACCGTGGGAAGGGAGCATTTCCCCGTGGGTATATATATTAATGCCAAGACCTTCGGTCTGTTTAAGAAGCATTTCAAGGTCTTTAAGGTCATGTCCTGAAACAATTATAAATGGACCTTTCTTAATGTGTACATTAACTGTGTGAGGCGATGGATTACCGTAAATGGTAGTGTTTGCCTCATCAAGTTTTTTCATAATTTCGATAGCCATATCACCTGTTTTAAGTGTCAGGCGGATAAGCTCCTCAACGGTGAGAGTATTATCAGTGATTGCTTCAAGTGCAGTGATATAGAAATTATCAACATTATCACTGTAATATGAAAGTTCTCTTGCCTGATGTCCATAAGCACTGATGCCTTTAAGACCATAAAGAATTGTCTGCCTTAATGAACGGATATCAGGGTCTAATGCCTTATCGTACATTATTCCTGCCATTGGCGCGTCACGCAGCATATCAGCTTTAGTTTCTGGCAGTTCGTATGCAGCAGATGGGGTAATATAATCAGTTGTCCCTACTATATTTTTTAGATTATTTTTGATCTCCTGTGATTGTTTAAGAAGATGGACATGGTCATCTACATTGAAATTAACATTGGTAAGAGTGGTAAAAAGACAATTCTCAATAAAGCTGACAACAGATTTGTCAACATTAAGTCCTGAATCCAGAATATGTCTGGCATAGAAGCTGATACCTTTCAGCTGATATATAAGCAAATCCTGAAGGTTGGCAATCTCAGGTGTCTTTCCACATACACCGACTTTGGTGCAGCCTTTTCCTCCGGCTGTCTGTTCACATTGATAGCAGAACATATCGTATCCAAGATCCATATTATTACTCATATAATACTCCTTTTTCATTCATAATTATTAATTAATATTATGAATCCTGAATATCTGATTTATTCATAAATTTGTATGATATGACAATTTAATGATATAAAATGTATGGTACAATAT
>SKEO01003299.1_pt1 | contig 10046 bp, 8 predicted proteins | sample 4826801 | NCBI WGS metagenome assembly SKEO01 (sample SAMN11008807, study PRJNA524170) | human gut metagenome | biome: Human fecal sample; material: Feces; isolation source: fecal sample from pouch patient p3 | host: Homo sapiens | place: Israel: Tel-Aviv | collected 2016-02-25
TAACTGGGACTTGCGTGTGGAAAGACTGGATGAAGCCGAAAGTACATCTGCATCTACTGCCATTCCCTGTGCCTGCATGGTGTCCTGAAGCTGTTTTGCTGCTGTGGCCAGTTCTACACCTTTTGCTGCAATGGTACGCTGGGATAAAAGCTGCTGATACTGGTTTAACATCATTTCTACATTAAGGATCAGGCTGTTTGCCTGACGGTCGATCTGTTTTTCAGAAGAAGATTTACGTTCCAGGGAACGGTCCAGGCTGTTTGCTGTAGTACGCAGCTGATTGACCGATTTTCTCAAAGCTCTTGCAGTTGCCTTGGATATCATCTGCTCCATGCCGCTTTGTTCTTTTGCCAGATCTTCGGCTGCTTTTGCCTGGGAGAGCAGGTCATCGGCGGTGGTCCTTGAATTGACTGCGATCTGGCCCTGGTCTTCCTTCATTCCTCTTGCCATAGCATAGGCACTTTTTATAGGACCGTAGTATTCTTTTACTCTGGCGCCTATTTCGTCATAGTCTAACTGGTTATCAGCAAGACGCTGCTGATCAGCACAATAGCTGCCTGCCGGATTTTCTTCTGCTGCAAATGTCTGGAATGGAACGGACGCTGCCAGAAGAAGGGCCATCGTGGCGGCTGTCACGGATCTTAAATGATTTGTTTTCATTTTTTTCGTCCTTTCTTTATGTACTCCCGGAATCGTTTTGTGCCTGATCCTGCGAGAATACTCCGGGAATGCATTTTTTAGTTTGAAGTAGTAAGGCCTTTTACATTCCAGTCATAAGCTTCTAAGGCAAGGAGAAGCTGAAGTTGTTTTGTGTTTACATCGTTTTTGGCTGCTGTATAGGTATTTAATGTACTCTGATACTGCAGGCTGGTCTGGCTTCCTACTGCCAGATTTGCCTGGGCAATATTTAAGTTAGCCTCTGCTACCTGAAGCTGGGCTTTGGCTGCATTTAAGGCATCTCTGGTAGTAAGCACAGTGTTGTACTGCGTTTTTAAGGAACGGACAGCTGTGTCTTTCGCATTTGCTAAAGTTGCCTGATTGGATTCGATCAGATCCTGACTGTCTAAGTTTCCTGCTTTTTTGGTATAATATTTTACATCGTAGTTATTATCAATAGCTGTCTGTGCATCTGCATTTGGATCTAAGGTGTCGATGCGGGATAAGTCTGGCTGAGGCACTTCTTTGATCTCAGGCTGTGCATCTGCACTCCAGCCTAACATAAGGCATAAATTTCTGTGTACGTTTTCCTGGCTCTTTTGTGCAGTTAAAATGGCGTTGTCCTGATCCTGAACACGTTTTAAAGCGGTAAGGACGTCTGTCTGGGTCGCCATGCCTACAGAAAGCTGCGCCTGGGCTGCTTCGTACTGTTTCTGGAGCAGTTCCCTGGTACTCTGGAGGTTTTCCAGATTATATGCAGACTGCTTTAAGGAAACCATCATTTCCTGTGCCTGATAAACAAGTTTTGCTTCCTGCTGGTCGTACTGGATTTTTTCCATATCTGCGTCTTCGTAGTTGTTGTCTGCCTGCTTTGTTAAAAGTCCTGCGGAGTAACGCAGGGAAGCCCAGGTTATATCGTTATCTGCACTGTCTGCCTGATCCCAGATGTCATCGATATCTTTCATGTAGTCATCATAGATATCGTTTAAGTTTTTATTTTTCTGGTCTTTGTAAGTGGACCGGTTGCTTATAACAGTGGGGTTGTATTCGTGAACCAGATTGGCTAATTCGCCGTATTCCATGATATTGTCGCGAAGACTGGCCCATTTTTCTGCAGAATAAGCAAATTCAGGTGTCAGGCTTTTTTTATAGTCTACAGTCTGGACATCTTTGGGCTGGTAGGTGTTATCGTCGGGGCTGTTCTGGGCTGCCATTGCTGTAAGTGGAAGAGATGCTGACAGGATGGAAGCGGTGAGGACAGCGGAAAGCTTTGTGATCTTTTTGGTAATATTTTTCATATTTGGGTCTCCTCTATTAGTTTATGTGTTACAGCTTAGCCATGCGCTGGTTTGAATGAGAAAGTGTGCTACAGCACATTCCCCGTTCCAGGATAGCCATTTCTTCTGTTAATATCTGGATAATGTTTTCTTTTTCAGAAGGATCCTGATAATACATTGCCATGGATTTGATCAGGACCATCATCGCCATATCTACTACGTAGCACAGTGTCTCTATTGTGGTGGGATATCTGTCTTTGTCTAAGCGGCTGTAAAGTTCTTCTATAAAGGATTTATAGAGTTCATCTTTCATAAGAAAACCCCGGATACCGAACATTTGGTTTTGGCCGGTTACGCTTAAGTCGGCTAACAGGTTTCTGTGGATCTGAAATGTAAGTCTTTCGCCTCCTGTTTTCATCCATTCTTTTAACAGACGGGTGCACAGGCGGAATGGGTTTCCGTTTTCTTCTTCCAGATAATCAAATATTTTTTTTCTTAAGGTATCTCTGAAGCCTCTGAGCATATAGTGCATCAGGTCATCTTTATCTTCAAAGTAGGTATAGAAGCTTCCACGGGATATTTCGGCTTCTTTGATGATCTGGTTTATGGATACTGCGGAGTAGGGAACTCTGGCGAATTCGTTAGCCGCCGCTTCTAAAATAGCATTTTTTTTGGATTCTTTCAGGTTTAAAAAACGCTGGGTTGGCATTTACGAGCCTCCTTGTTTTCTTGATGTCCTCCCGGAATCTTTCTGTGCCTGATTTTGTGAGATGATTTTTTGTCAGTTGTGCCACAATTTTTGAGGCGTACGCGGTGCGTACGTTGATAAAATTGGGGTGCGACTGGCGGAAAATCGGCCACAAAGGCAGGTGCATGGAAGACTCCGGGAGGACATCCTATGTCCTCCCGGAATCTTTCTGTGCCTGATTTTGTGAGAAGATTTCGAAAGGTTATTCTTATCTGTGGGTTGTTGGGTTTGAAACATGACACGGTGTTACTATGACACGTTGTCACTTTTGAGATTATATAGAGATTTGGGGAGAATGTCAAGATTTGGAAGTATTAAATATTTGTAAAGATACGGCTCAGGGGATTGGGTGGGGCGCTGGGGATTTGTGCAGGGACAAACTAAGAATTTGGAAAAATGGCTAAAAGCAAGAGAGGGGCGGGCAAAACTCACTTCGTTCAAACAGTTGCCCGTCCCTCTCTTAACGCCATTTTCCCAAATCCAAGTCTGTCTAGCCTGCGCATCCCATGCACCCCACCCAATTCCCTGAGCCTGAGAGTAGCCTGGCTTTTTACCTGGTACATCGTTTCGTAAATAACTGTACTGCTCACATAGAATGCGGATTTGAGTGTGCAGGCAAGTGAGTGGTATAGTTATTTCGAAAATGATGTACCAGTTGTATTTTGGATTATTTGTCTGGCTTTTTGTTCGTCTTCTTTTTTTACAGATATAGAGTAGGTGTTTTTTATACTGCTATCACGTAAAAGAACTGGATTGTCGCCACGAAGGTTATTTAGTGACAGGCGCAGCTGATTATTGGTGCTGGTATCTTTATATGAGATATTATTTTCTGCAAGTAAATTTTTCACCCTAAAGTATTTTTCCATATCTAAGGTAGTGTATATTTCTATGTATTTTGCAAACATTTTTCTCCTTATGTTCGTGGATGTCCCATATAAGGGACATCTTAAAGATTTTATCACTGCTCCATATAACGGGTGGAAGATGCACTTTTTCTTATAGATTTTCTGTTTTTTCCACAATATAAACCGGTCTGTCCTTTAATTCTGTAAAAAGGATCGCAATATACTCACCTATGATCCCAATCAGCAGGAACATCATTGCAAACATAAAACATAAAAGTACCACGATCGTTGCATAACCACTGGGAGCTCCCTGGCGGGTACAAAGAGTATATACCATAACCAGCACGCCCAATGCTGCCGAAAACACACCTGCATAAATTCCCAGTTTCAACGGCATATTGGAGAAGCAGAGTATGGTATTTATGGAGAAAATAAACAGTTTTTTGATGCTATATTTGCTTTCTCCAGCTACTCTGGCTCTGGCTTCATATTCTATGTTAGTCTTTTTAAAGCCTACATTTTGTACGTAGCCGCGAAGGAAACGTACTTTTTCACGGTAGTTGTCTTTAAGGACCTGGGCTACGTGGCTGCTGATGGCGAAGAAATCAGATGCGTTTGGCTCAAAATGGACATCTGAAATGTGATTAATAAGCCAGTAAAAGCCTGATGATGTTATATTTTTGACCAGACCTGCGGATTTGTTTTTGGTACGGACCATGTTGATAACTTCGTAGCCGGCACTGAATTTTTCTATGATCTGCGGGATACATTCCGGGGGGTGCTGAAGGTCTGCATCCATGCAGATGATCCCATCTCCTGTACTGTGATCGATACCGGCTATCATTGCTGCTTCGTGTCCAAAGTTCCGTGAAAAACTGATGAGTTTTACATCATGGTCTTCTTTTGCCAGTTCTTCCAGAATGCTTAAACTGTTGTCTGCACTTCCGTCATTAACGAATATGAGTTCATGCTCCCAGCCGGATTTTCTTATCTGTTCCAGGATTTTATTGGTTTCTTTATAGAATTCTCGCAAAGCTTTTTCTTCGTTGTACACGGATACGACTACTGATAGTTTACGGAGGCTTTTGCTGTTTTCGTTTATATCGTTACTGTTTTTACTGTTGTTTTCTGCTGTATTGTTCATTCGTCATATACCTGTATCTGTAAGCTGGAATGAGTCGGGATCCGCTGTTCTTCTGGTGGAAGCTGCATATAATTGCCATATATTTCTTTCAGGACCGGATCCCAGCCTTTGGGGATCATAAGGGTGGTGTCTTCAAATGGGGCATCTATTACTTCTTCACACCAGTCTTTGTGAAGTGTAACGTAAAGGTAATCTGGCTGGTAGTTACTGTAATAGCGTAAGTCGCCTTTACTGTGTCTGTCTTTAAGGGCAATTGCTTTCTGCATCGCAAATATTGCTTTCAGAGGGATCAGTTTTCCTGCTGTTGCAAGACCGCCTACAAAGATTTTATGCATCAGGCTGTATTTACTATAGTCTAAATCGTGGCGGTGGCCCATTGCAAGGCCGTAAATGGCTTTATGAAGGAAACGGGTGATTTCTGCTGCTGCTTTTCCTTTTGGAAGCTTATCCAGAATGAACAGGTCTACCCACAAGTGGTTTAGTTTTCCATCATAGTAGTCCATTTTATCACTGTCTGGGTGCATACGGCTTTTTTTATAGATAATACGGGGAGTAAAGTCGTAAAATGCCTTTCCTCCATGGAAGCTGTCTGGTTCTACCAGTTCCATTGTATCTGGGAGTTCTCTTTTTACTACTTTTTTAAATGCTTCAAACTGATTTCTCGTAAAGACAATATCTGCATCATCATCCCATGGAATAAACCCCTTATGACGCACTGCCCCAATAAGAGTCCCTGCATCTAAGGCATACTGTATTTTATATTTACGGCAAATACGGTCAATTTCTTTAAGGATAGTCAGATTGGCCCTGTGAACACGACTCATGTCATATCCAGCATTATCTTTAATGTCAATACCACTGATTTTATTGACACTAACAGTATTTGTGTTTTCCATATTTTCTGCCATATAATCTTTCCCCTCCTTTACCAAATGATGTTCTCTCAGAATCTTTCTGTGCCTGATTTTGTGAGAAGATTTTTTGTCAGTTGTGCCCAAATTTCATCACAATGTTCTCTTTCCTCACTCATGCTTATTTGTAGAACTGGGAAAAGGGGGCGTTTTCAGTTTATCGATTGTCCACATCTTGAGCGCGTCTGTTCGCCTGCAACGGACGCAGTCCGATGCAGGCGAACAGACGCATGCGAAAGCCAGTGGACAATGATACACTGAAAAACCAAGCCCCCATTTCACAGTTCGGACCTTCTGGAATTACTTTCCAATAGCCTCCCGAATCGTCTTCGCCATAAAATCGATCATCTCATCATTCATTCCCGGATAAACTCCAACCCAGAAAGTATCTCTTAAGATCCTCTCTGTATTTTCCAGGTTTCCTACTACGCGATATCCTTTACCTGATGCTCTCATTTCATCAAAGCATGGATGCTTGATCAGGTTTCCGGCAAACAGCATACGTGTCTGTACGCCTTTACTCTCAATGTACTGGACAACTGCGTTTCTGTCTGTACCTTCTTTGCATGTAATCAAAAATCCAAACCAGCTTGGATTGGAATGTGGTGCTGCTTCTGGAAGGATGAGTTTATCGGTGCAGTCTGCCAGTGCCGCTTTTAATCTTGTAAAATTGTGGCGGCGGCGTTCTACAAAGGACGGGAACTTGTCTAACTGGGCACATCCAATAGCTGCCTGCATGTCGGTTGCTTTTAAATTATATCCAAGATGGGAATATACGTATTTGTGGTCATACCCCAGTGGAAGCTCCCCATACTGACGGTCAAAACGGTGTCCGCACAGGTTATCATGTCCGGATGGGCAGATACAATCTCTTCCCCAGTCACGGAAGGATCGGATGATCTTATTTAAAAGCGGACTGTTGGTGTAAACAGCGCCCCCTTCTCCCATGGTCATATGATGGGGCGGATAAAAACTGGAGGTTCCGATATCACCTACTGTGCCGCTGAAATGTATTGTTTCTTTTCCGTCTTCTTCCATTGTATACTGTGTTCCTAAAGCATCACAGTTATCTTCTACCAGCCACAGGTTATATTTATCACAGAATGCTTTTACAGCCCGAAGGTCAAAGGGATTGCCTAAGGTATGGGCGATCATAACTGCTTTTGTCTTTTCAGATCTTGCAGCCTCTAACATGGTCACATCTATGTTGTACTGTGGGATGGTCACGTCTACGAATACCGGCACTGCGCCGTACTGGATCATTGGCGCTACTGTAGTTGGGAAGCCGCAGGCAACGGTGATCACCTCGTCACCGCGGTTTACACGGCGGTCTCCCAGTAATGGGGAAGTCAGTGCCATAAATGCGATCAGGTTTGCGGAGGAACCGGAATTAACCAGGGAACAATAACGCACACCCAGGTATTCTGCCAGTTTCTTCTCAAATTCATCTGTATAACGGCCGGAAGTCAGCCAGAATTCCAGAGAGCTGTCTACCAGATTGACCATTTCACTATGGTCATAAACTCTGGAAGCATATGGGATGCGGTCTCCTTCTTTGTATTCTTTTTTCTTATGGAATGTGTCGCAGTAATCAGCTACCAGATCTAAGATCTGCTTTCTTGCCTCTGCTTCAGTTGTATGTTCAAACATTTTTTTATCTCCTACTAACAATTTTATAATTGGACTGCCGGGACGGTCTTATGAAAAGAATTCCCGGATCTGGCGGTCTGTTACTTCTAACATATCTGCCCCATTTAAATATTCTTTTGACCACTCTACTGTTTTTTCAATGGCTGTTTTTACTGTATATCTTGGTGTCCAGCCAAATACAGTTTTGATCTTGGAACAGTCTAATTTCAGGAAATTTGCCTCATGAGGGCCGCCGGCCCAATGATTTTCCCAGGTCATTTTCTCTCCCCAGGCATTGCAGAACAGGTCCGTTAAGGTTCCTGTTGTTATACAGTCCCTGTCATCCGGACCTACATTGTAGTAACCCTGGTATTTGTTGTCTTTGTACTGTTCCATGGCAATGGTAAGATATACTGCCAATGGCTCCAGCACATGCTGGTATGGTCTTGTGGAATGTGGATTTCTTACCTGGATGGGCTTTCCGGCTGCTGCTGCGCGGATGCAGTCCGGGATAATACGATCACTTGCAAAATCACCGCCGCCAATGACATTTCCGGCACGGGACGTGGAAATGGCACACCGTCCGTCCCCGAAGAAGGATTTTTTGTAGCTGTGTGTTACCAGTTCGGAACATGATTTACTGTTGGAATATGGATCATAACCATCTAATGGGTCACATTCACGGTATCCGTATTCCCATTCTTTGTTTTCATATACTTTATCAGTTGTTACATTTAAGAAGGATCTTACACTGTCAGTAAGACGGACACATTCTAAAATGTTTACTGTCCCCATTACGTTGGTCTCGTATGTGTAAACAGGTTCTTTGTAGGATTCACGGACGATAGGCTGTGCTGCCAGATGAAATACGAGCTCCGGCTTTACTTCATCGAAAACACGGCGCAGATGTGACAGATCCCGTATGTCTCCGGTGATGCTTTTGATGGTATCTTCCAGCCCTGCTATTTCAAAAAGAGCTGGTTCTGTAGGCGGATTTAAGGCATAGCCAGTTACCTGGGCGCCTGCCAGTGTAAGGATACGCACCAGCCATGAGCCTTTGAATCCTGTATGGCCTGTGACCAGTACCCTTTTTCCATTATAAAATGATTTCAGTTCTTTTAATGTCATAACAACTCCTTAATCTTTCCAGATCTTCCACGGTGCTTTTCCTGACTGCCACAGTTCTTCTAATTTTTTCATCTCTCTCTGGGTATCCATGCACTGCCAGAAGCCACCGTGATAGAAGGACTTCATCTGGCCTTCTGCTGCCAGCTTCTGCATTGGTCCCTGCTCAAAAACGGTGGAATCACCTTCCAGATAATCAAAAATCTCCGGATTCATTACCATAAAACCGCCGTTGATAAGAGCGCCGTCATTGTCATCTTTTTCACGGAAGGAAAGAACAGTATTGTCATCTGCAATGTTTAACACGCCTTTGGACTGTCCCAGGTTCACAGTCGTGATCGTTGCGATCTTACCGTGGGATCTGTGGAACGCTATCAGTTCATCTAAGTCTACATTGGAAACGCCATCACCATAGGTAAGCATAAATGGCTCGTTTCCAATATACTGCTGAATACGTTTTACACGGCCGCCAGTCATGGTATTTAAACCGGTATCTACCAGTGTAACCTTCCATGGCTCAGAATAGTTGTTGTGTACTTCCATGCTGTTATTTGCCAGGTCAAAGGTAACGTCGGATGTATGCAGGAAGTAATCTGCAAAAAATTCTTTTACAACGTACTGCTTATATCCGAGACAGATCACAAAATCGTGGTATCCGAACTCGGAATAATATTTCATAATATGCCACAGGATCGGCTTTTCACCGATCTCGATCATTGGCTTTGGTTTTAAATGGCTTTCTTCGCTGATCCTGGTGCCGAAGCCGCCTGCTAAGATAACTACTTTCATTTTCAATCTTTCCTCCAAGAGTTCTTCTATGTTCTCCCGGAATCTTCCTGTGCTTGATTTTGTGAGAAGATTTTTTGTCAGTTGTGCCCAAATTTCTGAGGCGTACGTGGGACGTACGTCGATGAAATTCGGGTGCGACTGGCGGAAAATCGGCCACAAAAGCAAGTGCAGGAAAGACTCCGGGAGGACATCTTCTGTTTTTAAACATCATTATCACTATTTATCCCTGAAGATATTCAGGTGGTTTTCTTCCAGGATACGGAATGCTTCCTGGATCTTGCCTGTACCTTTCCGGTATTCGTAAAGGCTGTTTATTTCTTTGGAATGTTCTTTTAGTTCTTCTTCTGTCATGGCTGGAATAGCTGGTGCCATTTCTGCCATTTTTTCAAAGTTTTCTTCTCTGTAAGGTGCCTTTTGTATCTCACGATAAGTAGTATAACCATTTCCAAGAAGGATTGCAATACAGAAGGCCATTTCAAGAACAGGCACTGCCCTTCTTAACGTTCTGCCACCGGTATGCTGTCTGCGTATTTTTGATGCAAGGGCAAATGTAAGAAGGATCCCCAGCACACCTGCCTGAAACTGCAGGGCATAGCGGGAGCTTAAGGCATAGTCCTCTTTCTCAAAAATGTAACGTGAAAGGAAAATAAGAAGATGATTTGCCCCGCCAGATACAAGGAGCATCAATGGAAAGAGCGTTTTTTTGTAAATGCCAAGGCTTATGTTTAACCACAGGGACCACAGATAGCCGGACATAAGGATAACTCCCAACAGATATATGATTTTGTTGGAAATACAACCATTTTGCATCCACTGCTGTAATTCTTCCCCTCCAATGAACATTCCTGCAAGGGATTTAAGGATAAAACGAACCGGAAATGAAGGATGATCGGCTAATATCTGTCCCAGTGACCTGCCTGT
>SKEO01003302.1_pt1 | contig 10031 bp, 4 predicted proteins | sample 4826801 | NCBI WGS metagenome assembly SKEO01 (sample SAMN11008807, study PRJNA524170) | human gut metagenome | biome: Human fecal sample; material: Feces; isolation source: fecal sample from pouch patient p3 | host: Homo sapiens | place: Israel: Tel-Aviv | collected 2016-02-25
TCTTATGGGCAGGAATTTGATGTAGAAGTTGATCTGTCTGGAATCGAAGGTGTAGATGAAAGTAAGATCAAGATTTTATTCCATGAAGCAAAGAATGAAACTGGTACAGATTTTGACACACATACACCGGATACTTACAAGGCTGTCTATGCAGTAAAACCAGTCAGCGGTCATCCTGCTTATAGAATCAGCAGAAATATTACAGTGAAAGAACCGGAAACAGAAGTGCAGTCAGAGCGTTCTTCGGACAGTACAGTGAATGTTGAGGATGATACTAGGGATACGGAGCAGAGCGAGGAGGATTCGGAGTCGCACCGGGAAACACAAAATTCTGAAAGCACAGCAGATTTGGAATCTGAATTAACCGTTTCAGAAGTACTGGAACAGGTAGAGAGTAATGGCATTGATCTGTATGCAATGGAAGCCGGAGAAACAGTAACCTTTATGGCTGCGGCTGGCAATGCCAGAAGTTCACAGCAGGTTTCTGTGACCAGAGGGGCAGAATACCGATATGCAGATTATGGATATGGAACCTATCTGACTTATCAGTACACTGTAAAATTCGGTAATATATCTGCCACGGCATACTGTGTGCAGCCATCCAAACCAGGGCCAGGAAGTGGAACCTATACGATCAATAAAGTTGGTGATGGGAAAACACTTGCAAAAGTGTGCTATTACGGTACAAAGGCTTCCGGTGATGATGGTTTTTTTACAGAAGAAAACGGATACGGCAATTTAAGTACAGGAGCCAGATTTATCTTGGTACATCTGGCAGCATCTTATGCAAATGGAAGTGGGGATGCTTTTTCAGGTGCAAACAGTACAGCACAGAATCTGGCAATGAAACTCTATAATTACTGTATTTCACAGCCGGAAATTCCAGATGTGGCAATGTCCTTTTCGGATGCAGATGTAAAAGCCTATGTGGATGGCAACAGTCAGAGAACAAAGGATATTACATTTAATGCGGATGCGTTACAGACCATTACCATGAAACTTCCGGCAGGTGTACAGCTTCATAACCTGACAACAGGTAAAATAAGTAAAGCCGGAGAAAGTGTGGAAATTTGTGGTGGTACAAAGTTTTATCTGTCTGCACCATTAACACAGGTGAGTGATGTGGCAGGAAGCTGGTCTGCAACCATGAAAGGAAGCATTACCAAAGATTATTCAGCTTATAAGATTTCAACAGGTTCCGGAAACCAGGATCTGGCTCTGGTATTTGGTGAAGGCGTTGATGATGAGAAATATGTAGATTTTAAAGTATCCTGGGTACAGCAGGCAAGTGTAAAGGTAATCAAGAAAGATGCCAAGTCAGACGCAAAGCTGTCTGGTGCTGTGTTTGGATTATACAGTGATGCTGAATGTACCAAACTGATCACAAAGTTACCTGCGACGGATGAAAACGGTGAAGCATCCGTACAGATCACCAAGACACAGGATACCGTATATCTGAAAGAGATTACAGCTCCAAGCGGATATCGTATCAATGCAACAGCTTACAATGTGAAACTGGAGGTCAGCAAGACCACAACCGTTACGGTTCCAGATGAAGAACAGATGGGACAGCTTACCGTTTATAAAGAAGGTGAGGTTCTGGTTGGTGCTGATGTAACAGAAAATGGAACAACATTTAAATATGAGAAACGCAGACAGAGTGGTGCTGTTTATGATGTGTATGCTGGAGCAGATATTAAAACTGCTTATGGTACAAAAGTTTACAGCAAGGGTGATCTAGTAAAAGAGAATCTGACAACAGATACAAACGGAGCTACCGTTCTTAAAAATCTGTATCTTGGTACATATATCGTAAAAGAGAAACAGGCTCCGACAGGATTCTATAATGCCGGAGAGGAAAAGACAGTAACATTATCCTATGCAGGACAGAATGTGAATGTTGTTTTCACTGAGACAACCTTTACTAATGACAGACAGAAAGTAGAAGTAATGGTAACAAAACAGGATGAAGATACAGAAAATCCTCTGGCTGGAGGAATCTTTGGACTTTATGCTGCAAGTGACATTACCAACGTGGATGGAACCGTCATTGTAAAGAAAGGGACACTGATCCAGAAAGCGACAACAGGAGCAGACGGATCAACGAAGTTTACAGCAGACCTGCCGCTTGGATTTTCTTATGATGTGAAAGAAGTGCAGGCACCGGAAGGGTATGTGAGAAACATAGATGATGTTTATACGTTTGCTTTCTCTTATACGAATGATAAAGAAGCAAAACAGACATTCAAGCATACATTCAAAAATGAACGTGTGACAGCTAAGATTTCTCTGCAGAAGCAGGATAAAGAAACCAAAAAGGCAGTTCCACAGGGTGATGCCACTCTGGAAAAAGCAGTATATGGACTGTATGCTCGTGAGGATATTGTGCATCCGGATGGTGTTACTGGCGTGATTTATAAAGCAGGAGAACAGGTTGCCACTCTTACGACAGATGAGAATGGACAGGCTTCTGTGGATGGATTATATCTTGGTAATTACTATGTGAAAGAGATTACTCCTCCAACTGGTTATCTGGCAGATGAAGAAGAACATGATCTGGTCTGCAATTACGAAGGAGATCTTGTAGCAGAAGTAAAACGTGACTGTCTGTCTCTGGAGCAGGTAATGAAACAGCCATTCCAGATTATCAAGGCAGCAAATAACGGAAAGACCGATGCCGACTTACTGAAAGGGGCAGGATTTACCGCTTATCTGGTATCTTCCCTGAAAGTAAAAGAGGATGGAAGCTATGATTTTGATTCTGCAAAACCGGTAGTGATCGGGGAAAACGGAGCAACAGAAATCTTTACAGATGAAAAAGGTTATGCCTGCAGTATTGCGATTCCTTATGGAACTTATATTGTGCGTGAAACCACGACACCTCATAATTACACTCCGGTAGATGATTTTACAGTGCGTATCACTGAGAACAACCCGAACCAGCCACAGACATGGAGAGTGCTTCTGGATGACGAGTTTGAAGCGAAACTGAAAATCATCAAACAGGATGATGAGACGAAAAAGGCAGTGCTTCAGAAGAATACAGAGTTCAAGATTTTCAACATGGACACTGAGAAATATGTGGAGCAGGTAACAACTTATCCGACTACGGTAAAACATAAATCCTATTTTACAGATGAGCAGGGATATTTGATTCTTCCGCAGAATCTTAAAATCGGACATTATCGCATTGAGGAAGTAAATGCACCTTATGGATATACTTTGAATGAAAATTACTATGAGGTAACAGTAGATTCCAATACTGCATACCAGATGGATGGAATTTCCGGGGATGTGATCATTGAAGCAGTTTATGAGAACCATCCTGTTAAGGGTGAACTGACTATTGTGAAAAAAGGCGAAGTTCTGGACGGATTCAAGGATGATTTTACATATCAGACAGAAAATCTGGAAGGGGCAGAGTTTGAGATTTACGCTGCCGAGGACATCTATACTGCAGATTTCCAGAAAGATGATAATGGAAACCGTATTCTGGAATATGCTGCCGGAACACTGGTAAAAACGGTTACAACGGATAAAGACGGGAAAGCAGTCCTGAAAAATCTGCCGCTTGGAAGTTATAAGATTGTAGAAAAGACAGCTCCGGATGGATTTGTTTTAAACAGTGAAGCACAGACCATTACTTTCTCTTACAAAGATCAGGAAACACCTGTCATTGAGCAGACAGCTACTTTTGAGAATGAACGTCAGAAAGTAGAAATTTCAGTGGTAAAACAGGATGCTGATACAGAAAAAGCAGTTGCAGGGGCAGAATTTGGACTTTATGCGAAGAATGACATGGAAGCTCATGGAACTGTGATTGTGAAAGCTGACACACTTCTTGGAAAAGCTGTTTCCGGAGAAGATGGAAAGGCTGTATTTACACAGGATCTGCCATTTGGTGAGTATTATATCAAAGAACTGGCAGCACCAGATGGTTATGTATCTTCTGATGAAGTTCTGGAAGTAAAAGCAGAATATCAGGGACAGAATATTAAAGTCGTGCAGTTATCTTCTGTATTTAAGAACCAGCCTACAAAGGTTGTATTTTCCAAGTCGGATTTAACTACTGGCGTGGAACTGTCAGGTGCGACACTTACTGTTCTGGACAAAGATGGAAATGTAGTTGATACATGGAAATCCGTAAAAGGCGAGCAGCATCTGATTGAACGACTTACCGTAGGGGAAACCTATACTCTCAGAGAAGAGATGGCACCTTATGGATACCTCAAAGCAGAGGAGATCACCTTTACGATTGAGGATACCGGGGAAATCCAGAAAGTGGAAATGAAAGATGATGTGCCGACAGGAACGATCATCATCAATAAAAATGGAGAATTTCTGGATAAAGTAACTGCACTGGATTCTGTTGGAGGCTGGATCAGCCATTTATTCCAGTATGTAATAGGCAGCCTGAAAGATGTTACCTTTGAAGTATACGCTTTAGAAGATGTGAAGTCTGCTGACGGAGAAAGTGAAGATTATTATAAAAAAGATGAGCTGGTGGCAACCATTACCACAGATGATACCGGTATTGCAAAGATATCCGGACTTCCGCTTGGCAAATACTATGTAAAAGAAAAAGCTACAGTAGAAGGCTTTGTTCTGGATGATGAAGCAAGAGAGATTGATCTGACATACCGGGATCAGGATACTGCAGAAGTTACCTATTCTGCTGACTGGCAGAATAACCGCCAGAAAGCGGAAGTGCAGGTTGTGAAAAAAGAGAAAGATTCTGACCGTGTACTGGAAGGTGCGGTATTTGCCCTTTGTGCCAAAGAGGATATTACAGGAACAGACGGAAAAGTGATTCTGGAAGCAGATACTGTGATCGAGGAGCAGGCAACAGACAAAGAAGGAAAGCTGACTTTTACGGCAGATTTACCGATTGGTTTTGCGTATTATATCAAAGAAACATCACCGGCACTTGGATTTGCAACGACAGATGAAACGCAGGAGTTCACGTTTGAGTATGAAGGTGCAGAAAAGGAAAAAGTATCTTATGCGTTTACCTTTGAGGACGAGCCGACTGTAATCGAGATCACCAAGACTTCCCTGACAGACGGAAAAGAACTGGAAGGAGCTAAGTTACAGGTAACTGACGAAAGCGGTAAAGTTGTAGATTCCTGGACTTCCGGTAAAGAAGCCCATGTCATCAAAGAACTGGTAGTTGGACAGAAATATACTCTGACAGAAACAAAACCGGCAGATGGTTATGTGACAGCAGAAAGCATCACGTTTACAGTTGAAGATAGTGCAAAGTCACAGAAAATCGAAATGAAAGATGATGTGACCAAGGTAAAAATTTCCAAAACAGATATTTCCGGTAAGGAACTTCCAGGAGCAAAACTGACCATTCTTGACAAGGACGGTAAGACAGTAGAGAGCTGGACTTCTGAGGAAAAACCACATTACATAGAAATGCTTCCGATTGGGGAGTATACACTTCGTGAAGAGTCTGCCCCTGATGGATATCTGGTAGCTGAAGATGTGAAATTTACAGTGAAGGATACCGGGGAGATCCAGAAAGTAGTGATGAAAGATGAGGTAAAACCGGAAGAAACACCAACACCGAAAACACCGTCTACACAGGTAACAGATACACCGAAAACCGGAGATGATACACACATGCTGATTTGGATTCTGCTTGCGATTGCAGGTATGGCAGGCAGTGTATCAGCAGTCTGGATTGCGAAAAAAAGAAAATAAAAGTTGATGGAGGGGCATTTATGGGCAGCAAAGTCATAGATGCCCTTTTGAATGATGAAAGGGGTATAAAATGAGACAGTTATTGATTATTGCGGGGATTCTTCTGGTGTTAGCAGTCAACTTTGTTCTGTACTGCTGTATCCGGGTAGGAGCAAAGGAAGACCGTTTGTTGGAAGATCATAGAAAGGAACAGATTGATGCAGGAAGAAGTGAATGAAAAAACAGTGTCCCTGTGTATCACTGGCGGAAAAGTGACAGTCCGCTTATTGAAACAGGCAATGATGCGTTTTCTGGCAGCAATGGAGAAAGAAAAAGCAGAGAAAGCAAGAAAACAGCAAGTAAAGGGTCCGCCAGACAAAGATTATCATGGGAAGCAGAGTTTAAAGAAGCTGGCACAGCAGAATGTTCAGCTTTCCAACATTGAGATTACAGACAACAACATTAAGGCTTTTGAAAAAGTGGCAAAGAAATATGGCATTGATTTTAGCCTGAAACGTGATAAGTCCGTAGATCCACCGAGATATTTTGTTTTCTTCAAGGCAAGGGATGTGGATGTGATGACAGCGGCATTTCGGGAATTTACCGGAAAGACATTGAATAAAACAAAGAAACCGTCTGTCCGTAAGAAATTACAGCAGGCAATCGCAGCCCGCAGCCAGGATAAACAGAGAGAACGGGAAAAATCGAAAGAAAAACAGAAGGAGCCGACCTTATGAGTGGGATAAAAAATATAAAGAAAAAACTGAAAGGATTTCAGGTGCGTCCCCCGAACGCAGAAGTGATAAAAAAGGTTCTGTTGCATATTCCGTATGTGGTTGTATTTTATGTGGTAAATAAATGTACCTGGCTGTATCAGTATTGCAGAGGCAGTACAGTGGTGGACAGGCTGATGGTTCTCCTTATGAACTATCCGTTAGCGTTTAAAAAGTTGTTGCCGAGTATACAACCGAAAAGTCTGGCTGTGGGAACTATTGCTGCAGTCAGTGTGTGGGCGGTGGTGTATTTTAAGGGAAAAAATGGAAAGAAGTTTCGCCAGGGAGAAGAATATGGTTCTGCCAGATGGGGAAATGAAAAGGATATAGCCCCTTTTATTGATCCGGTCTTTGAGAACAATATTCTGCTGACACAAACGGAACGTCTGACCATGAACAGCAGACCGAAGAAACCAAAGTATGCCAGAAACAAGAATGTTATAGTAATCGGGGGATCTGGCAGCGGCAAGACCAGATTTTATGTGAAACCACAGCTTATGCAGATGCCGGATAATGTGAGCTTTGTGGTTACTGATCCCAAGGGGACAATTATCGTAGAATGTGGTAAGATGTTAGCACGAGGGACACCGAAGAAAGATAAAAATGGGAAAATCCTGCGTGATAAAAATGGCAGAGTGGTAATGGCTCCTTACAAAATCAAGGTGCTGAATACTATCAACTTTGCCAAAAGTATGCACTATAATCCGTTTCATTACATTTGTTCGGAAAAAGATATTCTGAAACTGGTAAATACGATCATGGTAAATACCAAAGGAGAGGGAGAAAAATCTTCCGAGGATTTCTGGACAAAAGCGGAACGTCTGCTGTATTGTGCTTTGATTGGTTATATCTACTATGAAGCACCGGAGGAAGAACAGAATTTTTCAACCCTGCTGGAATTTATCAATGCCAGTGAAACCAGGGAAGAAGATGAAGAGTTTAAAAATGCAGTGGATCTGTTATTTGAGGAGCTGGAAAGAGACGAGCCGAATCATTTTGCAGTAAGGCAGTATAAAAAATACAAGCTGGCTGCAGGAAAGACAGCAAAAAGTATTTTAATCAGTTGTGGTGCCAGACTCGCACCCTTTGATATTGCGGAACTGCGGGAGCTTATGTCTTATGATGAGATGGAGCTGGATATGATCGGAGATCAAAGAACTGCATTGTTTATTGTAATCTCTGATACGGATGATACATTTAACTTTGTGGTTGCCATGATGTACAGTCAGCTTTTCAATCTGTTATGTGATAGAGCCGATGACGTTCATCATGGAAGACTGCCTTATCATGTAAGAATCCTCTGTGACGAGTTCGCAAATATCGGTCAGATTCCGAAGTTCGATAAGCTGATTGCAACGATCCGAAGCAGGGAAATTTCTGCTTCTATTATACTCCAGTCCCAGTCGCAGCTCAAGACCATTTACAAGGATGCAGCCGAAACCATTACCGGGAATTGCGACACAATGTTATTCCTTGGAGGTAAGGAAAGTACCACTCTGAAAGAAATTTCAGAAACACTGGGTAAGGAAACCATTGACTTATATAACACTTCTGATACAAGAGGACAGAGCAGGTCTTATGGTCTGAACTATCAGAAAACAGGAAAAGAACTGATGAGCCGGGATGAACTGGCAGTCATGGACGGCAACAAGTGTATTTTACAGCTTCGTGGTGTCCGTCCGTTTTACAGTGATAAATTTGATATTACAAAACATAAACGGTATAAGCAGTTATCCGATTATGATAAAAAGAATGAGTTCCATGTGGAAGAATATATGAAACATCAGATGGAAGTCCGGTTAAGTCCGGAAGAAGCGTTCGACCTTTATGTGTATGAAGGCAGTGAACTGGAAAAACAATCAAATAGTAAAAATGAAGGCATAGAGCATGTAACGTAAAACATACATAGCTCTTTTTTTATGCCCTTTTGGGAGGTAGCGATATGCGTAAGCATGAAAGACCGCCCATCAGGGCGGAACCCTCCGAGTAGTAACCGTTAAAAAATCACAATGAAAACAGCAGTTACGAAAGGAGAACATAGATTATGGCGTTTTTTACATCCGCAATTAATATTTTACAGACTCTGGTTGTTGCAATCGGAGCTGGTCTGGCAGTTTGGGGAGTTATCAATCTTCTGGAAGGATATGGAAATGACAATCCCGGAGCCAATGCTCATGTACGGTAAAGAAGCAAGCAACCGAAAACAAGAGATAGACCGCCAGCACCACACTATTCCGAACCAAAGAACAAAAGACAAGCATTATGGAAATGTGCATAACAGGCTATGGAATCATGGATAACTCTATTCACAGGACATGGAAAGCTAAGGTGCAGCTTTCCCACGTTCTGTAAGAAGAATTTACTGGGCTTGTATTCCTGTCTGCTGAAGATATGGGATAATGGGAAAGGCTACTGACCTTTTTACTATTGCATATACAATATTTTTGTATTCTCTCTCCCACCATAATAGTATCATACAAATTTCATGATTACAAGACTGTTTATATAGGCAAACGTGTGCTAAACTAGCCTAGCAATGTATCAGTGAGAATTTTTCTGTTGTTTTTTATCAAGGAGGGTATTTTTTATGGGAAATAATCAATCAGAAAGAGAGTACGAAGAAATAAGATTAAAGCAAACTATATCTTTAGCCGAGGAACAATTAAAACAAGCAAAAGAAGCAGCAGAAAAAAAGAAATCACAAATTATCGAAGCCAAAAAAGAAGTTCGTGAAAACGCAACACATAGTGTTACAAATCTATACACTTCTGACGGATTTGAGGCACTTGTTGAGTTAAGTCAATATATGAACCCTGTTACAGATAAAATTGTAGATTATGAAGAAGAAGAACACAGAATACTTTTACTGGAAAACATGATAAAATCACCATATTTTGCCCGTATTGATTTTAAATTTGATGATGAGGAAGAATGTGAAAAAATATATATCGGACGTTCCTCTCTACGGAAAAACAGTTATCAGGAGATGTATGTTTATGATTGGCGATCACCGATTGCAAGTATTTTTTACCGCTTTATGAAAGGAGAAGCATTTTATGACGCTCCATGCGGGCGGGTAACAGGTGAACTCAAATTAAAACGTCAGTATGAAATAAAGAATGGAGTGTTAAAGTATTTTTTTGATACAGATGTGCAGATTGTTGATGAATTTTTAAGACAACTATTATCACAGAATACCACCGCCAAAATGAAAGCGATAGTTGAAACAATACAACAAGAACAGGACGCTGTTATCAGAGATATGGAAAACGACCTGTTAATGGTGCAGGGCGTGGCAGGAAGCGGTAAAACTTCCATTGCCCTTCATCGGGCAGCTTATCTTATGTATCAAGGATTACAGACAAAGTTGTCCGCAAATAATATTATGATTATTTCCCCTAATACTATATTTGAGCAATATATTTCTAATGTGTTGCCCGAATTGGGAGAAGATAATGTTATCTCCGTTGTATTTGAGGATATTCTAAAAATGCTGTTAAAAGGCAGGAAAATTCAGTCCAAGAACGATTTTTTAGCAAAAATAATTGATCCCCTCACAATACAAAAAAA
>SKEO01003303.1_pt1 | contig 10030 bp, 9 predicted proteins | sample 4826801 | NCBI WGS metagenome assembly SKEO01 (sample SAMN11008807, study PRJNA524170) | human gut metagenome | biome: Human fecal sample; material: Feces; isolation source: fecal sample from pouch patient p3 | host: Homo sapiens | place: Israel: Tel-Aviv | collected 2016-02-25
AGATAAGTCACTCCATGCATAATAACTTCTTCATCTTGTACAAATAGACACATCAATGGTTTTGCGAAGATAAAACATACTAGAAAGATAAATATACCGTAGATGGATTCTAAAACCATTCCGCAACGAAATCCTTCCTGCATACGATTTTTCTTTCTGGCACCCTTATTTTGTGCCAGTAAAGCTGTCATAGAGTGAGCAATGTTTTGTTCCGGGGTATACGCAAAGTCATCGATTCGATTGACGGCCGTAAAGGCAGCTACAACCGATACACCCATCGTATTGACAATCATTTGAATACCAAGCTTTCCAAGTTGTACAGTAGCTTGCTGCATTGCGCTGGCCCAGCCATACGCAATGGTTCTTTTTAATAATGAAATATCAAAGATAAGCCACTTTTTACCCAGTTGTAGAAGTGGCACTTTCTTTTGTATATATAGAATGCAAAATAGGCAACATAAAGCTTCGCTAATCACAGTAGAAATGGCACATCCTTTACTTCCTGCATGTAAAACGACCACAAAGAATAAGTCTCCAAAGATATTTAGAATGGAACTGATAATTAAGAAATATAGGGGTGATTTACTGTCGCCTAAAGCGCGTAGTGTACTCGCAAAAAAGTTGTATAAAAAGGTAAAGACTAAACCGGCAAAGATGATTTGGAGATAGGTAGTAGTCATATTGAAAATGGATGAATCTACCTGCATAAATTTAAGAATTTGTGGTGAAAAAAATATGCAGATCAGTGTTAATACAAGTGAAAATACAAGTCCTGCAAGCATAGTTGTGCTCATTTGACGAGCGAGTTTTTCTTCATCTTTAGCCCCATAATACATGCCAATCAATATGCTTGCGCCCATACAAAGTCCATTTAGAAATAGGATGAATAATGTCGTAATCGGATTACAAATTCCGACTGCGGCCAAAGCTTCTTTTCCAACAAAGTGCCCTACAATAATACTGTCAACGGCATTATATGTTAATTGGAATAGATTTCCCAATACTAAGGGAATGGTAAAGTGAACTAACATAGGCATGATTTTGCCTTGTGTCATATCTTGTGTCATAATCAAACTTCCTTTTTTTGTCCATATTTTGCGCTTTTTCATCCAAAAATTCAATATTATGTTAGAATAGTCTCATGAAAATTTCAGTAGAACAATTAAAACAATTAAATAAAGAAGAATATATCTTAATTGATATTCGTGATGCCGAAGAAGCTTTTAAAAATCCAATCGAGAACAGTATTGTATTAAGTGGAGAAAGTGCTTTGGAAACAGAATTTGATTCAACTAAGAAGATCATTGTCGTTTGCGCTCAAGGCTATGTCAGTGATATTGTTGCACAAAAATTGCAGGAAAAATATGAAGCGTATAGTGTAGATGGTGGGTATGTTTCGATCGTAATGGATAAGATGAACACAAATGTGTCGGATGATTTTTGCGCACAAGTCGAAAGAAGTATTATTAAAACGTATCGAAGAAAGATTTGGTCAAAATTTACCAAAGCCATCCGTGATTATGAGCTTGTCAAAGAAGGCGATTGCATTGCGGTATGTATTTCGGGTGGAAAAGATTCGATGTTGATGGCAAAATGTTTTCAAGAACTGCATAAACATTCACCGGTTCATTTTGATGTGAAATATATCGTGATGGATCCAGGCTATTCAAAAGAGAATCGCGAGGTTATTGAAAAGAATGCCAAAAAATTAAATATTCCAATTGAAATCTTTGAGAGTGATATTTTTGACAATGTTTTTAATATTGAAAAGAATCCATGTTATATATGTGCAAGAATGCGAAGAGGTCATTTATATAACTATGCCAAGAATTTAGGGTGTAACAAAATAGCTTTGGGACACCACTATGATGATGTGATTGAAACCATTTTAATGTCGATGCTTTATGGGGGACAAATTCAAACGATGATGCCAAAGTTACATTCAAATAACTTTAAGGGTATGGAAGTCATTCGACCACTATACTTGATTCATGAAGATGATATTAAGGCTTGGGCAAAACACAACAATCTGTATTTCATTCAGTGTGCATGCAAATTCACTCAGGCTTGTGCCAATGAAACATGTTTAACACAATCCAAGTCAAAGCGTTTAGAAATGAAAAACTTAATCAAGGAATTGAAGAAAGTCAATCCGTTTGTAGAACAAAATATTTTTAAGAGTGTAGAAAATGTAAGTCTTAAAACCGTGATTGCCTATAAGGATGATCATGCAAGACATCACTTTTTAGATACATATGATGAAGAGGGAAATGAATAGTTTCTCTCTTTTCATTTTTATTTACAAAAATGTAATAATTTACATTGACTATTTTTCACTACGTTCTATAATGGAATTGTTGTGGAGGAAACGAATTATGTATAAAACTGAAAGCTTTAAACCAGATACTTTTAAACCCGCTCGTTTTGAGTCGGATGGAAAAATTACATTGTCAGGAAAAGAAATTCCATATCATACAATTTGTGAAGACAATGTCATCTATGGACCAGATGGAAATCCAGTCGCATCAATTTTCACGTATGCCTATTTTAGAAGCGATGTAGAAGATACAGCTAATCGTCCTGTTGTCTTTGCGTATAATGGAGGTCCTGGATCAAGTTGTATGTATGTTCATGCAGGTTTTCTAGGAACGCGTCGTATGCAGTATGATGAGGTGGATCGTGAAAGTGCTTTTGGACCTTATAAAGTCATTGATAATCCAGATTGTTTGATTGATATTGCAGATATCGTATTGATTGATCCTGTTGGAACCGGATATGGTGTATTGATTGATGAAAGTAAGAAGAAAGATTTCTTTGGCATTGAACAAGATGCAGAAGCCCTATTGACAGTTCTTGAAGCTTGGGTTCGTCGTTATAATCGTGGTTTGTCACCAAAATATTTATGTGGCGAAAGTTATGGATGTACTCGTAGTGCAGTCGCTGCAGGAATTGCTGCCACAATGGGAAGAGAAAGAGGCTATGGTATTGCCTTTGATGGTATTGTGTTTATTGGAAATACGGTTACTGTAGGTAAATACTTTGGTGAAGGCTTACCTGTTGAAACAAGTGTATTGGGTTTCCCAACATATGCAGGGGTAAATTGGTATCATAATCATCCAACCGATCAAAGTGTAGAAGATTTTGTGAAAGAAGCAAAGGCTTTCGCAGATCATGATTATGTACTAGCACTTTATAAAGGAGAAGCCATTTCGGAAGAAGAAAAAGAACATATCTTAGAAAAAGTAAGTTATTATACAGGTGTTTCTAGAGAATACTTGATTCGTCATGGCTTAAAAATTGATGATGATGACTATCGTCAAGAAGTATTAAAGACAAAAGGAAAAGCTGTATCTCGTTATGATGGTCGTGTGACTCGTCCATTATTAGAGCCTGAACAAGATGAAATCAAAAAGGCATTGTGGGATGATGCGACAGCCGATCGTTACGATACATTCTTCTATGCTGCATTTACAGGAGATCTACTTCCAAAATTAAATGTAAAATTAGACCGTAACTTTATTCCAGGAACTGATTATTATATGCATTGGGATAAAGAAGAAAAGAAAGGTACAACCGCAGAAGAATTGCGTTATGCAATGACACGTCGTCCAGGAATGCGAGCATTCTTTGCGAATGGATGGTTTGATCTATGTACTGAATTTGGATATGCATGGCACACAATGGATCATGCAGGACTACCAAAAGATCGTGTATTCTGGAAAGGATACCAAAGTGGACATATGATTTATCTTGGTGAAGATAATGTTCATGAATTATGTTCAGATATTCGTGATTTTATTCAAGGTAAGAATCCTAAATCTCAATTTTAATAATGGCTCACTTCGGTGAGTCTTTTTTTCTTGTGATGATAAATAAAGGAAAAATAGTGAACTTTTAATGGAAGAAATTGGCTTTTTGAAAGTCACAACGGAATCACCGAAATGTTTTAATGAAACATTTCTCATTTTCGTTAAATATGTGTGTTGAACATTTTTAAAATTCGTGAGTAATTGTGATAAAAGACAAAACCGTTGGATTACTACCCAACGGTTTTCTTATAAGGCATTTTTGTATGCATATCTTTTAATCGATTTAATGCGGCAAATAAGGTTTCATCTTTTTTCGCAAAGTGGAAACGAATATAGCGATTTTCCTTCTCTTTAAAGAAACTAGATCCAGGAACGGCCGCCACACCTACGTTTTTAATCAGGTCTACACAGAAATCTAAATCTGAATCATAGCCAAACTCACTGATATCCACCATGACATAGTAAGCTCCTTGAGGTTCTGTATGCGGAATGTTCAATTCTTTTAAGCCATTGAGGAATAGATCTTTCTTATGTGTATATAGCTTTTGTAGTTCATCATAATAAGCATCACTAAATTCAAGCCCTACTACAGCTGCTTCTTGAAGTGGAGCTGCCGCACCAACGGTTAAAAAGTCATGTACTTTCTTGATTTGTTCGATGATATTTTCTGGGGCAATACAATAGCCTAAACGCCATCCTGTAATAGAATACGTTTTAGATAGGGAGCTACAAGAAATGGTTCTTTCAAACATACCAGGTAAAGAGGCAAAATATGTGTGTTTGTATGGTGCATATACAATGTGTTCATAAACTTCATCCGTAATCACATACGTATCATATTTTACGGCAAGACTAGCGATATATTCCAATTCTTCTTTTGAGAAGACTTTTCCACAAGGATTGCTTGGATTGCACAAAATCAAAGCTTTCGGATTTTGTTTAAACGCATTTTCTAATTCTTCTTTATCAAAGTTGAATACAGGTGGATGTAAAGGAACATAAATTGGATCAGCACCACAAAGGATGGAATCCGCCCCATAGTTTTCATAGAATGGAGAGAAAACAATCACTTTATCGCTTGGATCACAAACACTCATCATGGCTGCCATCATAGCTTCGGTACTTCCACAAGTGACAACGATGTTCTTGTTGGAATCTAAATCTAGATTCATGTATTTCGATTGTTTCTTGGCCAAGGCATCTCTAAAGTTTTGAGCACCCCAAGTAATCGCATACTGGTTAAAGTCTTCATGGGCAACTTCGCTTAAACGATTTAGAATTTCTTGTGGGGGATCAAAATCAGGAAATCCCTGCGATAGATTGATCGCACCATATTCATTTGCGATTCGAGTCATTCTTCGAATTACAGAATCCGTAAATGTCTTGGTTCTTTTTGATAATTCTTTCATAATCACACTTCCTTTTTTCATTTTTTGCATTGTATCATTTTTTTGTGAATTGTAAAATAAAATTGAGGTGATATTCGATGGAAAAATCTAAAGTATACTATACGGATTTTCATGCCCGTAAATTAGGTGAGGGTCTACCGACAAAACTGCAATTGTTGGCAAAAAAAGCAGGAATTGCCAATTTGGATCTAGAAGGAAAGTTTGTCGCAATCAAAATGCATTTTGGAGAATTAGGAAACATTGCATATTTACGCCCAAATTATGCACGTGCCATTGTGGATGTGGTAAAAGAATTAGGGGGAAAACCATTCTTGACCGATTGTAATACAATGTATCCAGGATCAAGAAAAAATGCTTTGGAACATTTGGAGTGTGCCTGGCAAAATGGCTTTACTCCACTTACTGTAGGATGTCCAATTTTGATAGGAGATGGACTAAAAGGAACAGACGATGTTGAAGTGCCAGTCGCTGGTGGAGAATATTGTCAAACAGCTAAAATAGGTCGTGCAATTATGGATGCCGATGTCTTTATTTCTTTGACACACTTTAAAGGACATGAATCAACTGGATTTGGTGGAACCATTAAAAATATAGGTATGGGATGTGGTTCGCGTGCAGGTAAAAAAGAACAACATTGTTCAGGTACTCCACATGTTGATGAAAAGCTATGTCGTGGTTGTAAACAATGCTTTAAAGAATGTGCGAATAATGGATTGGAATATGATGAAACAACACATAAGATGCATATCAATGAAACGAATTGTGTTGGATGTGGACGTTGTTTAGGGGCATGTAATTTTGATGCGATCTCCTTCAATAACTATAATGCGAATGAATTGTTGAATAAGCGTATGGCTGAATACACAAAAGCCGTTGTGGATGGACGTCCTAACTTCCATATTTCTTTGATTGTGGATGTTTCACCAAACTGTGATTGTCATGCCGAAAATGATTTACCAATTTTACCAAATATTGGAATGTTGGCATCTTTTGATCCACTTGCCCTAGATCAAGCCTGTGTAGATTTATGTATGAAGGCAAAACCAATGCCAGGATCACAATTAGATAAACATTTACATGATCCAAACTTCTGTGATCATCATGACCACTTCACAAATTCTACGCCTGAATCAGAATGGAAATCTTGTTTAGAACATGCTCAAAAGATTGGTTTGGGAAATCGAGAATACGAGTTGATTGAAATGAAATAAACAGTAGCCTAGGCTACTGTTTTATTTAGTATACGAACTAAAATTGGAACGATGATCAATTGAATGATGATTCCAGGAAGGCAAGTGATAAAGCTTGCCGTCATAAATACAGATAGTGTATAGCCTTGTGTACTTAGTACAAATGTGTTGATTAAGCCATTCACAATTCTTCCTGCAAGCATCGCAATAATTAAACTTATGTATAATTTGGGCATTTCGTTTTTGAAATTGATGTGTTTTTCACACAAACCAGTAACTAAACCATATACAGCTAGTTCAATCATCATTTGGGGCAAAATCATAGCTGGAGGCATTCCTGTTGTCATACTTGAAAGAAATGGTGTAATAATTCCGCATGCCAAACCATAGGGAGCTCCACAAAATATCCACAAATCAATACAGGAATGTGCATTGGTAAAAATACACTACCTCCATTTGGAATCACGTGAAAGGTCATTGGAAGTAATACGCCTATCGCAATGCATAGAGCACCTGATACTAATTTTTTTGTCGTACTTTTCATAATCAGATTCCTCTTTCTTTCATTAAAAAACAAATTTCTTTAAGCGAGAAAATGCTTCTTCTACTAAAATTGTTGGTAAAGCTAAATTCATTCGAATCGTATTTGGATTCATAAATGGACGGCCATCTTGCCAACATACACCATAGTGAACCCCTTTCTTTAAAAGTTCATCCATCGTGATATCATGTGTATCTAAATACTTTGTGCAATCTAGATACAACATATACGTTCCTTCTGGCTTAATGACTTCAATACCTTTGAAATTGTTGTGGATGAAATCAAGTGCATAATCTATATTATTCGAAATGACTTCATTTAATTCATTGACCCAATCCAATCCCTCTTTACAATAAGCTCCCATAAGAGCATGAACACTTAATATGTTGGGTGAATTGTAGTGAGATAAAGAGGCTTGTTTATTTAATCGATCACGAAGATATTTGTCGTAAACAATATGGTATGAACCGACTAAACCTGCAAGATTGAATGTTTTACTAGGGGCATAGCCAGCAATCGTTCTTTTCTTGGCATCTTCACTTATGGATTGCGTAGGAATATGTGTGTTTTCTTTACGTACTAGATCGGACCAGATTTCATCGCTAAAGACTAAAACATCATGTTTTTTACAGATATCCATAAATTTCTGGATTTCTTCTTTTTTCCATACTCTTCCCGTTGGATTGTGTGGGGAACAGAAAATCGCAAAATGGATATTATGTTTGATAATCTTCTTTTCAATATCTTCATAATCCATAGCCCAGTTATCTTCTTTCTTTAACGGACTATCAATAATTTTTCTTCCCAAATTATTCAATGTGTGAATAAACCCAATATAACATGGTGACTGCACTAAAATGGGTTCGCCACTAGCACTAAAAGCCTCAAGTGCACTGGATAAAATACCAAGAACACCATTTTCATATCCAATAGCTTCTTTTTCCACATCTATGCCATGTGTTTCTTTTTGCCAGAATTGAATGGCTTTATAGTAATCTTCTGGCATTTCAAAATATCCAAAGTGAGGCTCGATGATTCTTTCAATCATTTGTTTTTGAATATTTTCAAAAACAGGATAGTTCATATCTGCAACCCACATAGGGATTGTAGAAAAGTTTGGGTCTACCTCTACATCTTTAATAGGTAGAACATCAAGGGCAAGGGCATCGTGTCCTTTTCGATTTAAAAGAGTTGTAAAATCGTATTTCATAATAAAAAATTCTCCTTAACACAATAATAGTATAATTTTTTGGAATTTGAAATATCGAACGATATCATGTATAATGCTCGCATGACAGATAGTACTTCAACTTTAAAAAAGATTGTCGACTTATTGATTGACATCATCTATAAGACACATACCTATTTCTTGAGTATGAATGACTCATTTGAAGCACAATTATCCGATAAGCAACTTCACTTCTTGATTATTGGCTTGTTGGGTATCGGAATGCTTCTTGTGATTTATCCACTATTTAAGTGGATGGCTAAAAAGAACTTAACTGTTTTAATTAGTTGGTTCTACGTATTTACTGTACTTGTAGTCATCACATTTGCGATTGAAATAGGCCAATGGTATTCGCATACAGGCGAAATGGACTTCAACGATATTTTGGCAGGTTTGGTCGGCTATTTTGCGATGTCCTTCATATTCCTGCTTGTGGTTGCGATTATCGAATTAATAAAATCGATTTTTAAGAAGAAATAATCAAAAGTTATTTCTTTTTTTTTGATTCCATTTGTGGGATGATTAAATCAGAAAGAAGGAATGCCTATGCGTACTCGTTTTTATAATGCACGTGTTCTCACAATGAAGGATTTTGATGTTTTTTCAGGGGAAGTCTGGATAGAAGATAATAAGATTATATATGTAGGAAAAGAGAAAGCTTCTACTTTTTGTTTTGACCGAGAAATAGATGTACACCAGAATCTAATTATGCCAGGATTTATTAATGCGCATACTCATTCTGGAATGACTTTTTTAAGATCAATGGCTGATGATATGCCTTTGCAGCAATGGCTAAATGAAAAGGTATTTCCGATTGAGGAAAAACTAACACAAGAAGATATTTATTTCTTTTCAAAACTTGCGATATTAGAATATCTAACGAGTGGAATCACTACAAATTTTGACATGTATTTAAATCCTGAAGCAATTGTACATGCAAGTCTTGATATGAATTATCGAACTGTATTGTGTGGTGCAGTTAATGATTTTTGTCTATCTGTAGAAGATGTAGAACGTTGCTTCAATGAATATAATCAAAAAAATAGTTTGATTTCTTATATACTAGGGTTTAGTCATGAATATACCAATTCAAAAGAAAAAATTCAACAAGTTGCAGCATTATCTCATAAATATAAAGCACCAGTTTATACACATTTAAGTGAAACAGAATATGAAGTTAATACATGCAAAGAAAAGACGGGACGCAGTCCTGTTGAATACTTATGTGATCTAGGTGTATATGATTATGGTGGTGGAGCCTTTCATTGCGTACATATGAGCGCGCATGATTTAGATTTATTCGCCAAAAAACATTTGAATGTCATCACAAATCCAGCATCCAATCTAAAACTAGCTAGTGGTATAGCTCCAATCCAATCGATGCTTCAACGAAATATCAATGTATGTTTAGGAACGGATGGTGCGGCAAGTAATAATTGTCTAGATATGTTTAGAGAGATGTTTTTAGTGACAGGACTAGCTAAATATAAAGAGAAGGATGCTTCTGCAGTCGATGCTTATGAAGTGTTGAAAATGGCAACGGTGAATGCGGCGAAAGCTTTACATTTAAATTGTGGTGTCTTAGAAGTTGGAAAGTTGGCAGATTTAATTATTTTAGATCTACATCAACCGAATATGCAGCCAATTAACAATGTCGCAAAAAATATTGTATACAGTGGATCTAAATCCAATGTAAAATGTACTATGGTCAATGGTAAAATTCTATATGAAGATGGACATTTTCATGTGGGATTTGAGATTGAGGCACTATATGATGAAGTACAAAAAAGGGTAGAGAGGTTAATGCGATGAATATACAGATTTTTGGGAAGAACAAATGCTTTGATACAAAG
>SKEO01003301.1_pt1 | contig 10022 bp, 9 predicted proteins | sample 4826801 | NCBI WGS metagenome assembly SKEO01 (sample SAMN11008807, study PRJNA524170) | human gut metagenome | biome: Human fecal sample; material: Feces; isolation source: fecal sample from pouch patient p3 | host: Homo sapiens | place: Israel: Tel-Aviv | collected 2016-02-25
AATAACATTAAAACAAAAAGAGCAGCACCCCATAAGGTGCTGCTCTTGGTGCGACCGGGAGGATTCGAACCTCTGGCCTTCCGGGTCGGAGAACTACGACAGGACGGTGTAGACCGACGTTGAAGCGTAAATTTTGTTGGCTCTGCACAACTGCACCTAAAACTAGAAAAAAGCCTGTTAGTGGTTGTCACAACAGGCTTTTCGGCTTTTTGCAGGGCGACTGCACAGTAGTGGTCAAATGGTGGTCAAAAATGCAGATAATCGCTGTAAGAATATGCGATAAAGATACTTTTAATAGATTTACAGAAGACTTATTTAATTCTATTCTGAATGTCTTCCACCGAAGGCAACTGCTTTCCTAATTCCCCGGTAAGGTTACTCGTAACCTTATATTCGCTCACGCCGATAGGCTTTGATTGAGTGCTACAACTGAGGCATGCTGCGCCAGCTTGCCGCGCGGCTGTGCGGCGGCGAGGGCCAGCACGTCTACCGCTACGCCACCGCCTGGCCTGTGGAAATGCTGCTGGCCCAGAGCTGGGACACGGCGCTGCTGGAGGAAGTCGGCGCGGCTGTGGCCGACGAGCTGGTCGAGTTCGGCGTCACGCTGCTGCTGGCCCCGGCCATGAACATCCACCGCAATCCGCTGTGTGGCCGCAACTTTGAATATTACTCCGAGGACTTGCTCATCACCGGCAAAATGGCCGCCGCCTATGTGCGCGGTATGCAGTCCAAGCCCGGCGTAGGTGCGACGATCAAGCACTTCTGCTGCAACAACCAGGAGGATAACCGCTTTGGCGTCAATGAGAATGTGTCGGAGCGCGCTCTGCGCGAAATCTACCTGCGCGGCTTTGAGATTGCCGTGAAAGAGAGTAAACCGCTTGCCCTGATGACGAGTTACAACCAGCTCAACGGCGCGTACACCGGCTATCGCCGTGACCTTGTCACCGATATTCTGCGCTGTGAGTGGGGCTACAAGGGCCTTGTCATGACCGACTGGGGTACGAAGTACGACCCCGCCGCTGCCCTGCATGCCCGGGTTGATATGATGATGCCCGGCGCGGACGCCGATCGTGACGCCGTGCTGGCGGGCCTGGCCGATGGCAGCATCACCCCCGCCGAGGTCCGCCGCGCCGCCGCCCGCGTGCTAACCCTGATCGAGCAGAGCTTGACAGCAAAATTATAAAAATGAGCATTTCTGCACAGCAGCAAGCGAAAAACTACTGGTATTTTTCGTAAGAAAAGTGCATAATGAAGCAGGAAAGCTGCTGTGAAAGGAATGGCTCCGATATGGAAGAGTTTGTCTTACAGAATGATCCTGCACGCATGAACTGGGTCGAGGGCTACATCGAATGGGGGACAGTCCGCTGTGCAGCCCCCTTGCGGGTGGAAACCGAACAGGTGCGGGAGGGCGACATCCTGCGGGAACGGTATACCTTTATCAACGAAACAAACCGGGAAGTCTTTACCAAGCTGACCGACATTGCCATCTATGCGACGTTCAACGATGACTACACCACCGCCCGGGAATGTATGCACCACAAATGCCATACCCACATCTGGTGCGGCGGTGCTGTCAGCTATGTCATGGCATTGCGCATGGGTGGTGCGGCCCCGCATCTGGGATTGGTGCTGACCGAGGGAGCTTTGGGCGGCTACAGCGTGGAGCGCGACCTGTCCCGCATCAGCAATGACCGTGGGGATTTTCTGCTGCACCCGGCCCCATTCGTGCTGGCCCCCGGGGAGCGTTACACGCTGGCGTGGACGCTGTTCCCCCACGCAGGGCGGGCGTCGTTCTTAAACACGGCAAAACAATACTGCGCGCACTTTATTGACGTCCGGGCGGAAAAATATCTGCTGTTCACAGGGGAAGAAACCACTGTGACCGTCGATGCCAACTTTGCGTTTGAACACGCGGCGCTCACGCTGAACGGCGCACCGCTGCCCTTTACCCGCAGCGGCAGCACGCTGACGGCAAAAATCCGCGCCGATGCCCCCGGTGAGATGCGCTGCGCCGTGGTGCTGGACGGGGTGGAAACTTTCTGCGAACTGAAAGCTCTGCCGCCACTGCCGGAACTGGCTGAAAAAAGATGCCGTTTCATCGCGGAAAAGCAGCAAGCCTGCCGTCCCAGCAGCGGGCTGGATGGGGCGTTCCTGATTTATGACAATGAGGAAGAATGCCAATTTTACGATCCACGCTATGATTACAATGCCGGTCGAGAGCGCGTCGGCATGGGGCTTGCGTTGGCTGCTTATCTGCAAAAATGGCCGGATTCGACGCTGGAAAAAGCCCTGCACCGTTATGCCGATTTTGTCCGGCGTGAGCTTGTAAACCCGGACACAGGGGAAGTATACAACGACTACCACCGTGACAACAGCTATAAGCGGCTGTACAACGCGCCGTGGTATGCGCGATTGTACATTGAATTTTTCAACTTGTGGCAGAAGAAAGAATATCTTGAGACGGCCTGTAAAATTTTGCGATTCTACTACGCCGAGGGTGGCAGCCGATTTTATCCGATTCAAATGCCTGTGGCGGAGTTGATTCCCTTACTGCGGAGCAATGGCCTGACCATACAGGCGGATGCACTGATGGCAGAGTTCCTGCGTCACGCGGATTATCTGGCGGCGAACGGAACCGATTACCCGGCGCTGGAGGTCAATTATGAGCAGAGCATTGTCGCGCCCGCGGCAGATATTTTATTGCAGGCTTACAAACTGACCGGGGTGCAGAGCTACCTTGTGTCCGCCCGAAAACAGCTGGACGTGCTGGAGCTGTTCAACGGCATTCAGCCGAGCTACCATCTGCGGGAGGTTGCGATTCGTCACTGGGACGGCTACTGGTTCGGCAAGCGCAAGCTCTACGGTGACACGTTTCCGCATTATTGGAGCGCGTTGACTGGGCTGGCCCTGCGGGACTGGGGGCGCATGACGGGGGATGTCGCATCGCAGCAAAGGGGTGAGGATTCCCTACGCGCGGTGCTGAGCCTGCTGGATGCCGACGGCCGCGCCCATTGTGCCTATGTGTACCCCATCACGGTCAACGGCGCGTCTGCCCGCGGCGCAGACCCCTATGCAAACGATCAGGATTGGGGCCTTTATTTCGCATTGAAAACACTGTAAACGAGGTTCATCTATGAAAATCACCCACTGCAAGCTGAACCATCTGGTCAATCCGCTGGGATATACTTTGCCGCAGCTGAGCTTTTCCTGGCAGGTCGAGGACGCCCACGGTACAAAGCAGACCGCCGTGCGGCTTATCATTGCCGCTGATACGCAGTTAACCGAGATTTTGTACGATTCCGGCTTTGCCGATTTGGATTCACTCGGTACAAAAGCCCATCTGGAAACTGCCCCGCGCACCCGCTATTACTGGGCCGTGACCGTGCGCACCGACGCGGATGAGGAAGCAACGAGCGCTGTAAACTGGTTTGAAACCGCCAAGCAGAACGAGCCGTGGCAGGGCCAATGGCTGACCTGTGACAGTGCCAACTCTAGGCTCTCTTATGCTAAGAAAATGTAATCTTAAAACTTGAACTTATGTGGTAATCAAGAAAAGATAATTGCCGTTTGAGGAATGCTTCGAATGTTGTGAAAGCCCTGCTAATGCAAACCGCCATCGGCGGACTATCGCCTTGAATTGTGAATGCTGTGTAAACAATTAGCACTTGCTATTGACAGACTGCTAACGAAAAGCGTGTATTAAAATCGTAGATTTATTCTACACTAGCACCTTTACAACCGAATACACAGCATAACAGGTACTTTACTCTCTCGGTGGGGCGCACAGCAAGGTCAAGGCAGACCAGAACCCACGGCAGGGAGATAACATAATGATACTCCAGATGCCCCACAGCTTCAGATGGGGTGACCGCGCTTGGGTTGTAAGAAGTAAGACCCTTGCAGAGTCAGTGTACGGTCGTCGCCAGCGGCTTGCCTGTTATGTTCCCATGTCTGGGGGCGAGCGGCAAATTAGACATTTTTCTTCAGCACTTATTTTGATGTACACGGTTTCTTATTTTTTACTATTTACATAACCGTGAGATTGACGCTGTTATGCGTATTATTTGATTTTATTGAATTCACATCAAGATTTGCGGGGAAAGTGTACCCTCACGTCCGGATAGAACAGAGAAACTATAAAAGAGCCCGGAGGGCCTTACCAAATCGGTAAGGTTCTCCGGGCTCTTTTTTCTCCTCACCGGAAAGTGCATCCGAAAGTGTTATACAACACAACAGCGGAAATAGAAAAGGAAGTGGACCTATGATTAGACTAAAGCAGCAAAATTGTACGGAATATGCTCGCGGACCGCCAGAGTGAATCAGAACTGATTCACTCCGGTGTGGTAAAACCGAAAAAGTGAATCAAATCTGATTCACTCCCACATTTCGCCCAGACGCGCCCTGTGTGGGGCGGATGCCCCTCACCGCACACGGACGCGATGAACTCCGCAAGCCCGCCGTTTGGCGCGCTTGTGGGGCTGTGGGGTGGCGTGAGCCGTACAACTTAAAATTAGAGAGTAAAACTTACCACACACAAAATTACGATAATATGAGATAATAGTGTATGCCAAAACAGAAAGGATGATGTGAATGACTACAACAAGATTACCGAAAACCATTACCGCTGGTGCACTGCTTGCAACGCCGATACCGCCAGTAAAATGGATTATCCCCGGTTTGCTCCCGGCAGGGCTGGCAATCTTTGCAGGCCCCAGCAAAGCGGGCAAGAGTTGGCTGACCCTGTGGCTCTGTTTGCAGATTTCGCAGGGGAAATCTGTGTGGGGCCGTGAAATAGAACCGAGAACCGTGCTTTATTTTTCGTTGGAAGATACATTAGGTCGCCTGCAAGAGCGTCTTTACCAGCTTGTCGATGCAGAAGAAGACCCGGAACGTCTCATTTTGCAGACAGAAAGCCACGGAATTGGGCAGGGATTGGAAGAACAAATCGTCAGTTTCATCCATACTTACTCCGATATTAGCCTCATCGTCATCGACACCTTGCAAAAGGTACGAAAAACCGACCAGAGCGGTAGTATGTATGCCAACGATTACCGGGATATTGGCGCATTAAAAGAACTTGCGGATAGGTACGGCATCTGCATCCTGCTGGTGCATCATTTGCGTAAGCAATCATCGTCAGACCCCTACGACCAAATTTCCGGCTCAACGGGTATTATGGGCGTGGCGGATACAACGTGGCTTATGCATCGTCAGCGCATGAGTAAAACCGCGACAATTCGTATAATTGGGCGTGATATAGATGAGAAAATGCTGCATATCCGAGAAGAAAACTGCATCTGGACGTTGGATGAGGAAGAAACCGCTGAACAACTTGTCACAAAAGCTGTTCCCGACTACCTTTGGAAAGTTGCAGACTACATTGACATGGTTGGAAAATGGCAGGGTACAGCCACGGAATTGCTTGTTGCAGCGAATATTTCTGATGTGAAACCCAACCAATTCACCCGGAAGATGGCTCATTATGCCCGCGACGTATTCAGCCCTCGTGGTATCGAATACAAGTACACCCGCACTGAGCAAAAACGTCTGTTTGAGTTCTTCCATGACGATGATGACGGTGCTGACGATGATATTGATATATCGGAGTTGTTCCACTGGGGTATCCCACAAACATCGTCATCATCGTCAGCATCGTTATTAAGGTCGCGTAAGGAGAGCAAGCATGGGCGAAGTGTTGCCACAGGGCAACCCGCCGAAAAGCCTACGGGGACAGCCCCGAACCCCTGTGAGGCTGCGAGCGCATGAGAAAGCGCAGTGTCGGAATCAACGTCCGCGTCAGCGTCACCGAAAAGAAAAAGGTGACGATGTTGGCTCGGAAGTGTGGTTTGTCACTTTCAGAATATTTGCGCCAGCGGGCGCTGGAATATGAACCGGGTGGACACCCGCCCAAGGAGGTATTTGATGTGTTGGATAAGATTGATGAAATGGCAGAAAGCTGTTCCGTGCGAGATGGCGCGGCCATCAACGCCCAGACCGACCGCATGAGGGACCTGCTCATTGGCGGTAACTAAGATCCGGACGATCAAGGACAGTTTACAGCGCGTCCTTGATTATGCCGCCAACCCGGACAAAACCGAATACGATGCCCTTGCCCAGACACTGCACTACGCAGAGAACGATGCCAAGACCAAGCTGAACGAGAGCGCCCAGCTTGTCACCGGCATCCATTGCAGGGCAAATCATGCGTGGGAAGATATGCGGGCTGTACAGGAGCGCTTTGGTAAAACAGACGGCGTGGTGGCGCTCCACGCCTACTAAAGCTTCCGCGAGGGGAAAGTCACCCCGGAGCAATGCCATAAGATCGGCGTGGCACTGGCCCGCAAGGTCTGGGGCAAGCGTTTCCAAGTGCTGGTCGCCACCCACATGAATACGGATAACCTGCACAACCACTTCGTTATCAATTCCATATCGTATGTGGACGGCAAGAAATACGAGCAGCGCCGCAGCCAGTATGCCGAGTTCCGGGCGGCATCCGACAAGCTGTGCCGGGAGTACGGTCTGTCGGTAGTGGAACAACCAAGGGAAAAAGAACCTGCACGGTACGCCCGGATGCGCGAAGCCATCGACCAAGCCTGTGAGGATGCCAGCACTGCCGAGGACTTCCACAGGGCGCTGTATCAGCAGGGGTATATTTTCGGCAGTGACCCTAACCGTAGGTACGCAACCATCCGGGTGCGGGATGGTGGTCGAGCCGTGCGACTTTATAGGCTGGGAGAAGAATACGATCTTGCAGCCATAGATGACAGACTGCGCGGAAACTACCTGCTGTACGGACCAAGGCTGTATGAGTTGAAACACCCGCCCCGTCAGTACACGCTGAAACGGTATCGTCCTACGGAAAATAGAAGCATCCTCCAGATTTTCTTCGAGGTATTCTTCGGGGAATCCCAGATGCACCGCTTGTATCTGTACTATTGTTATCAGCTGGGTATCCTGCCCAAGAAACAGCAACCGCACATCAACCGCCCAGAGTTAGAGCGCATCTGGAAAGACACCGCGAAAATCCTTGCAGAACACGACTTTGTTCACGACCACAAGTTTCCCTCTTTGCAGGCCATCGTGGACTACCGCAAGGGCTTGTCCCAGCGGATAGAAACCCTTGCCGCACAGCGGGCGAAAATTGTCAAGCAGATGCGCCGAAAGGATGCTCCGCCGGGACTGACAGACCGCCGTGCAGTGCTGACCTGTAAAATTGCGGAACTCCGCAAAGAGGATAGAATCGCAGACGGTGCTATCAAACGCATCCAACGCACACGCGAATCCAACCACATAGACCAAGAAAACCGAAATCAACATACAAACAATAAAACCCGCAGCCGAGATTCTTCTCGCCAGCGATAAGGAGGTACAATGGCTTACATCAAGAAAAAGTCCGAACGAAAATTCAAAATCACTGTCTGCAACGGCTATAAGGTCAACGGGCAGAAGCGAATGAAAGCGCAGACTGTCACCGTGCCGTCATCTGTACCCAAGCGCGGTATCCAGCAGTACGTTATGGCTGAAGCGGAACGCATCGAGAAAAAGTTCAAGTATGGCGTAGAAGAAAGCGACCAAACCCATTTTGAGCAGTACGCGGAAAACTGGCTCAAGCGGCAGGAACCGTTCTTTAAGGCTACCACTTACGCAGGGTACAAACACAATCTGGATATTGTTTACCCGCTGATTGGCAGTATTCCGCTTGCAAAGTTGCTTCCCATGACTCTAGAGGAAATGTGCGAGGAACTTCGGAAGCGCCCCGGACGTGGTGGAAACTGCATCAAGGAAACAACGGTGCAGAAATACCTCGAAACGGTTTCCTCGGTGCTGGAGGATGCCAAGAAAAATGACATCATTCCATTCAATCCGGCGCACCGTGTCCGCAAGAAGCATTTTGAGAAAGAGGTGCAGCATATTCCGCAGAAGTATGAAATGAGTAAATTGATGCGGGCGATTCAGAACGAACCGATTCTGTATCGGGCGTACTACACGCTGGCAATCACGACGGGGCTGCGCCGCGGGGAACTGTGCGCTCTGCAATGGCGGGACATAACCGGTGCTTGTGAACTGACCGTCCGCCGTTCCCGCAGCTGTGCATCCGGGCAGATTGTTGAGAGCAACACCAAGAGCCATCGGGAACGGATTGTAACCATTCCGCTGGGAATATGGGAACTTCTGATGGCACTGCGACAGCAACAGGTGCTGCATAGCGGCGTTCCGGATAGAGAGCAGCCAATTTTTACTGACCCCGACGGTCATGTGCCACACCCGGATACTTTTACACGGCATCTGCACAAGCTGTATAAAAAGTGCGGGTTGCCAGAGGAATACCATCTGCATACGCTACGGCATTTCTACGCAACCTATCTGCTGCAGGAAGGCACCAGCAAACAGGTGACGGCATCCCTGCTGGGTCATGCGGATACAGCATTTTTGGAGCGCACCTACTGCCACTCACAGGACGTGGCGAAGCGTCAGGCGGCAAACCTGATGCAAGATCTGCTGAACAACCAAAATCCGTGCTATGTTGCATTTATGAAAAATAAGAATAGAAAAGCCAAGAAAGCAGGCTAAATAACCAGCGGCACCGTCAGAGATGGCGGTGCCGTTTTTGTCAGTAATAGGTAGATTTTAGGGCAAAAGATTGTTGGGTGTGGTGATAGCTTTCTGTCGCAGTTGTCGATATGCTTTGTAGTACCGCAGGTCAATAAAACATACAAAGGAGCGTTGAAAACAATGGCGTCTATCAGAAAACGCGGCAGTAACAGCTATTTGATTGTGGTATCCCGTGGGTACGACTACGAAGGCAATAGACTGAAATCTGTGCAGAAAACCGTCAAGCCACCCAAGGAGTATACGCTGAAGCAAGCCGAGAAGTGGGTAAAGGAGCAGGCAATTCTATTTGAACGCGAGGTACAGCATACGCCGGAACCCATCAACCGCAGCATAACGCTGGCAAAGTACATTGATCATTGGGTAGCTGATGTAGGACCGAAGAAGCTGGCGGACTCTACATTTCGACGCGACGAACAGGATATTCGCAGAATCTTGCCAGCACTGGGCAACTATAAACTGACGGATTTGTGCAAGGAAGTCATCCGAGATTTTTACGAAGAAATGCGGCACAGCCCGCGTTTGGACGGCAGAGGAAATCTATCCGAGAAGTCGGTCGAAGGCTTACACAATACGCTGTGCGGCATCCTGTCGGCGGCTGTGGACGAGGGATACCTTACTCACAATCCCGCATGGAGATGTTACAAACCGAAAGGACAAAAGAAAGAGCGCCCGGTAGCTGACGAGGAAACCGTCAAAAAGTTAATTACTGCCTTTGAAGGTCAGAGTATGAAATACGAAACCTATTTCAAGCTCGTGCTGGCAACCGGGCTGCGTCGAGGAGAAGCCTGTGGATTAAAGTGGAGTGACATCAACTGGCGCAAGCGTACAATCCATGTACAGCGCGGGGTGGTGAAATTGAGCCACCAAGAGTCCATCACGAAAGACCCTAAGACCAGCAGCGGTGATCGCATGGTGTATTTGAGTAAAGAAATGTGCCAGCTACTCAAAGCATGGCGTAAGGAGTGCGAGTGGGATAGGGAACAGACTGCAAACGAAACCGTGGACGAGGAAGACTATTTATTCCGTCAACCTAACGGAAAGCCTATGTGTCCCAGCACATTCACATATAGATTTAAACTGATTCTGAAAGCAAATAACCTACCGCTGGACTTGAGTGTACATAGCCTGAGACACACGAACGCCAGCCTGCTGATTGCGCAGGGCGTGGACGTGCGCACGGTGGCTAGTCTATTGGGTCACGCACAGGCCAGCACAACGCTGAACATTTATGCCCATGCATTTGACAAGAACAAACGCAAGACACAAGAGAAACTCGGAAAGGCGATTGGATTATGAGAAAAATCAAGCTGACACGCGCAAACAAAAGTATCTTACTGAAAGCACTGGCACCCTATTACTATCAAGAAAAGGCACTTGGCCATAACACGGAAAAACCGGGGCGCCTGATA
>SKEO01003306.1_pt1 | contig 10022 bp, 7 predicted proteins | sample 4826801 | NCBI WGS metagenome assembly SKEO01 (sample SAMN11008807, study PRJNA524170) | human gut metagenome | biome: Human fecal sample; material: Feces; isolation source: fecal sample from pouch patient p3 | host: Homo sapiens | place: Israel: Tel-Aviv | collected 2016-02-25
TAAAATTCTTACATTTATCTTATCACATTTCCAATCGCATTTCAACCTCTTTTTCACACATTTTTTTACAAAAATTTGACTTATATTTCTTTCTTTTTTTACCAATACTTGTTATTATAATAATAATACTGACTTTTTCGGAATATATTATTTTTTCAGGAGGTTTTACTTATGAAATGTGCTATTGTCGATTTAGGATCTAATACAATTCGTCTTTCCCTTTATAATACCCTGGAGAATGGCGGATTTGAAACTTTATTTTCTAAGAAATATATGGCAGGACTTGCCGGATATGTTTCTCACGGAATCATGTCTAACGATGGTATCAATCAAGCTTGTGCTGTACTGCTTGATTTCAAGATTCTTCTGCAGCAGCTCGGCGTAAAAGATATGCATGTATTCGCTACCGCATCTCTCCGTAATATCAAAAATACAGAGAAGGCTCTTGAAACAATCAAAAGAAGAACCGGTCTCTCCGTTGATGTAATCGAGGGAAGCGAAGAAGGTATCCTTGGTTACTACGGTGCTTTATATACAACCGATTTAAAGAACGGTATGATGTTTGATATCGGCGGTGGCAGTACTGAATTTGTACGCGTAAAAAACGGAAAGGTTAAAAATTCACAGAGTGTCTCTATCGGTTCCCTCAATCTTTTCCACAGTAACGTTTCCGGTTTATGGCCAGAGAAAAAAGAACAGAAAGCAATCACAAAACAGATTAATAAGAAACTTAATACCGTAGATTTTCCAAAAAAATCTCCAGAAAAGGTTTGCTGTGTCGGCGGTACCTGTCGTGCGATTTTAAATATTGTAAACTATCATTTTAACAAGCAGGAAAATAATCGCATTATCACAAGAGAAGAATTTGATAAGATTTTAAAAATTTTAACCAAACACGATATCACTTCCCGCAATTATATTTTAAAATTATGCCCAGACCGTGTGCACACAATTATTCCAGGTATGATGGTTGTAAAAGAGATCATGGACCGTCTGAATTGTAAGGAATTATGGGTATCCCGTTACGGTGTACGAGAAGGATATCTTTGCAAAAACTTTCTTATGACTGGCTCCACACAGGAAGTTACGAAATAACTTTCTTCTGTAAGACTCCTTGAAGATTTCACAATAAATGCTATAATTATTAATTGTGAAGATTTTAAGGAGGAGAATATCATGACAATACTTGAAAAAAGAAAATTAGCTCCAGAACGTGACGAGCATTTAAAAAAAGGAGAATTCACTGTTTTAAACGGAGAATATTCCAAAAATTTTAACGTGTACGTTGTAGGTGAGAAACATAAAGAAGCAGTTGATTTTATCAAAGTTGCTTTAGACCGTTCTACAGATAACGTTCTGGGCTTTGGAATTAAAATGGGATGCCAGAAGAATTTTAATGTCATCGTGTGGGATGAGGAAGATATTCCAGAAGAGTATAGAGTATAATTCCGGGTTGCAATATTGATCAGCGATACAGACACATTATTTGTAATCAGGTCAATACTTGTTGACTGTTGTGTAACATCTGTATAATCATAGGCATTCGAAGTTTAATGGCATTACAATATCTTCCAGTGCAACAGAAGAACTTGTTTCTTTAGCAAAATCATATTGAACAAAATCGCTGCGCGATGGCTTGCGAAAGCTACGTGCAGCGATTTTGTTCAATCAGGATTTATTCACAGTGTCCTTTTTCCTTGATGACATCAATTACAGAGTCTACATATTTTTCGCACTCTTCCTCGGTCTCAGCCTCAACCATAACACGAATCACTGGTTCTGTACCACTTTCGCGTACGAGGATTCTTCCTGTACTTCCAAGTGTTTCTGCAGCCTGTTTTACTGCTGCCTGTACATCAGCATCATTCTGTGCCTCTGGTTTGCTCTTTACACGGACATTTTTAAGTACCTGTGGGTAAATGCGTACTGGGGATGTGAGTGTTGCAAGAGAGGACTTTTTCTCTAACATAACTTCCATCATCTTGATGGCTGTGAGGATTCCATCTCCTGTTGTTGCATATTTACTAAAAATGATATGCCCAGACTGTTCTCCGCCGATACGGTGTCCGTTCTTTACCATGTTTTCGTAAACATATTTATCACCAACCTGTGTTTTTTCGTAATCAATACCAAGTTCATCAAAGGCTTTATAAAGTCCGAAGTTAGACATGATTGTTGTTACTACAGTGTTGTTGCGAAGTGCACCTTTTTCTTTGAGATAGCGTCCATAAACGTATAAAATTAAGTCTCCGTCTACGACATTTCCGTTCTCATCAACAGCGATACAACGGTCTGCATCTCCATCAAAGGCAAATCCAACATCAAGCTGATTCTCTTTTACGAAGTTCTGAAGGACTTCAATATGTGTGGAACCAGCATTCATGTTAATGTTCAATCCATCTGGTTCTGCATTGATTACATAAGTTTTCGCTCCTAATGCATCAAATACGCTCTTTGCAATCATCCAGGAACTTCCGTTAGCACAGTCAAGTCCAACCTTGATGTTCTTATAAGAACGTGTTGCAAGAGAAATCAAATATCCGATGTAACGATTTCTTCCTGCCGAATAATCAACCGTACATCCAATCTGGTCTCTTACTGCCATTGGGACTTCAATCTTTCCATCAATATAATCTTCGACTTTAAGGATGGTTTCTTCATCCATCTTTTCACCTTTTGAATTGATAAGCTTGATTCCATTATCATAGTATGGATTATGGCTGGCAGAAATCATAATTCCGCAGTCAAAATCTTCTGTTCTTACTACATAAGAAACACTTGGGGTTGTTGTTACATGTAACAGATAAACATCTGCTCCGGAAGCAGTTAAACCTGCTACTAATGAATATTCAAACATATAACTTGAACGACGTGTGTCCTTTCCAATAACAACTTTACATTTTTCTTTTTTATCTTTTCCATAATACCATCCAAGAAAGCGACCAACCTGATATGCATGTTCTACGGTTAAATCTACGTTTGCTTCGCCACGGAAACCATCTGTTCCAAAATATTTACCCATCGTTTTTCTCCTGTTACCTATCGTTCTTTGTTAATCTTATCTACATTCTATTCCTGTAATTTTGTAATATATCTACAAAATATAGAGTTGGCATGTACAGATACATTGATATTCAAAATCATATTCTCTGCCCATATATCCGTACAAATGATTTCTCTATTACAGATATTTGCTTTTTAGCTTTAGTATCATAGCACTATTCATGACGTAATGCAACGATTGGATCTAAGTTTGCAGCTTTTACTGCCGGTAATAATCCAAATACAACTCCGATAACTGTGGAAAAGGCAATAGCAAGGATTACGGCCGGTATACTGATAGCAATCGGAACATTAGATATCTTTCCGATAATTTCAGCTAAGGCAATACCTGTAATCGTACCAATGATACCACCTAAACTTGTAAGTACCGCCGCTTCAGTTAAGAACTGGGCAAGAATTCGATTTTTTCTTGCACCAATCGCTTTTTTAAGACCAATTTCTCTTGTACGCTCTGTTACCGATACCAGCATAATATTCATAACACCAATACCACCAACTAACAAGGAAATACTTGCGATCCAAATTAACTGTTTATTCGTTGTTGCACTTACCTGCTGGCTTTCTTCCGCAGTCTCATTCATATTGGCTGCACGATACTTAATACTCTTACTTGTTACCGTCTCATTTAATAAGGTCTGCGCCGCCTTTCCAACGGATGTCATATTATCTGTTGAATCTGCAAGCAGCTTCGCATTCTGTGGCTCATCATACTGCTGCACAATATTCCAGTCAACATCTGGAATTACAACAATACCACTGGCACTTCCATCATTATATACATAGGTATAATAATCTTCCACCGAATTAATTACCGGACTAAATGCTGTTGATTCCTCAATAACACCGATAACGATAAATGGTTCTCCCTTAATATCAATTGTCTTTCCTACCGGGTTGGCGTCTCCAAAAAGAGAATCGGCAGCTACACTATCTATTACCGCAACTTTACGATACTTTTCATAATCGCTGTCTGTAAATCCTCTTCCTCTTTTCATAATGTATCCACAAGTCCCAAGATAATGGGAATCTGCTCCGATAAGCTGTCCGCCTGAAAGTGATGTATCATTATAGTAAATGTAGTCAACCTGTGTACGGGATACATATAAAGATGCATCTTTTACATGGTCAATATCTGCAAGCTGCTGGCGCATATCGTCATCAAGAACCGGGATTCCTTTTGGAATTCCATATTCCATCTCTGCTGGATAGTTTCCTTCTTCTGTAAGCTGCACTGTTGTCGTGTTCGTTCCTGAACCAATCAGGTTTTTCTTAATCTGTTCATTTGTTCCTTTGATTGTTGATACGATAGCAATAATTGCTGCGATACCAATAATGATACCTAACATTGTCAGGAAGGAACGTAGTCTGTGACTCCACACACCCTGAAAAGATAATCTTATATTTTCAAGCATTGTTCTTCCTCCTAATAAATCATTTCGCTATCGTCTTCCGAAATTTTTGTCTTTACTCCTTCTCTTAAATTCTTTCCATAAGGGAAGGCAATATTATCGTCTTCTGTAACACCTGAAACAATTTCGATATATTGTCCATTCATTGTCTTTCCAACCGTTATATACTGTTTTTTCAAGCGTTTTGTCTTCTTATCTCTAAGATACACATAACTCTTCTTATCTTCTGTTCGAATATACGCTTTCTGAAGATATACTGCGTTTTTGTTGGCCGTTCCCATAGATTTCGAACTGTAAGAAACTTCAACACTGCCTCCAGGACTTAGCCCATCTGCATCTTTTATAAATGCAACGATTGGATAATAGGAACTGTTTGGATTAGATACATCTCCGCCATTACTACTGTCTGCTGTAGGAAAATCAGAAATTTCTTTTACCTCTGCAGTATATTCATCTCCGGTATCACTTGATACACATTTGATCGTTCCACCGACCTTTACACTATCAAGTTCCATCTCGTTGATTGATGTTTTTACATACATTCCATCTGCAGCTTTTACCACGATTGCGGCTGAACCATCCGTTGGAAGTGTTCCCTTGCTGTACGCTGTCGTTACTGTCCCGGCAAGTTTTGCCTTTACTGTTGCCTTATCCACTTCTGCCTTAGCTTCTTTATAACTAATCTGTGCCTCATGAAGATCTTCTTTGGCCTGTGCGATATCATCTTCCTTATCAGAAATCTCTTCTTCTATTCCGTCATCTATACCACCGCCAGAGCCTGAACCTGAACCACCGCCAGAGCCTGAACCTGAACCGCCGCCAGAGCCACCTCCAGTATTATCACCACCACCAGTATCTGCACCTTTTACAATCAGTGTTCTTGAAATCTGCTCTTTTGAAATTCCTTTTACATTCTTTACCTGTGCTGTGACTGTTACAGAAGAGGATGGTTCCCCCTCATCTACATACAGCCATACACCAGACTTTGTTCTGGTGATTGTCGTATCTTTTGAGATATTATCACTAAGCTTCCATGTAACTTTACTCTGATCAATACTCTTTCCATCTTCTGTTACAACGGTAAGCAGACATCCATTTCCTGCGGTTACTCTCTTGCGATTCTGTTTAAACTTAATCGCTTTCTCTGTGGTAGAAGGTTTCGTTGGATTCTTACCTTCTGTTGTTGGCTTCGATGGATCATCTTTCTTCACCTTACTCTTTAAATAAGAGATGGTATATCCTGTCCCATCTGCTAATTCTACTGTAAACTTACTTGATGAAGTAATCTCTAACGTGTTTGCATTCTCTGTATTCTCATTATCATAATCTTTTTCTGATGCATACTCGATAAACTCCGCATGGATGCCCTTTTTAATCAATTCATTCAGTAAAGAACCACTGATCTTACCTCCTTTTTGTAAGTAGAAAATGTATTTGCCGCTGGAATCTTTCTGTCCATCCTCTAACTTATCTGCTTTTAAATCTTTGTATGCAGGTCTTATAGTTAAGTTGTCGAAATCTGACACTTTATATAATCCATCTTCCTCTAAATCTGTGAATACCGTAGATGGATTATATTCGTATCTGTTTCTTTCCTTACCATTCTCATCAAATTCAATAAACGTAGCATACTTTTTAGAATCATGTAATGACTTAATGACCGAACCCTTTACTCTTCCGTTAACGTTCAGATAATAAATATAGGCATTGCCAGCAGAAGAACCATCTCCACTAGAACTGTCTCTTTCACTGACTGATTCTATCGAATTATGTAAAGTTCTTGAATCTCCACCTTCGTTTAACTTATTAACTGTATAATTATCGTTATCATAAACATTAACTTTCGTGTCTGGCGAAAGCTCAAATGTTGCAATTGGATTCTTAGATTCTTCCGATTTATATGAGCGGAACTCTGCATATTTTCCTTCGGAAATAAGCTTCTTGACAAACGCTCCACTAATCGTTCCATTTTTTGTAAGTGTGAAAATAAGTGAATCATCTTCTTTTGTTCCTGCACCGGACGTTGCAGCTTTATCTGCTTCACTACTAACATGATCCCGTAAAACTAACTTTGTCTCTCCAGAGCCGGAGCCACTCTCGGAACCCGAACCACTTCCGGAACCACTCTCGGAACCTGAGCCACTTCCACTTTTAGAGACAGCATTCCCACTCTGTACTTTAACATCAGAACTTGTACCCTCTGTATTTCCATTCGCTTCTGCCACAAGATAACTAAGACTTGTTCCCTTAACAGCAGAAAGATTCACTGAGGCATTCATAACATCACTGTTTCCCGTATTTACAGCACCAACTGTTTTTCTATTTTTAAGCTTTTTCAGCTCTTTTTCCATCTCGGCGATTTCCATTTTAGAAGACTGTATCTGAAGTTTTTGTAATTTCAAATCCAATTCTTTCTCAGAGACATTATATTTTAAAAGAATATCTCCTTTCTTTACTTTATCGCCCTTCTTTACATAGACTTTCTTTACCTTCTGTCCACCATCAATATGAACTTCCTGTATGTAGTCTGAAGTAAGAGTTCCCGTAAGAGAAGTATCTGTATCAAACCAGTCCGAACTGTTCAGCATACTTACCGGGAATACTTTTACTACTGTTTTGTTTCTATTTCTTATAACGACAATGGAAGTAACCCCCACTGCCATCACAAGAACCAGCACTACTGCAAGTAGTATCTTCTTCTTTCCCTTCAAATCAGATCTCTCCTTCCCACGCTTTTACGCCAAAGTCCTGTTCGATTTCTGAAAATACTGTATCATCCTTCGCTTCTTTTTCACTCTGAACTTCGGCCTGCTGCTTTTCTTTTCTTTCCTTGTCTTCCACGATCTCTCCATCAAAAATATGGAGTACTTTCTTCGCATGATTCGCAATATTGGCATCATGCGTAATCATAATAATAGTTACTCCCTCTTCATTCAATTGCTGGAACAGATTCATTACCTGAATACCAGAACGGCTGTCCAGTGCTCCTGTTGGCTCATCCGCAAGAATAATCTTTGGATTATTTACTAAAGCTCTTGCAATCGCTACTCTCTGCTGCTGTCCACCAGAAAGCTGACTCGGCCTAAAATGTACTCGCTCTGCCAGCCCTACTCTCTTTAATGCCTGAAAAGCAATTTCCTTTCGCTTTTTTACCGGCACTCCTGCATAACTTAACGGAAGGGCTACGTTGTCAAGTGCAGTCTGTTTTGGAAGAAGATTGAAACTCTGAAATACAAATCCCAAAGTATTCAAACGTAAATCCGACAGGCGGTTCTCGTTATAATTAACAATAGATTCCCCTTCTAAAAGAAATTCTCCCTTTGTCGGACGATCCAAGCAGCCGATAATATTCATCAGTGTTGTCTTTCCAGAACCAGAAGGTCCCATAATTGCCACATATTCGCCCTCATCAATAGAGATATTTACATCTTTAAGAACTGGTATGACAATCTTATCCTGTAAATAATTCTTATAAATATGTTTTAGTTCCAAAAGCATATGCTATATGTCCTTTCCTGACGGGAATCCTTATTCCCCAAAGTCCGCAATATCACTATCACTTGTTCCACTGTTACCAGAATCTGAGCTATCACTTCCAAAATCTGCACCGTCACTCAGACTTTCATCATCAGAGCTGTCATATGTATCCGCACTATCACTGTAATCTGAATAATCCTCTCCCACATCTGAAGTATCTTCAGATGCATCTGAACCAAATGACTCTGCATCATCATTCTCCTGCTCATCTCCATAACCAGATGTATTATCTTCCGGACTTACCTTTGTAACTTTCATGCCTTCTTTTAATGTACTGTCGTCGCATGCAATGTAATCACTTGTTTTAAGGCCGCTCTTTACTTCATACTCATCAAGATTCTCATCATACTCTCCAACCTGAATCTCATGAAGCTTTAACTTATTATGAGAATCGAGCCATACATAGTATTTGTTATTATTTTTCTTTATGTAAGCAGATGGCAGCCACATACCCTCTTTCTGCTCGTCCTGTCCATTATCCTGTTCTATAAGGACATGCTGTCCCATCATCAGATCCTTATCATTATCTAACTTCACATAAAAGTTATACTTGGAGGCAGTTTCTCCTGTACTGCTTTCATCATCTGAATTATCAGAGCTGCTGTCACTGGTATCATCTGCCGTCGTATCCGTCTTAATACTGCTGATTGTTCCTTTCCAGGTCTGGGAATTATCCACTCTTGAACGAACAATAACTGGATCTCCCTCGTTAAGACTCCATGCATTCGTCTCACTGACAGTTCCCTTAATTCGGTAATTACCTACCGCAAGAATTGTCATGTAAGAGGAATCATCAGAACTTCCATCACCAGAATCCGAGCCGTCATCCGAACTATCATCCGAAGAGGAAGTCTCTAAAGATGCATTTACTTTCTTTACAAGACCTTTCATCTTACTTTTTACTGTTGCATCTTTAATGTTCTTCTCTAACAACTTAATTGACTCTTTATTGGATTTAATCGTATACTGATTTTTTTTAATTGTTGTCTGAGCCGTTAAAATCTGTGTCTGAAGCTGAATCTTCTCACTGGCACTTGCAGACTTCAAATCAGACTGATAAGACTTAATATCCTTTGTCAACTGTGTAATCTCATTCTGTAAAGTCTCCTGCTCAAGTTCTTTCTTTTCTTTAGAAAGCTTTAACTCCTGTGTGTTGTACTTAAAGAGCTTATCTCCCTTCTTTACCTGATCTCCTACATTAACATAGCGTTTCTCTACAGATAAATCAGACTGTAATGTAATCTTCCATGACTTCTCTGCATCAACAGTTCCTGTATAACGGTTATTCGCACCACCGGCAGTTCCCAGTCCTGTAATCTCACGAACAGATTCCACATAAGCCTTGCCCTCACTTGTTCCTCCGATATTGCGAATCACAAAAAAAACAACAGCGATCACTATGACTGCTGCCGTACCACAGATAAGCGCCAGCTTCTTCTTGGAAAACTTCTTCTTCTCCGGCTCCTGCAAAATAATGACATCGTCATCGCTTAACAGACTTTCTTCCTCTTCCTTAGTACCTTCAAGCTTCTCCGCACCACCAGATTTTTCCTCTTCTTTCTTCTTGCGATGGAAAAATCCCCGTTTCTTCTCTGGCTTCTCTTCTGCCTGTAACTCTTCTAATTCTTTATCATATTCGTCTTCATCGAAATTACTGTCATCCTCAATATATCCCATATCGTCCTCATACAGATTAATCTCTTTTTTCTTTTTCCTGTGGAAAAATCCTTTCTTCTCTTCCTTATCATTTGTGGATGAATCTAAATTCGTCTCATCCATAAATTCCTGCCCATTCTTCTTCCGAAACATAACAACCTCCTTAATATCTTTTATAAAAAGCCTAGAGTATGTTTGAAAAATCATTCCTACAATCTGCACGCCCCAATTTGCATTTTTCAAACACTCTCTGGCAAAGCTTTAAGATAGTCACTTGAAACTTATTTTGTTATGATAGCACAATTACTCTGAAAAATCATCAAACATCACAATAAATTAAAAGATTGTTCACAATTT
>SKEO01003313.1_pt1 | contig 10001 bp, 8 predicted proteins | sample 4826801 | NCBI WGS metagenome assembly SKEO01 (sample SAMN11008807, study PRJNA524170) | human gut metagenome | biome: Human fecal sample; material: Feces; isolation source: fecal sample from pouch patient p3 | host: Homo sapiens | place: Israel: Tel-Aviv | collected 2016-02-25
CACAGGTTTTTATAGAGTGTCAGTTGCGGGCCGGGCATGCCCGGCCCCTACGGGGGTGATGGTGGAGGGAGCGGTGTGTTTTCAACATCCGGCACACGTGAATGTGGAAAGCACTTGCAATTTCTACCTTAACACTTGCAATTTCTACCTTATTATAATAGTATAGAGGCAACATACTTGAAACGAGGTCCTGTCATGATCCTGGCATTGAATATCGGCAACTCCAATATTACGTTTGGCGGGTATACGCCGGACGGCAAGCTGGTGTTTTCGTCGCGGCTGTTTGCGGACACGGCGCTGAGCAGTGATGAGCTCCTGTACAAAATCGTAAACATGCTGGCGCTGTACGGGGCGGAGCCGCAGCAAATCACGGCGGTCATCTTTTCCAGCGTGGTGCCGGCGCTGACGCCGCGACTGCGCGAGGCCCTGCGCAAGATGTGCGAGTGCCAGATCATGGAGGTCGGCCCCGGGCTGAAAAGCGGGGTGCGCATCCGCATGGACAACCCGGCCCAGCTGGGCGGCGAGCTGCTGTGTGCCATCGTGGGCGCGCTGCAGCGGTGCACGCCGCCCTGCGTGGTGGTGAACTTTGATACCGCCACTACCCTGCTGGCTGTGGACAGCACTGGCGCACTGGTGGGCGGCAGCATCCTGCCGGGGCCGCAGTGCTCGCTGTCGGCTCTGGTGCGCAACACGGCGCAGCTGCCCCAGGTGGAGCTGGAGGCCCGCCCGCGGCGTCTGCTGGGGGCCAACACGGCGGACTGTCTGCACAGCGGCATTGTGTACGGCACGGCGGCCATGCTGGACGGCATGGTCGCGCAGATCCGCGCAGCGCTGGGCGCACCCGACGCGCCGGTGGTCGCAACCGGCACGCTGCCCGACAGTGTGCGCACGGCGTGTGCGACGGATATTGTGTACCGCGAGACGCTGGTGCTGGAAGGGCTGTATTGGATCTGGAAGAAGAATACGCGGAAGTGACGTTTTGGTTGCGGGCCATCCCTGTAGGGGGCGGCGTTCTCGACGCCCCGCGGAGGGGTCAAGACCCCTCCCTACGATGCGGAAGATCAGTGGGTGGCTAAGGGAAGCGTGCGGGCCGGGCATGCCCGGCCCCTACGGGGTGGTGGATGGTTGGCGGGTGCTGGCCGGGAGGTGCGGGCGGCATATAGGCCGCTCCCTACGGGCGGGCGTATTGTAATATCCGTATTCCGGACAAACATCATTCTATATCCAAAGAGGTGCTGCCCGCGCCTCTTTCTTTTTTTGTGGTGTCGTGTTATAATATATTATGTATAGTTATGTACAAAATTTACAGAGAAAGGTATTTATTCATCACCTATGCAGCATTTGAAAAACTTTAACTGGAAGAAATTTCTCTTGCAGGGGGTGCTCCCCTGCCTGCTGGCGGTGGCGGTGGGGTTCATCTCCCGCTATCAGCTGGAGCTGTCCGACGGCGTGACCGAGAGCTTTTTGCAACTTCAATGGCCGCTCTACGCGCCGCTCAATGCGCTGACCGCCTTTTGCCTGACGCTGATTTTGTTTGCGCTGCTCGGCAAATGGAGCCGCGCAACGGGCATTTCGGGCGCGGTGTTCACCATCATTGCGCTCATCAACTACTACACCCGCGACCTGCACGGCTCGGCGCTGATGCCCCAGGACATTTTGAACCTCGGCACCGCCGCCGAGGTCATGGGCAGCTACACCCTGAAAATCACGCAGGACGTTGTGAAGATCGTGCTGCTCTACCTGCCGATTCTGGCGATTGTGTTCGTGCAGGCGCAGCTGGTCAAGAGTGCGCCTAAGCGCGCCGGCTGGAAGGCCCGCGGCGTGCGGGCGGCGGGCAGCGCACTGGGCGTGTTTCTGGTCATGTTCTTCGGCTACTTCGGCCCCGTGACCATCAAGCCCAAGACGACCTACGGCTGGGCGTGGCAGAACACCTACTACACCTACGGCTATCTGGCCGGGACGATTGAGGCCACCAGCCTGATGGCCGACCCTGTCATTGAGCCGGAGAACTACAACGACGCCGCGGCGGTGAACACCGCCCGCAAGGCCGACGACTACACCGCCCCTGCCAGCCCCGAGAGCGCCGAGGACTACCCCGACATTGTGCTGATCCTGTCCGAGAGCTTCTACGATTTTGACCTTGTCACCGACCTGCAGGCCGACACCGACATCATGCCGGTCACCAAGAACCTGCCCAACTCGGTCTACGGCCACACGATCAGCCCCCATGTGGGCGGCGGCACAAACTCCACCGAGTACGAGATGCTGACCTCCAACTCGCTGATCCTGATGCCCAGCATCACGCCGTTCAACTGGCTGAACCTGTACAACGCCAACAGCGTTGTCAGCTACCTCAAGGGTTTGGGCTACTCCACGATGGCCGCCCACCCCTACACGAACTCCAACTACCGCCGCGACTCCGCCTGGCTGGCGCTGGGCTTTGACGAGACCCATTTCCAGAGCGATTTTACCACGCAGGAGACCTACGGGGACCGCCCGTACCAGACCGACTCGGCCACCTACCGCGACTGGGAAACGATGTACGAGGCCATGCCGGAGGACAAGCCGCGGTTCAGCTTCCTGGTCTCCATCCAAAGCCACGGCGACTACGATATGAACGATGCGTCGCTGGATATTGTCCACGCCGCCACCGACTACGGCGACTACGATGCGCTGATGGACGAGTACCTGAGCTGCATCAAAAAGACCGACGCCGCCGTGCAGGAGCTGTGCGATTACTTTACCGCGCAGTACGAAAAGACGGGCCGCAAGGTCATTGTGGCCATGGCCGGTGACCACGCGCCCAGCTTTGTGGCCCATGTGGCCGACCCCAGCTTTGCCGAAGCCGACAACGAACTGCAGATTTTGGAGCGCAGCACGCCGTTTTTCATCTGGGCCAACTACCCGCTGGAGCACACGGCAGCCGCCACCAGCACCGCCGACCCGCTGAACCGCATGGACATGGTCATGCTGACCCCCACCCTGCTGCAGCAGGCGGGTCTGCCCCTGAGCGACTACTACGAGTACCTGCTGGAAATGAAGCACAACACCCCCGTTGTGACCGCCGCCAACGACTACATGAAGGTGGACGGCACCACAGCCGAATACGGTGCAGACCCCGCGCTGGACGAGTGGGCCAAGGGGTATCTGATGCTGGAATACAACAACATCGGCGCGCACGCCAAGCGCGACCAAAGCATTTTTGACCCCGCCGAATAAAGAGGAGGCATCCCTATGACAGGTCTGAAACGAACCCCGCGCAGCCGCGGCGGCTTTACGCTGGTGGAGCTGATCGTGGTATTGGTGATTCTGGGTGTGCTGGCGGCCTTTGCCGTCCCGGCGCTGACCGGGTACATTGACAGCGCCAAGGAAAAGCAGGCCGTCAGTGAGACGCAGGCGTGTGTGATGACGGCGACCCGGCAGGGTGCGCAGAACTACGCCCTGGTGCAGAACGCATCGATAACGGGAAAAAGCGATGGCGCAGATGCTCTGACAAGCTGGGCAGGCACGTTGACAAACGAGGTTCCCACCGTGACCGGCGGAGATGTAGCACTTACCGAGGGCAGCGGGCAGTATCTGCTGCATGTGAACAACCCGCCTGCGGGCAGCACTGCCACGACCACGATTGCGGCAGATGCCGGGGTCAAGGGTACCGTGCAGTGGATGACCTGCAACGCCAGCGGGCAGGTTTTGTACTTAGTGTATACCAGCGCCGATGGGATACAGGTCGTATACACGAACGCGGGAACCACCGCAAGTGTAAATATCGGCAGTGATGAGGCTGTTGTTGTGCCGACGCCGAAGAAGGATGACCACTCCGGCGGCGGTGAAACCGGCGGGGGCAGCACCGGGGGCGGCATTTCCGGCGGCGGTACGACCGGCAGCACCGCTACAGCAAATGAAAAGCAGTTCATTATCCACTTGCAGGATATTGAAACTAAAAACTCTGCGCCTTTTGCAAACAGAACCTATCACATTGTAAGCGGTAAAAACGGTGAAAACGACTTTTATGTGCCCTCTGATGCAAACGGTGATATTCTGTTGGATATTTCTCCTAATGAGCACCCTCGTGCCAACACTGTTATCGGGGATACGCCGACTACTATCACCGAAGATGATGTTCCTGCTGGCTACCAAGTCATTCCCAGCGATACAAAAATCTATATCAATGTTCGCATTGAAGGGAACGACTATCATCTTAATTCCATGCAGAATAACGTAAATAACTATCCATTTACTATCGATATGGATGAAAGGCGGCTTACCATTATGCGCTTTCCCGTTGCCAAATTGAAGCTGCGCGTCACTGACCCTGATGGAAATCCGCTGTCCGGTGCTACCTTTGCTATTAAGGACGGCTCAACCCTTGTTGGCGAATTCACCAGTGATAGTAACGGAGAATGCTTCATTCCTGTCAAACTGCATGATGAAGATAACATCGGGTATTCTGGTGTTTTCCTAACTGCCAGAGACGATAATAGCCCAACTTATGTTATAACGGAAACTCCTCCTGCCGGATATAAGGGAAACTTCACATGTTCTTTTAATTTATATTATAAGCCATATCCCTCTAATCCGACTTCCCATCATACAACCTGGTTCTATATTAATGCTTTTGACGACAATAGTGGAGAAGGGGGTAGTCATAGTCTGGTAAATACTGTTGGTGAGCAGGATACTTTTCATGTCACAAACAGCAAACTCTAACTCTGCACTGTCTATATCCGTAAAATTGATAACGCCGGAAATCCTGTATCCAACGCCAATCTAAAAGCTGACAATACCGGCAGCTTCGTTACGCCAGAGCATAAACTACAGGATACAACCAAAATATAGCAGACTGTCGAAAAACGCTTGTAGGGGCGAGCATCGCTCGCCCGTGCCCGTTTGCCTTGCAAGAAAACTGTCCCGGAAAATGCGTTGCTGCGGTAAGTTGGCGGGCGACCCATGGTCGCCCCTACGCACGCAATAAGGCAAGCATGCAATTTATTGACGGTCTGCTAGATAATTTCACCCTCAATCAATAAGAAAGCCCCCACCCAGCCGCAGAACATCTACGGTTGGGTGGGGGTGGTTTATTTGTAGAGATTGCAGGGGCGCGGCGGCAGCGGCAACACGCCCGGGCGGATATGGGCTCCGCCCCTGCGTTCTCTGCCTATCACAAAAACTCTTTCCAGTAAATCTCTGCGCTTCTCGTCATCTCCCGGGAAAAGTCGCTCGCGTACTTGCGCTTGCAAAATGCCTGCACGGCTTTGTCAAAGTCGTAGTCGAGCTGGCCGTTGGCGGCGGCTTTCGCCGCAAAGTCGGCGCGCAGCTCGTCGGGCGTGCGGTCCGTGTACACATTCTCGCAGACGACGGCCTGCTCGGCAAAGCGGGCGGGCTTGGGGCGGCGCTGCTGCTGCTCCGTGGGGCGGCCAAACACCAGCATACAAGCGGGCACAACGTACTGCGGCAGGTGCAGGGCGTCGCGCATGGCCTCCGCATTCTCGAGGACGTCACCTATGTAGCAGCTGCCGATGCCCAGAGACTCGGCGGCGACCACGGCGTTCTGGGCGGCAATGCAGGTGTCGGCCACGGCCAGCATCAAGTCCCCTGCCCCGGGCTTGCGGGCGTCCGTGATGCCCGCGGCGTGGTAGGCGTTGAGCCAGCGGCGGCAGTCGGCCAGGAACACCAGCACCAGCGGCGCCCCGGCAATGAACGGCTGGTGGTCGCACAGGTCGGCCAGCGTGGCCTTCAGCGCCGGGTCGGTGATGTCCAGGATCGTATACAGCTGCTGGTTGCCCGCCGTCGGTGCCTGGAACGCCGCGTTCAGGATGGCCGCCCGCTCGTCCGGCGTGACGGGGTCAGTGGTGAATACCCGCACGCTTTTGCGGGCGGAGAGGGCGGAGAGGATAGCGTTGTTTTCCATAATAAGCTCCTTTAAGCCTTCCCCCGGGGGGGAAGGTGGCGCCGCAGCGCCGGATGAGGGGCAGCCTTCCGGCGGCAGCCCGTAAGCGGATCAGTACTGGAAGCTTACCCCTCATCCGTCTGTGGTCGGGGCCACAGACACCTTCCCCCGGGGGGAAGGCAAATCAAAATCAATTTTTCCGTTTCTTCAAAAACTTCCCGATCAGCGTATCCAGCATGCTCAGCACCTCGCGGATGTTCAGCACGCAGACCACTGCGGTGATGCCCACGACGGGCAGCGCCCAATGGGTCAGGTTCATCATGCACCAGATCTCCGCCAGCACCAGCGCCAGATTCAGCACAAGCCACGCCGGGTGGAAGTCGATCTCCAGCAGACCGCGGGTCGAGTAGGCGCGCAGCAAAAACACCAGCATCAGGCTCAGGAAGCTGGCCGGGGTGACGCCCCACGGGCCCCACTGCAAAATGAACAGGTAGTTCAGAATCAGGTTCAGCACCGCACCGGCCAGCATTGTGAACAGCGAGCCGGTAGACCGTTTATACACGACGTAGACGCTGTTCAGGAACTGGTTCAGGCAGGTCAGCATCGAGCAGAGCGTCAGGAACGGAACAAACGTCCAGGCGTCAAAATATTCAGCCTTGAACACCCGCATGAGCAGCTGGCACAGCATGATGATACCCGCCACGCAGCAGAACAGCACGCTGGCATACACGCGGAATATCTTGGAGAAGAACGCCTCGCGGTCCGTCTCCTCGGTCACGGCGGAGAGCTGCCACGCCTCATAGAAGATGCTGCCCAAAATCGTGATGATCTGCGGCAGGAAGTACCCCGCCGACAGCAGGCCGACCCAGTGGTTGCCGCTGCGGCCCGCGTAGCCCTCGCACATGCCCTGCACAAAGAACATGTCGCTGGCGTTGATGATCCAAAAGCTGATGGACGCCGGGATCATCGGCAGGCAGTAGCGCAGCATCTCCTTCCACAGCGCCTTGTCAAACGCCTTGGGCTTGAAGTACCGCCAGCACCCGCCCGCAATGAACACAAACACCATGGATGTCAAATCTGCCAGCGCGTTTGCCAGCAAAAAGCCTGCAGCGCCCATTTTTAAGACGCTCAGGAACAGCAGGTAGTAGAGCAGCAGGCTCAGCGTTGTCAGCACACCGTCTATGGCGACCAGCCGGTTCAGCATCCGCGAGCGGATGAACTGGGTACACAGCGTTCTCATACAGCTGGCCAGCACGCAGAGGTACAAAAAGCCCAGGTACTCCGCAGCGTTGGGGATGAGCCGCACCAGCGGCATGGCCAGCAGCAGCACCACAAAGCCCAGCCCGATAGTCGCTGCGCCGTTGACAAAGACGCTGGATTTGTTGGTCGCTTTGTCCAGCCCGAACCGGATGACCGCATAGGCCACGCCAAGGCTGACCACCGGGATCAGCAGGTTTGTAGCCTGCTGCAAAAGGCTGGACACGCCCATAACATCCGGCGAGTCGAGCGCGTAGCTCAGATACGGGCGGATGAAGAAGCTGAGCAGCTTGGAGCTGAAGTTGGAGATGGCAAACAGCAGCGTGTTGCTGACCAGCGTCGTATATTTTTTCTGTGGAGACGGCAAGATGGGAACCTCCCTTGTTTGTAGAGTATGAAGCCTTCCCCTCCGGGGGAAGGTGGCCGAGCGAACGCGAAGGTCGGATGAGGGCAAACCTTCCGCCGGCACCCCGTTCACGGGCAATCGCGGCAAGCTCCCCCTCATCCGTCTGCTCTCACCGCAGCTTCAGCATCCGTTCCCGCTGCTTATAATCCGGCAGCACCTCCGCCACCGCGGCCCAGAACGCCGGGCTGTGGTCGGGGTGGGCAAAGTGGCAGAACTCATGCACAACAACGTACTCCTGCGCGGGCAGCGGCATCGTGCAGAGCCGCCGCGCAAACGCCAGCGTGCCGGTGCGCAGACTGCACGACCCCCAGCGGGTGTTCATGTCGCGCACCGCAATTTTGGGCATCGCGCCGCCCGGGCAGGTCGCCGCAAACTGCGGATAGTATGCCCGGCACAGCGCCTGCATATAGGCCAGCGCCTCGGCCTTTGGCGGCAGCGCGGGGGCCTCGGCGGCCTCTCGTTCGCGCCGGGCCGCGGCACGCGCCTGTGCGGTGCGCACCCAGTCGGCCCGCGCCGTGACAAAGGCGTCCACATAAGCCGCCGGCACCCGCGGCGACGCACTGGCCGCCACACTGCCGTCGGCCCGCACGCGCAGGTTGATGTTGCGCACCCGCCGCCGCGTAAGCGTGTAGGTGCTGCCGCCCGCCGGCCGCTCCATGCCCGGCCCCCCTTTTGCAAAAGTATATAGTTTATTGTACACGCATTTGCCCAAAAGTGCAACAGTTGCCTGCGGCGGCGCATTGTGGTATGATACTGCCAAAAGGGGGCTTTTGCATGAAATCGCTGTTTTTTGTTCTGCCCGCCCTGCTGCTGGGCCTGACGGCCTGCGGCGCGCCGGTGGCCGCCGTGACCCTGCCCGACACCGTGCAGGTCGAAAAGACCCAGACCGCCGAGACCGCCGTCCTCTACGAGGATGCCGACGGGCGTGCGGTCAGCCCCCGCCGCGCCGCCCTGACCGAGTGGCGCTGGTCTGTGGCCGATGACACGATTGCCGAGGTCGATCCCAGCGGCATTGTGACCGGTCTGCGCGGCGGCTCGACCACCCTGACGCTGCAAAGCGCCGACGGGAAAATTTCCGCCAGCTGCCCGGTGCAGGTGTCCAGCCCGCTGCGCGGCATTGCTTTGGACGATTACACGCTGTATTTTGACGACGAGCTTGTGACCTGGATCACCGCCGACGGCACGCGGGAGTCCGACTACGCCTACGCCAGCCACGTCGGCGCAGTCTGCCATCTTCTGCCGGAGGACACCACCGACCACCCCGCCGTGACCTATCACATCGCCGACGAGCGCATCGCCCGCTTCGACGGCTCCTGGCTCGTCCCCGTGAATTACGGCACCACGACCCTGACCGCCGACTGCGGCGGGTTTACGGCGCAGTGTACCGTAACGGTGGTCAGGCCGGAGGAACAACCGTAGGAACAGGCAAAGGCGGGCACCACGCAGTGCCCGCCTTTTGTTGTCAGAAATTGAGGATTGACAGAATCGTAAATAAAGCCATCATAATAATGGACATTCCGCAAAGCAGGAGAGCAACAAAGTTCAGGATTCCCGGTTTCTCTGCCGTTTTGCTTGTATCATACGCATATTTGAACAGACAAATTTCCAGCAGCAGCATAGGGGCATACATCCGCACACTGCGGCCACTCTGCTCAAAGAATGTATAGCAGCTGGACGCCGTAAGGATCGCGCACAGCAAAATCATCAGCACACTATTCAGCGTCCGCCGCCAGCTACTTATAGCGGGGCGTGCGGGTTGGGCGGGCTGCTGCTTTTTCTTTTTACCACTAGACTTTTTCTTATGCTTGGGCTTACTGTTGAGACTGAAATCCCCACCGTATTCTTTTTCTTTGCGCTTAAAATCTTCTCTGTACCAATCGCGATCTTCGACGCTCATTTGTGTTTCCCTTCTGCGCTTTCATTTTAGCTTTATTATAAAGCGCATACAGAGAAAGGTCAATCTTTTTATGACGGCAATTGAAGATACTGCATGTTTTGCCTTTTACTTCAAAAGTTTGGTACGATTGTGGTTACACGTCAAAAGGTAAAGTAAATTAGGGACTACCTTGGTGACCCTCCCGTCCATCTCCCGCGCCCTAAAAACAGCCCGCAGGGCTGTTTTTGCCCCGCGGGACGCGGACGCGGGGTTGCGACTTGCGGTTACCGCATCAGGCTGCGCCCCTTGGGCGGGGCTTGCCTTCTGCGACCGCTGCGCCTGCTCCGGCTTCCTGTTTCCGCCGCAGGCGGCGGTCGCCTCCGCAGCAGGCTGTTCGATTCCCGTACTCCTCTACTCCTTACAATGTACAATAAAAAAAAAGAAAAAAGCTCAACCTCTTGCGAAGTTGAGCTTTTTGGTGACCCGTACGGGAATCGAACCCATGTTACAGCCGTGAAAGGGCCGTGTCTTAACCGCTTGACCAACGGGCCATATAATACAAGATTTAGCTAAAA